>Ga0136586_1000061_pt1 | contig 27469 bp, 24 predicted proteins | sample AntRauMFilla1562_FD_104926 | JGI IMG/M metagenome (GOLD analysis project Ga0136586, IMG submission 104926) | Saline lake microbial communities from Rauer Islands, Antarctica - Metagenome Filla 1 #562 | ecosystem: Environmental > Aquatic > Non-marine Saline and Alkaline > Saline | place... | reverse complement strand
GTAAAAATTAGCTTTGTAACTATAGGTTTTCGATGATCTAATCCAAAGTAGCGGAATGCGATAATGGCTGATAAAAAATCATTTAATGCCCAAAAGTAGTGGCTTTAGCGCCCTTAATAGAAGCTAAAGTGGGGTCTTTTTTAATTTAGGCTCATTTAATTTGCCTAATGACTACCAATCTCTATATCATAATGTTGAAGAGGTTCTTGTATGTAAATCAGATCATCGTATGTTGGTACTGGCACAATGCAAAGTACTCTAGACCACATTTAAGGCTATATTTCATTTGGTAAAAGTAGCTTGTTGAAAACTCCTTAAATCATCCTGCTTTTTACCTTCTTATTTCAGAAATTAGAACCAAGAAAATTTCTCAGAACGGAATCAACTTTATACAATCAAAACACCTATGAATAAGCTATTCATGTTTTTTTGCAGCTTTTTATTCCTTGTTGCACCTCTTTTAGCTCAAAACACTGCTAATGAAAGGTCCGAGCATCGCTACCTATTTGAGCAACTAGGCACGCAGCTTCCTTCCCCAAATAGTTATAGAACGGCCTCTGGTGCACCAGGTGAAGACTATTGGCAGCAAAAAGCGGATTATAAAATGCGCTTAGTGCTAGATGATAAAAAACAGCGTTTGACTGGCGAAGAAACCATTACCTACTACAATAATTCTCCACAGACACTGAACTATATTTGGGTGCAATTAGATCAAAATTTGCGCGCACCAAACTCAGATACCCCAGAAATAGCCACGATAGATGAACTTCCTGACACAATTGTGGGCAAAGTATTCCAAGAGTCTGTGGTAAATAACAGCGATTACGTTGGCGGTTATGAACTTAACTTTGTTACCGATGATAAAGGCACAGATTTAACCTACGTGGTAAACAAAACCATGATGCGAATTGATCTGCCCAAACCACTAAAAAATGGCGATAAGATCAGTTTTAACATTGGTTGGGCGTACAATATTAATGATAGAATGGAAGACGGTGGCCGCTCTGGTTATGAGTTTTTCCCGGAAGATGGTAATTATCTCTACACTATTGCTCAGTTCTTTCCTAGAATGGCAGCCTACACTGACGCTGATGGCTGGCAAAACAAACAGTTTTTAGGACAAGGCGAGTTTGCACTGGTTTTTGGCGATTATGATGTAGAAATAACGGTTCCTGCAGATCATATTCTAGCCGCAACGGGTGAGCTGCAAAACGCTAAGAAAGTGCTTACCAAGGAGCAACAAAGTCGTTTTGAGCTTGCAAAAAAGACCACAGATAAACCAGTATTTGTAGTAACTGAAAAAGAAGCTATTGAAAATGAAGCCTCTAGGTCGAACGAAACCAAAACGTGGCACTTCAAAGCTTCCAATGTCAGAGATTTTGCTTTTGCTACTTCCCGTAAATTTATCTGGGATGCCATGGCTGTTCCACTACCAGGGGGCAATACGCCAATTGCCATGAGCTTATACCCAAAAGAGGGCAATCCGTTATGGGAAAAAGAGTCGACATTAGCCGTTAAAAATACCCTAGAACTCTATTCTGAACGCACCTTTGATTACCCTTACCCGGTGGCAATTTCTGTACATGCAGCATCTGTTGGAATGGAATATCCTATGATCTGCTTTAATTTTGGTCGCCCGAGAGCAGATGGAAGTTACAGCGATGGCGTTAAATGGAATATGATTACCGTAATTGTGCATGAAATTGGCCACAACTGGTTCCCAATGATTGTAAACTCTGATGAGCGCCAATGGTCTTGGATGGATGAAGGGCTAAATACTTACTTAGAAACCCAAACCATGTGGGATCGCTACAAAGATTATATGGGTACTTGGGGAACTCCGGCTGGCGTGGCAAACTATATGAAAAATGCGGCATATCTGCGTCCAATTATGAGTAATTCAGAAAATGTCCAAGAAAATAACTTTGGATATAATGCGTATGGTAAACCTGCTGCAGCGCTAAATCTTTTACGGGAAACCATTATGGAACCTGAACTCTTTGACTATGCCCTAAAAGAATATGCCAACCGTTGGAAATTCAAACACCCAACCCCAGCAGATTTCTTTAGAACCATGGAAGATGCTTCTGCTGTTGACTTAGATTGGTTTTGGAAAGGTTGGTTTTTTTCCACGGATCATGTTGATGTATCCGTAGATGCCGTAGTTCACTACCAAATTACAAGCACAGAAACCAATGTAGAAGAAGCAAAGAAAAGCGTTGAGCTTGAAATCTCAGAAGAAATGGCTGATAGTGCTACGACAGAGCAAGTAGCTGAGGAAGATTTTTTGGAAATGGCCATGATTGAAGGCCCAAATCAAGTAACTATCGCAGATACGCCATTCTATTTCTACCGAGAATTCCGAAATACAGTAGATGATGCTAAGATTCGTGCAGCAGCTCAAGGCAAAGAATACTATTTGGTGACATTTAGCAACAAAGGCGGCTTACCTACACCAATAGTCGTCGAATTTGAGTTCATAGATGGCAGCAAGATGCAAAAATCGGTGCCCGCTGAAATATGGCGAATTAATGAAAATGAGGTAACAAAACTATATGTGTTCGATAAAAAAATTGTTTCTGTAACCATGGACCCCAATAAGAAATTGGGCGATGCGGATGAGGATAACAATATTTTCCCGCGGTTAATGGAATCAAAGAGCAGATTTAATCTATTTAATTCAGAATCAGAAGATTAACAGACGATTGCTTTAGTATTTTAAAAGCCCAAGTGGTGAATTTGCTTGAGCTTTTTTTGTATCACGTCATAAAACCATTCATAAACACTAAATATATGCTGCGACTAATCGGCTATTTTATAATCGGGAGTATGCTTCTTCTGAGTCAGTCATTGTATGCTCAAGAGTCTATTGATAAAGAAAATATTGATTACAATTGTGAAGGAATCTGTGAAATCACCTTAAATAATGGTAAAGTTTACATTGGTACCATTAAAGAGGTAAGAGAACTAGTAATTGTGATAAGCAATGAAGATGGTTTGAGCCTAGAGATTCCTAAAAACCAGATTAAAAGTATTGTTGCTGTTTCTAAAGCTAGGATCAATGATGGAGTTTATTGGTCTCCAATGCCTGTAGAGAATACCTATTTCTTTGGTTCATCTGCTAGGAATCAAGAAAAAGGTGATCTAATTTTCAGCAACTCCTACATTTTACTAAATGGTGTTGATTACGGAGTTACCAATTGGTTAAGCGTGGGTGTTGGCTTAGAGCTGATAACCACCTTTAGTGGAGAACCTCCCTTAGGGTATTTACGAGCCAAAGTAGGTTTTCCGGTTACTGAAAAGATTACTCTTGGAGCGAATTTATTTCATATTGGCGTTCCAGAAGAAGGGGCATTTACACTTTCTACATTAGCAGCTACCTATGGTGTTGCAGAAAACCATTTAACCGTAGGTTTAGGCTTTGCTTTAAACGAAGGGTCAGCTGGCTCTTTGTTAACGGTTTCTTACCTAAATAGATTTTCTAAGAGAACCGCATTTATCACTGAGAATTATTTCTTGTCTGAAGATGTAGGTGCCAATTTGCTTTCTTATGGTTTCCGTTTTTTTGGAGATAACTTAAGTGTAGATTTTGGTTTTTTTAATAATGCGGAGATCTCAGAGGGCATCATTATTGGAATACCTTATATAGGTTTTCAGATTAAGTTGTAGGCTCAATGATTCAGAAAAATTCTCAACATGTCTGAAACTGGCTCAACATTAAATCTACGAACACTTAAAGAAAGTGACCTACCGGCACTAACCAAACTGCTTAATAATCGCATTATATGGATGAATTTGCGGGATGTTATCCCCTTCCCATATAAACTTGAAGATGCCCAAGATTGGTTTAAATTTGTAACGGCTAATAAACATAATTTATGCCTGACTATTGAAGTGGATGGCCATATATGTGGCATTATTAGCCTAGATTTTAAGCCAGATGTCTACCGAAAAGCAGCTGAAATTGGTTATTGGTTAGGGGAAGGCGCTTGGGGAAAGGGCCTTGCAACAGAAGCTGTGCGTCAGCTTACGATCTACGCTTTTGGGAAGTATGACTTAAATAGAATAGAAGCACGCGTTTTTGGGTGGAATCTGGCCAGCAAACGCGTGTTAGAAAAGGTGGGATATAGGCATGAAGGGACAATACGAAATGGGGTTATCAAAGACGGTGAAGTAACTGATGAGTGGGTTATGGGAATTTTGCGGGAAGAGATAACGTAGAGAATTATATGAATATACGTTGGAGACGATTATACGATTAATCGATTATAAGAGAATGCGATTAATTGATAAATGGGAAAGAAGAAAGGAGTATCTCGGCTACGCTCGGTAACCACGAGTGATATCAAAGATTTTGCCATAATGCAAATGATGGATTCACAGAAATTACGATAGATTTGGAATGGATATTTTTTTGAATAGCCGAAATTATTAATCAAGCTAGATTAAAATATCCCAACTGGATTAAATGTCATAGCCCAGTACGAAGTGCTAGGTAGAGATTAAGCTTACAATTCTAACCCTGAAGGGGTTAAATGATTATTCGAGAAAGAAGAAATTCTGGCCAAAACGTCTTTCTGAACAATGAGTGCCTAGATACCTCAAAACACTCGCCTAACGCAGCGATACCTCATAGCTGAGCGAAGTGTGATGGAGAAGTAAGCACCCATTCGGGTTATGGACTAATAGAAATTGCCGATGCACAGATCAAATGACGGGAATGACAGAGCAACACACTGAGCAGAATTTCCCTTTTAGGTAATTTAACAATTTGATAACATTGGTATTGCTTTTGGGTAAAGGTTGATGTAAACTCCCAATTGCACATTAGCTATTGGTCAATACTGAACAAGCAATTGAATTGTTTCCTCTAACCCGGATCTGTTAAACCACCTAGATTATCAATCACTTAGGACTGTTTGCACATGATTTTTCTGCTCAGTATGACCATTTTTCCATAACCCAAACCCAATAATCATCGAGCATATGAGCTATCTACGTACGTTAGTACTCATGCTTGTCGTATTTGTACCTGCTACACTTTTTGCGCAAAACGCAGAGTTTAAAGGTAATATTACGGACAGGCAAACCGGTGAACCTCTTCCAGGGGTGAACATCCTTCTGCTAGAAAATGCCCGAGGCGCTGCTACAGACCTTGACGGTAATTATAGCCTTAAAGACCTATTAACTGGCACGTACACAGCACGTATTAGTTATATAGGTTACTTAACCATTACAGAAACTGTTACTATCACTAGTAGTGGTCTTACCAAAAACTTTAGACTAGACTCTGATGTATCAGGTCTTGAAGAAGTAATTGTTACAGGTTATACCGAACAAGGTAGAAACCAAATAACTGGCGCGGTATCTGTAGTACAACCAAAAAACATAGAGTTAGTTCCTGTAGCTTCATTTGACCAAGTACTTCAAGGTCAAAGCCCGGGTCTTTATGTAACATCTGGCTCAGGTCAGCCTGGTTCTGCTGCTACCGTTCGTATTCGTGGGCAAGCATCTATTAATGGTGGTAACGATCCACTATATATCATAGATGGAGTTCCTATCTCAAGCCAAGACTTTGCAACCTTAAATGCTAACGATTTCCAAACTATTTCTGTATTGAAAGATGCGTCTTCTACTGCTGAATACGGATCTCGTGGTACTAACGGTGTAATTGTAATTACTACCAAGAAAGGTCGTTCAGGTAAAACTCAGATCAACTACCAATCTCAATTCGGTATTTCTACCATTGGAAAGCCTCGTTTTGAGATGATGGATACACAGCAAAAACTTGCTTTTGAAGAAACAAGACGATCTGGACCAGGTTGGACTAACTCTCCAAATAACCCTTCTTATGCATCTGCTTCACCTGAAGAGCGTGCTAATAGAGATGCAAACTTAGCTGAACTTCGTGGCATTGATACTGACTGGACAGATGTTTTCTTCCGTGATGGTACAACTATGTCTCACGAATTGAACTTCTCTGGTGGTAATGAAAAAACTCGTTACTATGTTTCTACAAACATCTTTGGCCAAGAAGGTATTTCAGAACGTTCTTCTTTAGATCGCTATACCCTACGTGTTAACTTAGATTACCAAGCAAATGACAACCTAGAAGTAGGTGTTAATATGCAAACTGGTTATTCAGAGTCTTCATTCATTGAGTCTGAAGGTGGCGTTTCTTTAGCAAACCCATTTGCTGCTGCCTATTTAGCCAACCCTTACGAGCGTCTTTTTAATGAAGACGGAACCGTAGCTGTTGGTGCCAATAGAACAGGTGCAAACGCATTTGATCGTTTAGATAAAGATTTAAACGCACGTAACGAAATAAAAACTGTTGGTAAAATCTATGCAGATTATACCCTCAGCGATTTCCAGTTTGGTGCAAGTATTGGTATTGACTACAACCGCAGAGATGGCAACCGTTTTATAAGCCCAACTTCTTTTGCTGGTACTAACGTAGCAAACGGAAATGCAGGTTTATTAGCTAGAAACACTTCTATGACGGCCCGTATTACTTCATTGGTTAATGCCCGCTGGCAAAAAACCTTTAATGACGTACACGATGTTAGTGTATTTGCGGCTAATGAGTTTATCACCACTCGCCAAGATGGTTTCAACTATACTGGTTACGGTATTAATGTAAAGTTACCAAATACCCCTGCTGGTATTACTCCAGGTACGCCTGATAACAATCAGATTCCTGTTGTTGGTGGTTTCATTACCGAGAACGCACTATGGTCTCAATTTGCCATCTTAAACTACTCTTATGAGCAGAAGTACAACCTTAAATTGAACATTCGTCGCGATGGTTCTAGCCGTTTCGGTACAGAAAATCAGTTTGCGGTACTTTGGGCAGTTGGTAGTAGCTGGATTATCTCAGAAGAAGATTTTATGGCTGACTTTGATTTCGTAAATCGTTTGGCTGCACGTATATCTTATGGTACAACTGGTAACCAAGCTGGTATTGGTAATTTCCAGTGGAGACCTACATATGGAACCCTAAGTTATGATGGACGTCAAGGCTTAGTTCCTGTTGGTGTAGGAAACCCAGCACTACAGTGGGAAACTGCTAAGAAATTCAACGTTGGTGTTGACTTTGATTTATTCGACAACCGTTTATTTGGTCGTGTTGATTACTACAATGAGTTAACTGAAAACCTATTCATCAACCAGCAACTTTCTCGTACAGCAGGTTTCAATTCGCTTGAAATAAATGCTGGGTCGATGCGTAATGAGGGTATTGAATTTGAATTAGGTGGTGATCTAGTACGTACAAGAAAACTAACGGTATCTGCTCGTCTTAACGTTGCAAATAACATAAACACCATTGAAGACTTAGGTCAGGTTTCAGAATTCGAACAAGGTACTTCCATTATTCGTGAAGGCTTGTCTATAGGCTCTCATTTTGCAGTGCCGTGGGCAGGTGTTGATCCAGCTACTGGTAGAGCACTTTACCGTGATTTAGAAGGTAATGTTACTGATCAATTCTCTAATAACAACCAACAGGCTATTTTTGGTACTTCTTTACCACCATGGACTGGCGGTGGTGGATTAGACATTGTTTTCGGAAACTTAAGTATTCGTTCACAGTTTAACTTTGCTGCTGATTACTCACGTTTCAATAATCAAACCTTCTTCCAAGAGAATCCTAACTTTACGCAATTTAACCAGAACGTCATCATGAACACTATGTGGACTCAGCCTGGTGATATTACTGAAGTGCAATCTGCAAATGTTGGTAGAGAATTCTCTTCGAAAGACATTGAAGATGCTTCATTCATCCGCTTCCGTAACTTGTTGGTTTCTTACAACATCCCAGGAAGAGTATTTGATGGATTAGCTAACATACGAGGTATGAGAGTATTTGCCCAAGGTCAGAACTTGTACACTTGGACCAGGTTTACAGGCTTCGATCCGGAAGACAATAACAACATTGCTCAGTTTGAGTATCCGTTACCTCGCATCTTCACCTTTGGTATAGATATTAATTTCTAAGGAGCTAACACTAACTATGAATAAATTATTTAAATATCTCACATTAGGGTTGGTTTTACTGGGCTTTATGGCCTGCGAAAGCCAACTTGACATTGCACCTTTCGACATTATTGATGAACAGGCTGCATTTGAAACGGTAGAAGATCTAGAATCAGGTACACTTGGTGTATATGGATCTATCTCTATTACAGCAATACTTGATTTGAATACTAAATTATCTGACAATATTGGCCTTGCTGAGACCAATACTGGCCAAGGTAGACAAATGTTCGACTTACAGTTTGTTACAGGTACAGGTGAAATCGGCACCTTATGGGCTGACTCATATCAAGTAATTGATAGAGCAAACCGTGTACTTGCTGCAATTGAGCGTATTCCAGGCGAAACTGCAGCTGAGCAAGCACTTGTTCAACGCATTAAAGGCGAAATGATTGCAATGCGTGCATGGCAACATTTTGATCTATATCGCAATTTCGTTGACTTTGACGATGCTAATGCGCTAGCAGCACCTTATATGGTACGATCAGCCATTAGCTCACCTGCAAGGATACCAAAAGCTGATTTCCTAGATTTGTTAAATGCTGATATTACCGAAGCTGAAAGCTTGCTACCAGCTGACTTTACTAGCCAGAGCAACATGACACTTACAGCTGTTCAAGGCTTAAAAGCTAGAGTAGCTCTTTATACTAAAGATTGGGCAACCGCCATTGATTACGCTACTCGTGTTATCAATAAAGTGCCTATTACCAATGCAGATAACTTTTTATCTCTTTGGAATGACTCTGTGGAAGGCGAAGTTATTTTTAGGCTAAAAAGCTTGACTGTAGCTGACGGTACCATTCAAATTTGGGAACGCTCTACCAATGTTGATGTATTCTTCAATGCTGGTTTTGATTTACGCGAACAATATGACCAAACCAATGACGTACGCTTCCAAGCTTATTTTGATGGTATATTGGTAAAGAAATACAACTGGCGTGAAGGTGAGAAAAATCTTGCTGACACTAAGTTAATGCGCGTTTCAGAAATGTATTTACTACGTGCTGAAGCCTATGCCCAAACAGCTGACTTCACTAACGCAGCAGCCGATATTAATGCACTTCTAGCTAATCGCTTGATTGTTCCTGAAACAGTTGCTTTTACCAATCAACAACAGGCATTAGAAGCAATTGCTCTTGAACGACGTAAAGAATTGGTTTATGAAGGTCATAGATACTATGACTTGAAAAGAACCAACCAACCTTTAGTTCGTGACTCTAGAGACCTTCAAGGCGCCGCTGCATCTGCTATTGGTATGGATGCTGATAATTTCCGCTTTTTACTTCCTATACCACAGGCAGAAATTTTTGCAAACGAAAATATGACGCAAAACCCAGGGTATAATTAACATGAGAATGAAAAATTTATATAATAAAGGGCTTCTATTGGTACTCTCACTTGCGCTATTTACCGCTTGTGATTTCAATGCCGATACAGCCGTTTATGATGGAGAGCAATTTGCTCGATTTGGTTCTGATAGTTACTTCGCTTTCCTACTTGAGCCGCAGGAAACCTTAACTATTGAAGTTAGTTTAGTTACTAATAACCTATCAGATGAAGCACAAACAGTGGTTTTCACTGTTCTAACCGATTCAAGTACAGCACAAGCTGGTGTACATTATGATTTAGCTAGTACATCTGTAACTATCCCTGCTGGGGCAGTTAGTGCTTCATTTCCTCTAACAATGTACAAGGCTGCGCTAGATAATCCGGTATCATTGGTTCTATCCTTTGGTGGACCAAACTTTAACCAAACAACAACTGTTACTATTCAAAATCCAATTCGTGATGTGTTATTAGGCAACTATGCCTTAGTATATCCTTGGTTTTTCGATGGTGATGCAGCATTTGCTCAAGAAGTTGTTATTGGTGATGTGGTTAGTGATGTCTTAGCACCTAATATGCTTGAAGCTGATACTGATATTACGTTGAGAGTCACTCCATCTGGCGATGACAATATTTATAATATTGGCGTATCAAGACAAAATGCTTGGACTTCAGGAACATTCGGACAGGTTACAGTTGAGAGTCCAGCAAATGGAACATTTGACTTGACTACCGGCGTAATTGAACTAACATTAGGACACTTTATTCCTGATGGAAGAACTTTTGGTGCTCATCCGTTAACTATGACAAAGACGAATTAATTTTTCAAATTAATTCAATTTAGCATAGCATTGGTCTTGTAGTTGATTTAACTACAATTCTAGTCTTTACAAAAGCCATCTACTTTTCATTAAGTAGGTGGCTTTTTTTTGATTCAATAGCCGCTAATGCGAAATGACAGGGTTCTTGGCAATGCTGTAGATCTAGCTAGTTCAAATGACAGGAATGATGCACCAGCCAGAATTTCTCCTTTCCTAATTTCTCCTTTCTGTACTAACTATGCAGCGAATGAGTAATGTTCAAAACTGGAGATACTGTTCGCCGCGGCGAATGTAATCCGCTTGCGCGTTTCAATGCTGAATGAAGCACTAGCTAGAATTCTCTTATAATCGATTAATCAAATGAAGTCGTGATATAAATTCCCAACAAAAAAGCGAATATCCCGGAAACGACACTAACCATTGCGTATGAACTAGCTAGTAAAAAAGACTTAGTTTCTAGCAGTTGTACAAAGTCCCCACTGAAGGTTGAAAAGGTGGTGAAAGCGCCCATAAAACCAGTTGTAACTAGCAGCTGTAACCGTGGATTAGCATCTGGTAGCAGCCCACAACTTAAGCCCAATAAAAATGACCCCACTATATTTACACTCATGGTAGCCCAGATAGTATTCCACCCAATTAGTTGAAATACCACAAAAATGAGATATCTAAAGACAGCGCCGGAAGCTCCGCCTACCGCAATCCACAAACAATTTCGTAAGTATTCCATTTTATTAGATTAATTTTCTGTTATTGCCAAAAATATAAGAATATACAAAGCTTGCAATCTAGTTTAATATACCTTACAATTGTCTCTAACAAGTGATTGATTATTGACTCCAAAGCTCCGCCCGGTAAAACGGGCCGGGCTTTTTTTATTTCTGCCTTATTTCCACCCTACTGCACTGCCACAGTAAACCAGAAATTTTACTGGCACCACGGTAAATACCCTTAGTACTTAATGTGCTTCCTCTTGCTTTGCACCTGTTCCCACAATTTTTTCGATTCAGGGTCAATCTGTCTTTTCCCGATTTTTCTTTTCCTATACTTTCTGTACTGCACACCAAGAAATACCCATACTATTATCTGTGAGAAGCCGATATACCAAAGACTTTCTGTCGCAATTTTTTTTAAGAGTTCTGTATCCATAATGCTTATATCTTCTTTAACGGTTAATTACACCCGAATTAAGCATGCGCATTTGTTTTTGCGAATACGTGGTTAAAGGCGTATTTTTGAAAGCTATACTGATAAATGTATAAAATTCTATCCTTTCATTTTAAAAAAGTATTTTCAGAGGAATCCCCATGGGTGTAATGGAAAGTTTAAGGTCAAGCACGAAGTATCTGTTTTGGCTTTTACTGTTATCTTTCGGCGTTTTATGGATGCTGAGCGACACGCAATTTTTTGATGCTATAAAAAGTGGTCCGCGTTCGCTAGGTTCCGTCAACGGAGATGCAATTTCTTTTGACGAGTATAACCAACGCCTACAGTTTTACACGCAGCAATACAGCCAACAAACAGGTGGTACGCTTTCTCCGGAAATAAGAGCCAACTACGAGTCTCAAGTTTGGGACGAAATGGTGAACATCCGTTTGTTAGAGCAAAAAATGGAAGAATTAGGCATTGTGGTAACGGACGAAGAAGTTGTAGACCTTATTACAGGCCCAAATCCTTCGCCACTGATTCGTCAAATATTTGCTGATGAAAACGGCACTATTGATCGCAATCGTCTAAATGCGGCTATTGAATCACCTGAATCAACCAATCAATGGATTCAGCTTGAAAACCAAATTCGCCAGCAACGTCGCCAAGAAAAACTGAACAACTACTTAACTTCAGGTAATGTGGTGAGTGAGCGCGATATCCAAACAGAATATGTTCGTGCAAATAGCAGTGCTTCACTTCATTTTGTTCGCTTCCCCTTTGCTAATGTAGACGCTTCAGAAGTCAGTGTCTCTGATGCCGAAATTGCTGCCTATTACAGCGCAAATAAAGAAGATTATAAAAGAGAAACCTCTTTCCGCATGAGCTATGTAGTATTCTCTAAAGAAGCTACTGCTAAAGACACAGCCAGAACCAAGACAGAAATTACTAGTATACGCTCAGATTTTGCTAACGCAAAAAATGATTCTTTGTTCTTAGCCAGATATCAGTCACAAACGGCCTATAACAACGCTTTTGTAAGCCTTGATGATATCCGTGTAGAGTTTAAGGTAGTAGCTGAGCTTGAAAACGGTGAAGTATCTGAGCCTATCCAAATTGGCGACCGCTTCCACCTTATCAAACGTATTGCCAAAGATGGCAAAGACTATAAATTTGCAAACTACAGCCTTCAGGTTATAGCAGATGCTATTGAAACAGTAGATGCCATGGCTGAAGAAGCTGATGACTTTAGCTTTTATGCCGAAGAAGATGGTTTCAAAGAAGAAGCAGAAAGACGTAATCTTGAAGTTTTTGCAACATCTGCAACTAGTGGAAATCCATCTATTGTCGGTGTTGGTAACTCTAGACAGCTACTAAACTACCTAGAGAGTTCAAAAGTTGGAGAGATTTCTACTGCCTTAGAATTAGATCGTTATTTTGTTATCGCTCAACTAGATGAAATTACCGAAGCTGGTTTCCGCCCTCTTGAAGATGTGCGTTCAGCTATCGAGAATAAAGTAGGAATTGATAAGCGTAAAGAAATTGCTGCTACACGCATGAACGGCGTTACTGGTTCAACTTTAGACGCTTATGCCTCTTCATTTGAATTAAAAGTAGATTCGGTTGCCAATATCCAAATGAGTAATACCGTTTTACCAGGTGCTGGCCGTGAGCCCGCATTAATCGGTAAAATCTTTACGCTAGAAGCGGGTCAAATTTCTAAGCCTATAGTTGGCGATAATGGAGTTTATGTGGTTATGATAGACACAAAAAATATGGCCATCGTAGATGACCTTACTGGGGCTGCAACCCAATCTATACGCCAACGTTTATCACAGCAGAAATCTCAGACCTTTTTCACTTCTTGGTTAGAAACCATTAAAGAAGAAGCTAAGATTGTTGACAACCGTAAATTATTGTTGCGCAACAGCTAAAATTTAGCCGATAGCGTTAAATATTTTTCTAAAGGACGTTGGTTTCAACGTCCTTTTCTTTTTTATGAATGCTTATCTTTAGTGATGAATAAGAAGCAAAGCAAAACTGATGCGCTCTTCAGCGAAATAGATCGTGGTTTCATGAATGAAGCCCTAGCACTGGCAGGAAAAGGGCAAGGATTCGTTAGTCCAAATCCCCTAGTTGGTTGCGTAATTGTAGATAAAAATGGCCAAAAGATTGCAGAAGGCTATCATGAGAAATACGGTAAAGCTCATGCTGAGATCAATGCACTAAAACGTATTAAAGATCCACTTTCCATTGCAGGCGCCACGGTTTACGTAACACTTGAGCCCTGCGCTCATTTTGGTAAAACACCACCCTGTGCCAAAACCCTGGCGAATATGCCTATTTCACGGGTTGTAGTAGCCACAGAAGACCCCAACCCTAAGGTTAATGGTGCTGGCATTTCTATGCTGCGAGCTGCAGGTAAACAAGTAGACGTTGGTTTACTGAAAGAAGAGGCAGAAACCCAAAATGAAGTGTTCTTCCACGTTCAGCGCACGCATTCGCCCCTCATTATTTTAAAAATGGCCCAAACCCTAGATGGGTATATGGCTGCCGCAGATGGCGATTCGCAGTGGATTAGCTCAGAACAAAGCCGAAAACTGGTTCATAAATGGCGAGCAACCTTTGACGCTGTTATGGTGGGAAGAAATACCGCATTAGTAGATAATCCCAAATTAACAGTTCGGAATGTTAAAGGCAGACAACCCAAACGCATTGTTTTAGACACAGATTTAGAGCTTCCCACTACTTTAAATCTATTTTCTGATGAGTTTGAGGAAAAAACCATTCGAATTTCCGCAAATAAAGCCGCTTTTAATGAACTAGCTGACCCCATGCTAGAGATTTTGACGCCAAATTACTTTCGCGGACAAACCTTATTAGCAGAAGAAAAAGATGGACACATAAACCTAGAATACGCTTTCAGAATGTTATTGCGAGAAGGTATTCAATCTATTTTGGTGGAAGCGGGCCCTACACTAGCTAAGGTTTTATTTGAGCAAGAATTGGTAGATAAACTCGCCCTATTTATTGCACCAAAAATATTGGGGAATGGACAACGAAGTATTCAAGGTTTACCCATTCACCGAATGAGTGAAATCACCCAGTTTAGAAAAAGTAAATGGACAGCCGTTGGCCCGGATATGTTATTCGAGGGGTGGTTTTAGATTATTAGTAGGCTTTTGTTAGGTCGTTAGCATGCTACTAACCTAATAATAGAATCGACCATTATAAAAATTAAATACATACACATGTTCACAGGAATTGTTACCCATCAAGGCAGTATTGCCGCAATAAGACCGCTTCAAGGCGGTTTAGAACTAGACATTAAAGCAGAATTTGCCGGAGATTGCCATTTAGATGAAAGCATTGCCATAGATGGTGTTTGCCAAACAGTAGTGGCCTTTAATGAACATACCTTTACCGTACAAGCGGTAGAAGAAACGCTGAGAAAAACCACTTTTGCTGCATATAGCTCTGGTATGAGCGTGAATTTAGAGCGTTCGCTAACACTTCAACAAGGAATTGAAGGCCATTTAGTTCAGGGTCATGTTGATTGCACCGGCCGCGTAAAAAACATCTTAGATGAAGGCGCAAATTGGCTGCTAACCATAGAATATCCTACAGAATTTGAGCCCTTAGTTGTAGGTCGTGGTAGTATTTCTGTTGATGGCATTAGCCTTACGGTTGCCAGAGATGAGGGCAATACTTTTACCTTAGCCATAATTCCATTCACTTGGGATCATACCAACCTAGCCAATAAAGAAGTAGGCGATTTAGTAAACCTAGAGTTCGATATGCTAGGTAAATATGTAATCAAGTATTTGAAACTTGTGGGTGGCAACATAGAAAACGACGCAAAAAAAGGTCTGAACAAAGACGACTTATTGCGAATGGGTTTTGGTAGCTAATTGCATTAAATGATTTAGATTAAGCTGCGATAGCTCTTATCTTGCGTTCCCAAAAAAAGCATAACTCGCACAAGCGAAAGAACCTGTATTAAAGGATTTACTTAATGGCAGAGCGTATTACTTCCCGAGAAAAAGACTACTCTCAATGGTATTTAGACATTGTTAAAGAAGCGCAATTAGCTGAACATTCGCCCGTAAGAGGTTGTATGGTCATTAAACCAAATGGTTATGCACTGTGGGAAAATATGCAGCAAGCGCTTGATAAAATGTTTAAAGATACCGGCCATAGAAATGCCTATTTCCCGCTTTTTATCCCAAAATCCTTTCTTTCAAAAGAAGCAGCCCATGTTGAAGGCTTTGCCAAGGAATGTGCCGTTATTACGCATTCACGCTTGCGCAGCACCGAATCAGGTGGTGTTGAGGTAGATCCAGATTCAAAGCTAGATGAAGAACTTATTGTTCGTCCTACCTCAGAGACCATAATTTGGGATACCTACAAAAACTGGATTCAATCGCACAGAGATTTACCCATTTTAATCAACCAATGGGCCAATGTTGTTCGCTGGGAAATGCGTACACGACTATTTTTGCGCACCATGGAATTTTTGTGGCAAGAAGGCCATACCGCTCATGCTACGGAAGCAGAAGCAGTTGATGAAACCACAAAAATGTTGGAAGTGTACCGTATTTTTGCTGAAGATTTCATGGCTGTACCGGTTATTACAGGCGTTAAAACAGCCTCTGAACGCTTTGCTGGTGCTATTGACACCTATTGTATAGAGGCTTTAATGCAAGACGGAAAGGCGCTACAAGCAGGGACTAGCCATTTTCTAGGTCAAAACTTCGCCAAAGCTTTTGACGTAAAATTTCAAACCAAACAGAATACCTTAGAATACGTTTGGGCTACTAGTTGGGGCGTTTCCACCAGGCTTATTGGTGGGCTAATCATGACGCACTCTGATGATAAAGGCTTGGTACTTCCACCAAAATTAGCGCCCTATCAGGTAGTGATTGTACCAATTTTCCGTTCAGAAGAAGACCTAGCAAAAATCAAAGAATATATTAAGCCTATTCAAGAAGGCTTGGCTGAAAAAGGCATTCGTGTACATCTTGACGATCGCGATCAGTATAAACCAGGTTATAAATTTACGCAGCACGAAGTTGAAGGCGTTCCGGTACGAATTGCTGTGGGAATGAGAGACGTTGAGAATGGAAAATGCGAAATTGCTCGCCGAGATCTTGGCACTAAAATTGTTGTAGAAAAAGCGGAAGTAGTTGCTCAAATAGATCACTTGATGGTAGCCATACAGCAAAATCTTTTTGATAGAGCTAAAGCCTATCGCGAAGAAATGAGCACGCATGTAGATGATTTTGAGACTTTCCAGATGGTATTAGACACCAAAGGAGGTTTTATTTATGCGCATTGGGATGGCACAGCAGAAACGGAGACCAAAATCAAAGAGCTCACCAAAGCTACCATTCGCTGTATTCCGCTGAATAATCCGCAGGAAAAAGGTAAATGCGTTTACAGTGGAAAAGAATCTACACAGCGTGTAATCTTTGCTAAATCGTATTAACAATAGCACTAAATAGGAATTTTAAAGACTTGTCTAGCTACCAGCCAACCTATTTGATATCGCCAAAAATGGCTCAATCTATTGATACATGGACTATTCAGACTGTTGGCATTCCTTCCTTTACCTTAATGGAATTGGCTGGTAGTAAAGCGGCTACCCAGTTCCTTAACGATTTCCCAAAAGCAACTAAGCTTTTATTTCTTATTGGGAAAGGAAATAATGCAGGCGATGGCTTGGTAATGGCTAGACACCTTCTACTGTCAAAGCCTACTATTGATGTAAGTTTGGCATTCGTATTTAATGAACCACCAAGCACGGTAGATGCATCCAAAAATTGGGAACTGCTGAATAACTACAATCGCACCTCTTTTCAAGATCGTTTGCATCTGATAGAGGCAAATAGCTTAAAGGAAGCCGCTTTTTTAGATAATTTTGATTTGTGCATTGACGCCGTTTTTGGTGTGGGCCTTAGCAGAGCTATTGAAGAACCCCTAAGCACCTTCTTTGACGCCATAAATACATCGGCTTTACGTTTAGTAGCATTAGATGTGCCTTCTGGTCTTGATGCTGAAAATGGCTTGATTCTTGGCACTTCATTAACTGTAGAAACCACCTACACCTTTGGTTTTGACAAAATTGGGTTTTATCTAAATGATGCTGACCATATCACGGGCACTGTTCAAGTACTGCCTTTAGGCTATGACTTAGCGAGTTATCTGAATGCAACTAAAGCGGCTACATTAGCACCCGTCTTTGAAAGCCTCACGCCTACTTCGCCCAATTTATTAAGGACAAAAAAATCACCCAAACATAAATATGATGGCGGAGCTGTTTTAGTTCTTGGAAGTGCTGAAGGTTTAACCGGCGCCACCATAAGTGTTGCTCAAGCTGCTTGGGCGGCAGGCGCATCGGCTGTTTTTGTTCTGCTTCCTAAAGGTCTTGCGTCTATTTTTGAAAGTGCGCTGCCTTATGCTATTAAATGGCTGGTAGGAAATGACAATGATCGATATTTAACGGAAAAGCATCTTGCTGAAATAAAAAGTTGCTTGGCCAGTTATGGGAAAAAAGGAAGTATTTGCATGGGTCCTGGTCTAGGACAAAATCCATCAACTTTTGCGCTGCTGAATAAGGTACTTCCCGAAATAACACAAGCCTTAGTGATTGATGCAGATGCGTTAAAGGCACTTACTAGTAGCTCTGTATTTGCTGCGGAAGCGGCCACAGTTTTAACACCTCATTTAGGTGAGTGGCAGACAATACAAAAGAATTATTCGCTTCCAGTATCCTCAAAAGAAGAAATAACCTTAGCTGCGTTGAGTGATGTGCGTGATTTTGCTTTGAAAAAGAACGTCCACCTTATAAGAAAAGGCACGCCAACTGCTTATTTTAGTCCCAACGGGAAGGCTCAGCTCACCACTACGCCGTCTTTACAGGCATTATTTAATAAAACCGGTTTTGGTGATGTATTAAGTGGATTATTAGCCACGGCTTTAGTTAGATTTAATAGTACAGAAGAAGCTGTTATTTGGAGTTTACAGAAAGGACTACAAGCAGCAAAGCAGTCTAAAATGAACCAAAAAACGTTCTTTCCAGAAACCATTATTGATTACGTCAAATACGAAGAATGAATTTCCTGAAAAAATATAGCATCTATTTGTTCCTACTTTTAACGGTAGTAACCTTGTTGTTAACGCTTTTGCCAGCAAAGAGCCTAGCCTCTACCAAGTTGTTTGATTATGACAAACTTGGCCATTTTGCGCTATTCTTTGCTTGGACACTTAGCTTTGGATTAACAGCATTTTTTAAGCAATGGAACCGATTTACTCACCTAAGTGTTGTATTGGCAGCTTCTTTGATATTTGGCTTGGCCATTGAAATACTTCAAAGATGGGCACCTATTGGCCGCTCATTTGAATGGTCAGATTGGGTCGCAGACGCATTGGGAAGTTTGGTTGCTATACTAATCCTTTTTTTATTAAGGAAGAATGAACTTGGGCAATCAAATAGCACGGTGATAACGGAAAAAAAACTAAACTAATTAACGCAAGTTAATTTGCATATAAGCTCAGAACAATTATATTTGAAGCTTGAATCCTAAACAATCCAAAAGCTAGCGAAATGATCGAACGCAAAAAACCAGAAGTCGACCTTAAACGTTCTCATACAGTTCGCTTACAGTTAGGGCTTGCTATTACACTTGCCTTATTCTTATTAGCGTTTAAAGTCGAATTCCGTAATAACTCTTCCCTAATGATGACGGTAGAAGAACAAGAAACGGTTAAGATGGAAGTGGTTGAACAAACCTCTCAGGTTAAAGCACCACCACCACCACCACGCCCGCAGGTACCTGTAGAAGTACCTAATGAGGAAGTGATTGAAGATGAAATTATCGATTTGGATGCGGATTTAGACATGAATGCACTCGATTTACCTCCCCCACCTCCCCCTCCACAAGATGATGAAGAAGATGAAATCTTTCTAGTTGTTGAGCAACAACCTGAACTTATTGGCGGCATGGCCAGTATCTGGAAAAACATTTCTTACCCAGAGATTGCACGTAAAGCTGGTATTGAAGGTCGTGTTACTATTCAATTTATTGTTGATGAAAAAGGCGATATCAGTAACATACGAGTTGTACGTGGTATTGGTGGCGGTTGCGATGAAGAAGCATTACGCGCTGTTAGTAAAGCCAAATTTAGACCAGGAATGCAAAGAGGACGTGCGGTTAAGGTTCAATATTCTTTACCTATCGTATTCAAGCTTCAAGGCTAAAATCTAGCTAAGCTTTAAAAGCTATTTCACTTGATAATCTATATCAAGAACTTAGAAATTATAAGGCCACTTAACATTACTGTTGAGTGGCTTTTTTTGTGTTCTGCAGTCAAAAACAATTGCCTAATACTGCCGTAGCTTAGAGTAGACAACTGCTTCAGTTCCAAAAAAGGGCGTAGCTTCTGGTTGATTTATGTGGCAAGCATGGCAAGTAGGCTTTTATTTACGAGCGTACATACAGTGTTCTAAAGTGATCTATGATTGTGCGAAGGTTATCGTATTGAACAATGCTAAATGCTTCATCAATCTTTTTCCACTTTACGGCTTCAATCTGCTCTTCCACTTGTGGCACAAAGCTTCGCTCATCGCTATACATCAAATACCAATAGGTAGTTTTACGAACGGTTACGCCCTTCTCTATATAAGTATGGAATGTGCGGTTTAGTGGCCTCACAATCATAGGTATCTTTTGTAGGCCTATTTCCTCCATCACTTCTCTGGCAGCGCAATGAGCATAGGATTCACCCACTTCTAGTTTTCCCTTAGGTAAATCCCAAACGCCTTTACGTCTAATAAGCAGCACTTTTATATGGCCTTTCTTGCTTATTCTGTAAAGAAGTCCCCCCCCAGCAATTATGTCACTCATCGGTCTTAGTTTTTTCATCTGGCGTTGCTGTTGTAGCTGCTTTCTTTTTTTCGTCTACAAAGTTCAGGCGTAAATTTGTTAGCGTTTCTTTCATATAGCGCTCTAACTCAGGACTCATATTCCCTTTAGTGTATTTTTCTAGTGCATTTAGGGTATCAATAGCATATTTAGCTTGGCTTAAATCTACACTTGTTTTTTCTGAACTAGGGTTCATAATTTTGCCCATAGACATCATAGCTATTTGCTGGTGTTGCTGAATTAGCATCATCATTAATAACTGTTGATGTTGCTCTTCATTGATTGGTTCACCATTCATTCCAGTTGTAGACATATCAGTAGAAATATAGAATTAGTTAATGTTTTTTCAGTAGTAAAAATAGGTATTTTGTAATGCCTACGGCAACTTTAACCTATTAATGATGTATGAAAGATTTACGCATTCATAATTTCAGCTCTGGCCCAGCTCAATTACCCTTAGAAGTATTGAAAAAAGCCCAATCAGAGTTTATATCCTATCAAAATCGTGGTTTTAACATCGGGGAAATCAGCCATAGATCCTCACTATTTAGCCAAATTTTAGCTTCTACGAAAAAAAGATTAGCTCAATTGATGTCATTTTCATTAGATGAATTCCATGTTTTATTTCTTCAAGGCGGTGCAACGGGGCAGTTTGCTCAAATTCCCATGAACTTTTCTAATGCGGGAAAGAAAATAGGGTTGCTAAATACCGGTGTTTGGTCAAAAAAAACGCTTAGCTATTTGAAACAAGCGGGCGAGGTAGACGAGCTGTACAATGGAAGTGATAAGCACTTTAGCGAACTTCCGGAAGTTAAGTGGCAGCCCAAGAACCAGTATGACTGGGTGCATTTCACCTCAAATAACACCATTTTTGGTACTCAATTTCATACAGAGCCCCAAGTAGGCTCAGCTGCTTTAGTTTGTGATGCCTCTTCAGATATTTTGTCAAAACCGATTGATATGGATAAATATGGGATGATTTATGCTGGTGCACAGAAAAATTTAGGTCCAGCTGGCGTAACTATAGTTATCATTCGTAAAAGCTTCTTAACTCAGATGCATAATGGCTCGCCTTCTCTTCCCGCTTTTTTTAACTACCATTCTCACACCGCAGACTTATTTAATACTCCACCTACTTACGCCATCTATTTAACAGATTTAGTACTAGAATGGCTGCAAGATGAAGGCGGATTAAGTGCTATTCAAAAGAGGAATGAAACCAAAGCGGCTTTATTGTACAGTGCAATTGATGCTAATGATTTTTATAAAGGCCACGCTGCTGTAAAAGACAGATCGCTTATGAATGTAAGTTTTGGCATAAATCATGAGCACAAAAAACAGCTTGAAGCAGACTTTATTACGGAAGCAGAAGCTTTGGGAATGATTGGCTTGAAAGGACACCGTTCTTTAGGTGGAATTAGAGCTAGTATTTACAATGCATGCCCATTAGACTCTGTGGTACAACTTATTACATTTATGCACGAATTTGCAAAAAAGCGTAAATAAAGTGTGCTAATTTAAAATCGCTTCTTCTACAGACGATACCTAGGTAATCAGAGATTTTACTATTACCACTATCAGTATATAAGAAAAGGAGAAGCGACATGAAGCTACTAATAGCCGATGCCGACCAAAGCACGCACACTTTACTAAACAAAGTTTTAAACAGTTACTCATCAGCCATTTATCACGCTTTTTCAGGTGACGAGACTTACGTTGGCTATCACCAATCTGAAGCAGATCTCATTATTTGCTCATTAGATTTACCTGGAATGGATATTTTTGCTATTCATAACCGTTTGAATACCATTGAAGGCGGCAATGTGCCTTTTATTGTAATGGGAAAGACAAACAACCCAGATTTAGTGAGAAGAGTTATTCAATTGGGAATTCAAGATTTCATAGCGAAGCCTTTTGATCTTGCAACAGCTCGCTTTAGGATCGGAAAAGTTTGTAAGCGTATTAAGCTCAGAAAAGAAAGCAGACTACCAATGGCTGTTTAGGCAAATTGGAATAAATCCTTCGGGATGGAATTAACCAATGGTATTAAAGTAGCTTAGTAGCATGCTACTGATCTACTTTAATTAAATACTACGAATTCACCTTAATTTACCGATCACTTGGTACTTCACGTTGATCTGGGCCAATGTATTGGGCTAGTGGCCTAATTAAACGGTTATTATTTGCTTGTTCAATTATATGTGCGCACCAGCCAGTAATTCTGGACATCACAAAAAGTGGGGTGAAGAAATCTATATCAAAACCCATCATATAGTATGCTGGGCCAGCTGGGAAGTCTAAATTTGGATGAATGCCTTTTTGTTCAACCATAACCCTTTCTAAGATATCCGACATTTCGATCCATTTGCGAGTGCCTACAAATTCAGCCATATCGTGCATTGCTACTTTCATAGACGGTACACGGCTATCGCCGCTTGTGTAAACTCGGTGACCAAAACCCATTACTTTTTTCTTGTTTTTTAGTGCATCTAGCATCCAAGCCTCAGCCTTAGCCGGGTCTGCTATCTCAAGCAACATATGCATAACCATTTCGTTAGCACCGCCATGTAATGGCCCTTTAAGCGCGCCAATTCCACCTGTTACCGCAGAATATAGATCTGATTTGGTAGACGTGATGACTCTTGTTGTAAAAGTTGAAGCATTAAACGAGTGCTCGGCATAAAGAATCATTGATACATCGAAGGCTTTTAGCACAGCCTCGGAAGGAACTTTCTCAAAATTCATATTGAAAAAGTTTTCCGTAAAACTAAGGCTGCTATCGGGTTCAATAAATACTTTAGCTTTTCTATGGCGTAAAATGGCGGCTATACAAGTTGGAATAGCCGATAACAATCGCACGTATTTATCCCAATTGGTTTCTTCGTCGGTTTCCCAAATTCTAGGGTCTTCCATTCCTAAATAGGATACACAGGTTCTTAGGGCGTCCATTGGGTGTGCAGATACTGGGAAATGCTTAATAATTTCTTTGAGATCTTTGGAAATAGTTCGTTTAGATCGTTCTAAGGTAATAAAACGGCTATGTTCCTCTGCTGTGGGAAGTTCACCCTTAACCAATAACCACGCTACATCCATGAAATTGCGCTTGGCGCATAAATCTTGAACGGTATAGCCTCTATACATCAATGAATTAGTAGCTGCATTAACTTTTGAAATTCTACTTTCATCGGCAATTACGCCTGCTAGGCCTTTTGGGGCAATAATTTTTTCGTCTGACATCTTTTTAGTTAGCTTTGAGGATTAATTATGACTTTGAACCTTTTTAGTATTGTTATAGGTATGAATTTATGAAAGCGCTTTTTCACATACCAAACTTAATTGTGCTAAATGTACTTTCCTAAATAAAACCATTGGTTTCCGAGAAAAGTAGTTAAGCCAGCGTCGAAATAGCGTTTAGCAGCACATACCGTAAAAGAAGACTATCTAATTTAGTAAGATGAGCTCAGTTTTTAATATCTGAGATAAAAGACTTTCTAAACCTCATAAGTTGAGTTTTCACCAATCATCAAGACCTTAATGAAATAAAACCTAATTCTATTACAGATCTTTGAGCAATCCTATTATCTTAGATAAAATCTTTCAATATGCCTTTGCGAATGAATGAACCAACACAAAATGGTTTAAATCCGAAAAAACCTGAGTGGGAATACCCTAGTTTCCCAGATGTTTCACAATTGCGCAGTGCAAGCGACCATTTAGCATTAGGCTCAAGGTTGGCTTTAGTGTTAGCAGGTATTTTACTGATTAGTTTTATTTTGAGCGATATACTGCAAGATAAAATTCCGTTAGGAACCGTTAAACTTACACAGGATGCTGAACTTTTTGCACTTGGCAACCCTAATAGATCTATTGGGAATCTAAAAAAAGATGTTGCTGTATTAGTGCTTGCGGCTGAAGGCGCTCAGGCATTTGTACTGGCAGAACAAGCTTTTTCTCAGCAGTTTAGTGGCATACTTAACTTAGCGAATACCACGCATCAGCAGTCTTTTAGTGTAGCAAAACGCTTTGCTTTATTTTTTCAGTACGATGCTGTTTTTGCTTATTTACTTCCTCTTTTACTCATGTGTTCTTATGTGTATTTGGTAGAACTAAGGCAGAATGAGGCTATGGAAAAGCTCAAGAAAATGTGGGCCAATTTGATGCTAAAGAATGTGGGCTTAGCACAAGATCTAGAGAAAAGAGCCATTCAGATGGACATTTTGAAGCAGCGTCATCATCGCGAGCTACTAAACACTACAGAGACCTTCAAATCTGAGGTGCAAAAAGCCAACGCAGGTATAAGATTGCTTGAAATGGAGTTAAAAAAGAATGAAAAACTGGCTCTTAGATACCAAGAAGAGGCTGAGAAGAATACCAAAATGGTTATGCAGCTAAAGAATCGAATTGATGATGAGATTGCCTCTAAAGAAACCACTATTAAGCGAGTTTCTGAGGTTGAGAGCGAACGTGAGAGCTATAGAACAGAGGTGGTACGTATTACGCACATGCTAAACCACAGGAAGATGGAGGTTGCACAGCTTAGAAAAGAAATTGATGCGCTTCAATATTCTCAAAAAGAGCTAAAAGCTAAAGCCTCTTCATCTGAATTAAATGAACGTGATTTCGGCAAGATTTTACGCTTACAGGGTAAGGTAGATTTGAGGGATATTAAGTCCAATTTCCGAGTGTTAACCAGAATGCTTCATCCAGATCGTTTTGAGAATGAAGACGATAAAACCAAAGAATTTTCTGGATATATGTTTGCTGACGTTAAAAACGCATTCGAGTTTTTTAAAAATAAATACGGTAGCCGTTAACGAGATCAACTGAAGCTTCGGTTTAGCTTTTTTGTAATGTCATCACTTTTTTTAACTATTCAATTTCTATGTCTTTAATAAAATCTATTGCCGTTTTTTGTGCCTCCTCGGCAGGGAATCATCCTAAATATCAAGAAATAGCTGCGCATTGTGGACGCTATTTTGCCAATAATACCATTGAATTGGTTTATGGTGGTGGCAATGTCGGGCTAATGGGAAGCGTTGCTAATGCCTGTATGCTAGCAGGTGGCAAGGTTTATGGGGTAATTCCACATTTTTTTAAACGCCGGGAAGTTGCACATCCAAACATCACCAAATTAGATTACGTTGACACGATGCATGAGCGTAAATGGAGAATTTACGAAGCTTCTGATGCATTTGTCATTCTACCTGGTGGACTTGGCACTATGGATGAGTTTTTTGAGGTGCTAACTTGGGCACAAATTGGTATACATCGCAAGCCAATTGGCATTTTAAACCAAGACGGTTTTTATGATTTATTGATACAATTTATGCACAAAATGGTAGCTGAGGGTTTTGTTAAGGATATTAATTTAGCGTTAGTAATTATTGAGCCAACTATTGAGAAATTAGTAAATCGGCTGGTTGAATTTGATTCTTCGTCTATTCCTAGATTTTTAAACGAAGATGAAGTTGTGGTTTGAGGTTTTTAGTGGTGAGTGTTGAGTGAACGGATAACGGATAACGGAAAACGGAAAACGGAAAAATATAACGCAGAGACGCAATCCCACGAACGAAGTGAAGTTAATCCCACGAGTGAAGTGAGTATAAACCACAATCGTATTTTCCCTAAAATTATATATATTCCAAAAAACGATCAACTAAGCCTAAATAGCCTTATGGAAACGCATCACCGCACCTTCGATAGATCACAACTGATTAATGCGCCTTACCAGAAGCTCTATATTGATAGAGTTCCTACCGAAGAGTTGCTAAATGAGATGGAAATCCAGATTAATCATGCCCGACATTTCTATACAGCTGTTCCTAAAGAGCGTTTAGATTACCGCTATGCAATGGGCAAGTGGACATTGCGAGATACTGTTCAGCATGTAATGGATTGGGAACGCATTTTTGCAGCCAGAGCAGTAGTTATTGCTAGAGGCGCAAAAGGGCCCCTATCTGGCTATGATCAAGATGATATGGCCGATAACTCTGCCGCAAATACTCGAGAGCTTGACGATATACTGGTTGAATGGGCACATATTAGAAGAAGCACTATTGGCTTATTTCGAACATTTGACGACCAGATGCTTTCTCGAAAAGTGGAGATTGGCGGGAATATGCAAAACGTTTTAGCAATAGGCTTTATGATTGTAGGGCATGAAATGCATCATCGTCATGTTTATGCTGATCGGTACTTAAATGAAGTTTAAGAAATACCGCTGGTAACAAATTCTCCTAAATCAATATTTCGCAAGCATCCATTAGGGCTTTTCCTTAACATCAAGCCACTATGGACCAACTCGCTTTAATTTTTGTGTGTCTACTGGGTGGCATTTTGCTACAAAGAGTACCCGGTATCCCAAACGATCCTCATAAAGGCATAAATTTTTTCATTATTTATGTCTCGCTGCCAGCAGTTACGCTATTATACATCCCCTATTTTCAGCTAAATTTTATAGCGCTCATTCCCATCACTGTAGGTTTTATCATTTTTGCTTTTGCTTGGCTTTTTTTCAAAGTCCTACAAAAACGATATGGTTGGTCTAATGCTTTAACAGCCTGTTTAACATTAACTTGTGGCTTAGGAAATACCTCTTTTATAGGTTTCCCACTTATTGAAAGTTATTTTGGGAAGGAAGGTATACCAACAGCGGTAATTATCGATCAGGGTAGTTTTTTAGTGCTTGCAAGTGCAGGCTTAGCCGTTGCTATAAAAGCTGCACACGGTAAAGTGAAGACTATGGTTATCGTAAAAAAGATTTTTTTATTCCCACAATTTATAGCATTCATCATTGCACTATTTTTTTTAGGGAAAGGCTTCGGGCAAGTGGCTGAATCTGTTTTATCCAAATTAGCCGCAACCTTAGTACCACTTGCTTTAGTTTCAGTAGGGCTCCAAATTCAGTTTACTTTTAAGGAAATCAAAAGACGTTTCATCGTAATTGGTTTAACCTACAAATTGCTAGTAGCACCTTTGTTAATCTATATCTTTTTTAAGTTTGTGCTTGGCGATACAACTTCATTATCTGCAAAAGTATCTATAATGGAAGCGGCTATGGCGCCCATGATAACTGCATCTATTTTGGCTAGTCAGTATAAACTAGAAACCCCTTTAGCCCAAATGATTACGAGTATTGGCATTATGCTAAGTTTTGGAACAACCTTTCTTTGGTGGCTGATTCTGGGGTGAAGTTTTAACGCAAACGATTCTTTTTGAATG
>Ga0136586_1000059_pt1 | contig 28000 bp, 19 predicted proteins | sample AntRauMFilla1562_FD_104926 | JGI IMG/M metagenome (GOLD analysis project Ga0136586, IMG submission 104926) | Saline lake microbial communities from Rauer Islands, Antarctica - Metagenome Filla 1 #562 | ecosystem: Environmental > Aquatic > Non-marine Saline and Alkaline > Saline | place... | reverse complement strand
TTCACCACTTCCATAATAGAAAACGCCACTTTTACTAGCGAAGTGCGCATGCTGAAAGTATTCTAAAGCTATAAGTCCGTCATCTAGTCCATAATTCCTAAAGGTTTCCGTTTCAGGGTCAAAGTTGGAAATTCCCGCATTGGTGTTCATCCATAGGGTGTTATTATTGTCAACCAAAACACTATATACCGTATTACTAGGTAGGCCATCTTCTTCGGTATAGTGCGTTACTTTATTGGTGGAAATATTAAAGCGATTTAAACCACCAATACCCGTTCCTAACCAAAGTACATCCGGCTCACCTTTTCTTTGAGCTATATTCATTATAAAATTGTCATTTACACCGCTTGTGTCTGTAGCACTATATGCAAATGCAGTAGTAAATTTGCCGTCTGCTGAGATATGAAGTAGTCCTTTGTTTGAAGCCACCCATAAGCTATTGTCATCGGTTTGATAGGTTCCTAAAGTATACAAACCCACATCTAAACTCGAGTCTTCTTTGGCTAACGAAATATGTTCAAATTCGCCAGTTTTGGTATCAAACCGATCTAGACCACCATAACTTGCAACCCAAAATATAGTAGAGTCGGCTTTGTCATGTTTAACACTGTTTATATTATTTCGCCTAAACTCTTCAGGTGTTTGTGGATGCATGTACCTAGTTGCTTTCTTTGTACTTGGGTTAAACTTAGTTAATGCGCCACTACTTGCAATCCATATATTACCTACTTGATCTTCTGCGAAATCTCTTATAGTACCAAAGACAATAGATGTAGAGTCACCCACAATAGCTTCATATCTAGTGCTTTTTCCCGTGCTAATATCATATTCCGTTAAAAAATTGCCAGCGAAACCTGTATTAGACCCAATCCATAATGTGCCTCTAGTATCTTCATAAACACTCCATACTAAGCCTGGAGCAATACTTTTATCATCTGATGGCTCATTTTTTAAGTGCGCAAAGTTAACTGCACCAGGATTAAAGATATCTATACCACCAATTGCTGATCCCACCCAGATAGTTCCAGATTTATCAAGAAAAAGGGATTCTACGATGTCATCACTTAAGCTATTAGGGTCTTTAGAGTCATTTCGGTAGCTAGTAAATTCATTAGAATTCATGTCAAATCTAGCCAAACCAGTACCAGGACCTGAAACCCATAAAACAGTAGGGTTTTCGGGGTCGGGAACAATTCTAGTTAGTACATTCAGTCGGTTAAATTCTCCATTCTTTGTTGAAACAATTTCAAATAATTCAAAGTCAGCCGTCTTTGTATTAAACTTCATGAGCCCAGCACCAGTAACTAACCAAAAAAAGTTGCTTTCATTTTCTGGAATATATTGGTCAGTTACGGCATTTTTTGGACCATTTTCTTCAGCTTTATATATATATGTGGTGATTTCATCCGTTTCTGGATCAATTCTATTTAACCCATTATAGGTTCCTACCCAAATAAACCCATCTGCATCCTCGTTAACAAAAAACACTTGTTCATGGCTTAAGCTTGTAGAATCATCTTCTGAATGGATAAATCGATCAAATAACCCATCTTGGTCTGCTCTCATTCTATTCAGGCCCGCATTAAACGTGCCTAACCATATATTCCCATTACTATCTTCAAAAGGTTTTATGGTTGAATTGCTAGAAATAGAAGTAGAGTCATTTGGATCATAATTATATTTCTTAAATACCCCCGTAGCCTGATCTAGTCTGTTAAGACCGCCTCCATCTGTGCTAACCCAAATATCCCCATTTTTTGCCTCCGCCATACCGAGAACAAAAGATTCTGACAATGAAGTGGTGTCAAATGGTGTTTGCTGGTATACCTTAAATTCTTGACCATCGTACCTGTGAAGCCCTTGCTGGGTTGCTATCCACATAAAGCCTTTGCTGTCTTGAATAATATCCGTGGCTGACTGCTGTTTCATACCTTCATTTATACCAATATTTTCGAACCGCAAAGCGGGAGCTTCACTTTTCAAAATCGTGGGTTTTAAATCTATCTCAGATTGCGCAGCCGCAGTAGTTACCAAGCTGAGTGAAAATACAAGCCATAGAAGGCCTTTTATTTTATTACATGGGGTCATCATATACATAGCCTAATTGCCTGTGGGTAAATTTAAAATAAATGTAGATCCGTCACCTATTTTGGAAGTGACTTCTAGCGTCCCTCCGTGGGCTTTCACAATATCGTAGCTCAAACTCAGGCCTAAGCCTGTGCCTTGCCCGGTGGGTTTGGTGGTGAAAAATGGTTGGAAGATTTTATCTTTAATCGATTTAGGGATTCCGTTGCCATTGTCTTTTATGCAAAGTTCCACCTCTACGGCTTTACCGCCCAAGTCGATCAGTCGTGATTGAACAGTAACTTTTGGTTTGTAAGTAGCGGTAGAATCACCAGATGATTTTATTTCTCTTGCTCTCTGACCTACCGCATAAAATGCATTATTAATCAGATTTAAAATAACTCGACCAATATCCTGCTCAATCACCTTAACACGAGGTAGATTAGTATCAAATTCAGTATCAAAATCGGCCGTAAAGGTTTTGTCTTTAGCTCTCAAACCATGATAGCTTAATCTTAAAAATTCCTCTGCAAGTACATTAAGATTGATAGATTTTTTGTCTGTTGCATTATTTCGACTGTGCTCCAGCATACCCTTTACAATAGCATCTGCTCGCCTTCCGTGGTGGTTGATCTTTATGAGATTATCTTTCAAGTCTTTTGATATATCTAAGACCATTGACATATTTCCCTTTTCTATCTCCTCTCTCATCTCGTCAATGAGTTCGCCACCTACTTCCGAAAAATTGTTCACAAAATTCAGGGGATTCTGAATTTCATGTGCAATACCCGCGGTAAGTTCACCCAATGAAGCCATTTTTTCAGATTGGATGAGCTGAGATTGGGTGGATTTGAGATCTTCATAAGCTTTTTCAATTTCTTTGGCTTGCGCAACCTCTCGCACCAGGTTTTTCTCTCGTTCCTTAGCCAAGATACGGCCGGTTTGAAATTTAACCGCCCCATAAACTATTAAGGAAAAACTTAAGAAATACAACATATAAGCCCACCAAGTGGCATACCATGGAGGAAGGATGACAAAGCTGTAGGAAATCTCATCCGAAATGACACTAAATGTATTTTTTGCCTTCACTCGAAAAGTATAATCCCCAAATGGAAGGTTAGAGAAATCTCGGTACACTTTATCCTCCCATTCGCCCCAGTCCTCATCAAGACCCTCTAAGAAAGTTTGATATCGAATCTGGTTTTCTTTTACAAAAAATGGTGCCGCATAATTGAAGCTAATGCTATTGCTTTTAAATGGGATTTCAGGAACGGACGCAGCTAATTGCTCGGCTAGGGCTAGACTCTCTCCATCTGCCAAAACTGACGTGAAATAAAGAGGAACTGGATGATCTATTCTGTATTTCTTGTTCGGGTCAAGCCTGATTATTCCCTGATCAGTGCCAAACCATATTACGCCACTCTGTTCTGTATATCCTGATGCTACGGTACTGGAGTTGATTAAATTAAAAGGATACGCTTGCAGCTTGAAAGTGCCATCTTCTTGACGGACAGCCAATCGCTTTTCTCCTTTAAAATCCAAGTACACATTCCCAGTTTCCGCAACACTCAACCCGTAAGTATCCAAGTTGATATTGGCTACTTCATCAGAAAAACTAAATACAGAATCCCGCTCAAATTTTTTGGTACTCGAATTGAAGAAATAGAAACCGTCTATACCTGAGGTGTATACTTTGCCTTCAATTGGACCCTCGGTTAGGCCAGACAAACCTCTGATTACGTCATTTTCACTAATTTCTTCTACCCTAGCGTCGGATACATCCAGATTACCAGAAGCGGTTTTTGAAAAAATAATGCGAAATAGTATGCCGGCTTGTGTACCACCCCACAGTTCACCTTCTTTGTTTTCAGCTAAGCTATAAACAGATCGCTGCACATCTAAGATATCGCCTACATTTTCGTATTCATACTTCCCATTACTAGCCAGCTCTCTTTTAAATACCTGTATACCAAAGCCACCACTGATGAAAACATATCCTGGGTGGAATTTCGAGATCAACACTTTTAAGGTTTGGAAGCTTTCTGTGCCTTTGATGATAGTTGCTTTTCCCCCTTTGATTTCGAAAATCCCTACTCCTGTACTTAATACCTGATTGTAATCTGGGGTGAGTCCAAAAACTTGTGTGTTAGGTATTCCTTCCACTTTTTTGACTATACCATCCGCTTTATCTATGTATAAGACGTTGGTAGCTGTGCCAATGTATAAGTTGTTGTCATTAGCATTTAGGGATAATACATTTCCTATTTCATATTCCTCAGAGTCGAATCGAGTGACTGGAGAAAAAATTTCGATTTTGGAAAGTCCGCTATTTGTACCCACCCACAAATTGTAGGTATTGTCTAAGTGAAAGGCATAGACACTTTGATCCGGAATAGAATTTTTGGTGTTGAAATGTGACTTAATTTTACCCTGCTGATCGATGACAAAAAATCCATGTCCCAACACGCTAAGTGCATAAGTGCTATCAGGCAATGCCAAGGCTTTGTATAAAGTCCTTCCCTGAAGTAGAGAATCTATTTCAGTCGGAAAGGGATTGAAATTCTGCCCATCATAGTGATACAGACCACCAGAAAATGCCCCAACTAAGAATTCACCCTGATTTTGATAGGGTAATAAAACCTGCACCCTTTCCTCTCCTAAAAACTCACTTTTGGGAATCAATTCTAAGATTCCTCCTTGCTCTATATACAAACCGAGATTCATCTGATGGGTGTAATAGTTTCCATCAAGGCTAAAACCATACATAAACTTCGTATCCGGTTTCCAAGTTTTGATGCTGCTTTCTTCATTTTCGGTACTTGGCGTGTAAATGAAAATGGCTTCCCGTGCCTGGAAGTAAATTTTCCCTTTGCTTTCGTTAATCGACCAAATACCATTATATACTAAATCCACCGGGAATCCTTCTATGAGTGATCTTTCAACGGTCTTACCAGTGGAGTCAGAAGTAACGATTCCAAAGTCCCCCAAAGAACCGTAATAAAAAGTGTTGTCTGAGGAAAGCAAAGTGGATCTGACATTGGTATTGAATTCAGTAGTAGGAGAAGCAAGCAGCTCCCAGTTTTTGCCATCAAATTTTTGTAAGCCTGAACTCGTACCCACAAAAAGAAATCCCTCTTCATTTTGATTCACATTCCAGACCTGTTGTCCAGTAATGTTCATACCTCCTACCACGTAATTGGTGTAGCTGGGAACACCTTTAGATGCGTTGATTTGAGCGTGAGCAGGAGTGCTAAGGTTGAAGATTAAAAGTACTGCGATAAAAAACCCCAGTAGTTTTAAGTAGAGTTCGGAGCGGTTTTTTGGAGTCATTTTTTCTTCTTTAGATGTAAATAAATTTAATATGAACATGATCTGAGTCTTTTTGGGGTCATATCTCGGATAACTATACGCTGCAAAGGGTATCCCAAAAGCTTGATTTCTTCTTGGGTAAAACCACTAATGCAATAATTCTCTTTTTTATGAATAGACAAACTATCTACATCATACTTGATGTATGTGTATGTCATCCAGAAGGTTTTTAGCCACTGAACTAATTCTGCTTTTAATTCAGCTGTTATATCCATAGCTATTGGTCTTTAGCAGCTAAAAAGACGGTCATTTCTGTTCCTTGGCCTTCCGTACTTTCCACGCTTAAAGTACCACCATGGGCTTTTACAATATCATAACTCAAACTGAGCCCTAATCCTGTTCCCTGCCCAGTTGGTTTGGTGGTAAAGAAAGGCTGGAAAATCTTCTCTTTGATATTTTCGGGAATACCCGATCCATTATCTGAAACCGCTATTTGAATTCCATCTTGAATGCGCCTAGTGGTAAGTTGTACTAACGGTTTTTCTACATCAGCAGAAGCCTGAAAGGCATTGTTGATTAAGTTCAATATCACCCTTCCGATGTCTTGAGGTATTACTGCAATTTTTGGTAAATCGGGATCTAATTCAACCTTGAAATCAGCATTAAACGAATGATCCTTGGCTCGAAGTCCATGATAGGAAAGGCGCAGATATTCATCAGCTAGCTGATTAATATTTGTTAGCATTTTTTCTCCTGTGCCCGTTCTGCTGTGCGCTAGCATCCCTTTTACGATATTATCCGCGCGTTTTCCATGGTGACTAATTTTACTCAAGTTTTGGATTATATCATTAGAAAGGGTTCTAACTTCTTCGATATCTCCTTTTGCTAATTCCTCGTTGAGTTCATCTAACAATTCTCTACTGACCTCTGAAAAATTATTTACAAAATTGAGTGGATTTTGAATCTCATGGGCAATACCTGCGGTAAGTTCACCCAATGAAGCCATTTTTTCAGCATGAATAAGTTGGGATTGGGTGGCTTTGAGATTGGCAAGCGTATTATTCAACTCCTTATTGGCCTTCTTTTTAGATTTAAAGCGATAATAAATACTCCCGCATAAGATCAACAATAAGGCTGCTATCCCAATTGAAAAATTTCTCGAAAGCGATGAAATCTGATTCTGACTTTCCAACTTCTCAATAGAAAGTTCATTTTCATTCATTTGTTGCTCAGCCTCAAAACTGATGGAGCGGAATTTATCCTGCTCTGCCAGTAGGCTATCCTGTATGGAAATAAAGCGTGCGTAAGTTTCCGCGGCTAACTCACTTTTTCCTGTTTTCTGATACAGCTCCGCCATGAGCTTATAGTCCCTAAGGATTTCTCCACGGTTGTTATTGAGCCGCTCAATATCGCTAATGAGTAATTTGATGGCCTCATCAAACTTGTTCTGTTTAATCCTGATCTGCGCCAAATAATAGTCTGGTGCAATAATCCCAGAACCTGGTGCACTAGGAATACTATGAGTCCGGATTAACTCCCAGCATTCTATCAGATTTTTTTCTGCAGCTTCTAAATTGCCTATCCGAATAAAATACAAAGCTTGGACTTGTAAGTAGGAAGCTACACTTTCTGGACTTGCATCAGCGAGGTCTTTTTTGGCAAGTGCTAAATAATAAGCGGCGCTATCTACCTGACTAGTCTGCAACTTTATAAGTGCAATGTTTTCAGCTGTAAAACTATAACCTTGATTTCTTTTCAACCCTTCTTCCAAGGCAATTTTAGAAAATTTCAGGCCTTCGATCTTATCATTCTTTGTTATGTATAAAAACCCCAAAACACTAATATTATTTACCCAAAAACGCTTGTACCTTACTGTGTCAGTATAACTGATTGACTTTTTTTGATTATAAATGGCCAAATCGGTTAACCCGGAAATTTTATAAAATCCAGCCAATACATAATAGCTATCAGCAATTGAAGCAGAGTCATTCTGTGATGTATACTGATTTAATTTTTGTGAGAAATAGCGTAATCCTTCCTCTAATCTGTTAGAATTACGAAAAGGAAATCTGAGTATCGCCAAAAATGATCTCCTCATCGCAGCTGCTTCAGGAGTATTGAGCCGATCTATTTTTTCAATCTGATATTTTCCATAGCTGATGGCTTCATCAGAATTTTGGTTGGTTTTTTTAAAAAAAATACTTGTTTGAACAGCAAATGGCCAGCCGTCTTTTTCCCATTTTTCAAACTGTTTCGCGCTAGCTTCTACTTGTTCTATCTGCTTAGCAGTTAAAGAAGTTTCGTGCAATAAATCAATTGCAGCTGAAAAATTAGCCGTGTCTTGTTGGTTATTAATTACACTTTTATTCAATAGTACAATAACCGAATCTACTCTGCTTTGCTGTGCTACAGATACGCTATTGTATAAGCATAACAAACAAATTAGGATCATTTTAAAAATGGGTATAGTGCTCATCTTCATGCGATTATATTTGAAATTGGCAACGGAATGCCATCTTTCACTTGCATTGCAGTTAGTAGTACTAACGGTTTTTAAACGTAGTTGCATTTGGTTAAAAACCGCTTTTACATATTGGTGAATAGGATATTAGGGTAGCTAGAATCTATTTAGAATAAGCAGTTATTTCAAGAATAACGTAACAGTTTATGATTACGACTTTTATATGAATATGATTCAATCTGCAATAATTTTCCATTAAAAACTAAGTAGTGCATGCATTGCCCTTTCTTCGGTACAATTCAAACACTCGTGGGGGGGGCTACTCATTCGCTTCGCTCTGAACTAAAAACCTTGGTCACTGAGCGTAGCCGAAATGCAAACCTTAGCAAGCGCACAGCGATTGCGCTGCCTCAAACCTGTTTCGCTTAGCGAAACACTACCTCCAACTCAGGCAACTCAGCGCAACATTATTATCCATGCTATTTGGTAAACTGGCTATTATTTCTTTTTGCAGCTCTTCTAAAAGCTTGGTTTTTGGAAAAGTTCTATGCACCACTAAACTAACTTCTCTGGCCGGTACGGGCTTGGTAAACGGCCTCACAAAAGCGCCCTCCAAATCCATATCAACCGCCAGTGCAGGAACAAGTGTACACCCTTTCTGACTTCTAACCATCCGCTTTAAGGTTTCAATAGAACCGCTTTCAAAATGGAAATTGCGCTCTGACGCACGTTTTATGTCTTCCCCACACAAATTAAGTACCTGATTTCTGAAGCAATGCCCCTGATTTAACAACCATAAATCTTTGCCGTCTATATCATCTGGGTTTATCTCTGTCTTTGCCAACAACGGATGATCAGGATGGGTATAAAGATAAAAAGGTTCATTGAATAGCGGATATTCCACTAAAGCAGCTTCCAAAACAGGTGTTACCATTAAACCAATATGTATTCTATTCTTGCTCAATGCCTCAATAATATCCGTTGATTGCATTTCCTGAACTTCTAAGCGTAGCTCTGGATATTTAGCACTGAATTCCCCCAAAAATAACGGTAAAATATAAGGCGCTAATGTGGGAATAATACCTACGCTGTAAGCTCCAGAAATAGTATCAGTACTCTCTAAAGCCAAATTTTTTAAACTCTCAACTTCCTGTAAAATAATGCGAGACTTAGCAATAAAGGCGTACCCTTCTTTGGTGGGTTCTATTGGTTGAACACTTCTGTCAAATAATCTAAAACCAATTTCTTGCTCTAATTTTCTTAACTGAAGCGTAAGTGTTGGCTGGGCTACAAAACATTGTTTGGCTGCTTTTACAAAATGACGATGCTCATCTAAGGCTACTGCGTACGTTAATTGCTGAAAAGTCATATATAGCTAGGGTAAATTAAATATTAGCATTATTTATTTGAGTAATATAAGAAAGACTCGCATTATGTGGCTTGATTTGAAACACCAAAAATACCTCAGATAAAATGACTGCAATTACCCAACTAATGAACGCATGCAGAACCGCAGATCTTGCTATGGCTAAGCAACTTTTAGAACAAGATCCTTCTTTAGCAAACCAAGCCGATGAACGCGGGTTTACCCCACTCATTTTAGCCGCTTATGTAAACGCAGTGGATGTTGTAGCATTGCTAATTGAAAAAGGTGCCAAAGTAAATGCTCTTGATGCTTCGGGAAATACCACCTTAATGGGCTGCTGCTTTAAAGGCTATACAACAGTTGCGCAATTGCTTATTGATAATGGCGCCGATATTCATATCGTTAATAAACAAGGCGCTACTGCATTGGCCTTTGCCGCCACCTTTGGTCAGCTAGAAATGGCTAAGCTTTTGTTGGAACTAGGTGCATCTTCTGATACTAAAGACGCTCAAGGGTTGTCACCCTTAGATCATGCAAAAGCTCAAGAAAAGGCTGAATTAATAACATTACTAGAGCAAAATTAATTACATTTTACCGAAGAACACTTAGTAAACACCTTATTTATTACTCAACTAAACCGTTAATAAGGGCAATACACACCAAAGAAGCTACATTTCCTACTTCTAATTTCTTCTTGATACCGGTTCGATGTGTAACCACGGTTCTTGGCGATAAATAAATTCTTTCCCAAATTTGTACATTTGTTAGGACTTCCGAAATTAAGGTTAGGACTTCCGTTTCTCTTCCACTCGAAAGTGACGCTAGTTTAACAGACTCTTTACTAAACTCTTTAGCACTGCTTACTTTTTTATCCGTAACCATTGTAGAACTATCAATTATTTGGGAAAGTGTTTCAGGTAAATAATAGGGATCGCCATCCGATACTTTTTTTATGACTTCTAAGAGAGTGGCCGGATTAACCGACTTCAATAAATAGCTTTTAGCGCCCAAACTAAGGCCAAATCTGTTGAATAGTAGCGCCATTCCCAAGTAATTGTATTGTATCAATCAAGGTCATCAGCTAAGTTGCCAGAATCTCTGATTAATAATAAACTATCTAATTCATTTTTTCTTAAATCAAATTTTGAGCAAATATCACACCAAAAGTAGTCCATGAAAAAAGAAGTATTAAAAGCATTAAACGCTTACTAATGGAGGTTTTAGATGGGTTCAAAAGCGAAACTTAGAAATTTATTGAATACTGACCATTGCTTATAGTGTAACCTTGTACTGAAAATTGAAAAGTTCCACTGGTTTTAGCAGAGGTAAGCTCAGAAATAATAAGTTCACCAGCCGTTCCAACTATAAGAATTTCATCATTTGAGCTTGTTTCAATACTATAAGTTCCAACTACGCCACAAATCATATTAATCGGAAAGGTTCCTGTAGCGTTAATAAAACCTTTCAAATTTATTTGTTCTATACTGCCTGGCTCAATGTCAGTACCAATTATTGAATATATACCATTTGAATAGAAAGTCTCTGCTTCAACAGCTTGCCAGCTTTCTCCATTGATAGTGGCTTTCATAGATGCCGCACCTCCATTCTCGTCGGCAGAGTTGTCATCTAAACAGCTGTTAGACCAACTATACTCAGCCACGTAAAGCCGAATATTAGCATTATAACATTATAGATTTACAGCTTTATTTAAAAAAATATTATTTATTGTTGTAATAATAAGATAGATTTTGTATTTAAGATGAATTTATCTTAATATAAGACATCAATTAGTTATAAATTACTATAAAAGACTCTATTTCACTTAGGTCTTTTCCCCTTTTAAATACCCTGTAATCATAGTCACTGAACTAAGCTATTTTTTTGGTATATTCGTCAGATATAATCTATGTCCCACCCAATATAGATACTAAATGAAGCAAAAATGTCTTAACTATGTTTAAATGGATTTCTAAACTAAGCGATACACTTAAAAGCAGATCTGCTACTTCTGAATTAGCTTTTGATAAATTATTGCATGAAGACTTTTTTAACGCTCTCAGATCAACACAGTTTACAAGATTAGATCAAGAGAAACATATATATTTAGATTATACTGGCGGGGGATTATATGCTGAGGAGCAGATCGAAACGCATTTTAATTGGCTCAAATCTGCCGTATTAGGAAATCCACATTCTACAAATCCAACCTCACAGGTGGCTACTAAAGCCGTTGAGGAAGCCCGAGCTGAGGTTTTGGCTTTTTTCCAAGCTACTGAAGATTACCATTGTATTTTTACGATGAATGCCTCAGGTGCATTAAAAATTGTTGGGGAATCTTACCCCTTTCAAGATGATGGGATTTTTGTTCTTACTGCCGACAATCACAACTCCGTGAATGGCATCCGAGAATATTGCAAGACTAAAGGTGGGGTTGTGGCCTATGCACCCATTCAATATGAGAACTTGACAATTGATGAAAACTCTTTGGAATACTTATTAGAAAAGCACGCTATACGAAAAAATAAGTTACTTGCTTTTCCTGCTCAATCTAATGTAACGGGGATTAAACACGATTTGAGCTGGATTCAGAAAGCCCAAGCGAAAGGTTGGGATGTGTTGCTTGATGCTGCAGCTTATGTTCCTACCACAAAATTGAACCTCCGGGTAGTGAAACCCAATTTTGTAGCTATTTCTTTCTATAAAATATTTGGTTATCCAACAGGTTTGGGCTGTTTATTGCTTCGGAAAGATAGTTTCGAGAAGCTTCAAAAGCCGTGGTTTGCTGGGGGAACGGTAACGCTGGCTTCTGTGCAAAGTCCGGAACACTTTCTAGCCGAAACTCATGAACGCTTTGAAGACGGTACGGTAAGTTATTTATCTATACCTGCAGTAAAGGTAGGTCTAGATTATATGCAAAAGATTGACTTAAAAAGACTGAATGAACGCGTTAAATCACTAACGGTTTACCTACTCAATGGCCTAGAGTCCCTGAAATACGATAACGACCTAACCAAAGTACAGGTATTCGGGAAAACCGATTTAGCACACCGCGGCGGAACCTTAGTTATGAGTTTTTTTGATGGTGAAGGGAAGAAGCGTGATTTCGAGGATATTGAGCTTCAAGCTAATGCAAAAGGTATTTCTATACGCTCTGGCTGCTTTTGCAATCCGGGTATTGACGAGGTCAATAATTGCTTAACCACCGAAGAACTGAGCCAATACTACGTAACTCACAATAAAGGCGATTACAAAGATATGATTGCTTACCTAGGTAAAATGCGTGGCGCCACAAGAGTATCTGTAGGCATGGCCACCAACAAAGCTGATCTAGACCAATTCATTGAATTTGTGGACGAAATTGTTTAAATGGTGTTAAAGTGGCGTGTAAGGTGTAATAACTTTTAAATTGACGTTAAAATGCGGGTTAATGCTATTTGGAAGCTTAATTATTTGATTTAATTAATCGATAAGAGAAGTAACAAAAGCACTTGGAGGCTAATCTTATGAAAAAGCAAGCACTAAAACTTATTGGCATCTGGATCATGTTTTTCAGCAGCGTTGCCTTGATGTACTTCACACATCTTGTTGTCCTTAACATTAAAAGCTATGAAACTCTAGGTGTACACGCATCAGGCGATGTAAATTTAACGCCTGTTATCTATAGTCTAAGCGTTGTAGCTATCGGCTATGCTATTTACAAAGTTGGCGCAAAATTAGGGAATAAAATTAGCCATAAATCAAGAAGTAGGCTACAAAATAGTTCTTCAATTTGACAGTTTAAACGCAAAAGCTCCAAAGCGCAAAGCTTATGAGAGGGTAGTAATAATAAAATCTTTGCATTTTTGCGCCTTTGCGTTATTTTTTTAATCATTTTAAGTTCCAGATTATCGCCATTCACTAATCAAAACCTGGCTCGCAAACTTCCCAGAAATACGCTCATTTTTATTATTCAGCATTATTCGCAAACTGTGATCGAAAGGGATTTTCTCTAAAATTTGTAACCTTGAGTTCAAACTTAAACCCAACTGACTGGCATACTGTAAGAAATCAACCGAGTTATCTTTTACTGCCACAACCCTATATTTTATCCCGATTTTTCCTTCCCCAAGCCTCATGGTATGAACCTTTGGCATAGAACCATCTGGGCGTGGAATTGGATCTCCATGTGGGTCGTATTCCGGATATCCCAAAAAGTGATCTAAACGTTCAATTAATTTGGGCGACTTTATATGCTCTAGCTGTTCGGCAACTTCATGAACCTCATCCCAACTAAAAGAGAGTTTGTCCGACAAAAAACATTCCCAAAGTCTATGCTTTCTTATGACTCGCAAGCCAACCAATCGGCCTTTATCTGTGAGGCTAATTTTTTTATAGGGCTGATAATTTATAAGCTCTTTAATTCGTAACCGCTTTAACATATCGGTTACAGAAGCCGGTTTAACTTCCAAATATTCGGCAAGTTCATTGGTTCCCGTTCCCTCAAAAGCCGGATCATATTCCACCCCATTTAAGAATAAATGATGCAGTGCCTTTAAATAATTCTCTTCTGTATAGCTTAGGTCGTACATATTTTTAAAATCGTCCTACTTATGAAATAGGCATTATCGCTCTTTATAATCCATTCAATTTGAACTGATAAATTAGGTTTTTATGCTGAATATCTATACTCCAAATCCTACTTACTCCATTTGTCGATAGAATAGAACCTTTTAATGGCGAATTGTACATTTTCTCTTCCCAGAAGCGTTCTTTCCAATCTTTATCATAAACCGCTACTGCCCATTTTTCTGGGATACTATCTAATTCCTCGACACTTCTGTGTATTCCCGTTTGAACGGCAGGTTCTGGCCAAGATGCATTTAAAATTTTATGCTCATTTTCCAATGCTAAGGCAGCCGATACGCCTCCATAAATATGAGAGCGGTAATAAAACATAGAATCCGAAAAGATTTCGGGTACAGTAAAAGAAATAGCGTCACTTATGAACGAGTCTTTTTGCAGACCATATATAGAATGCACATCATTGCTAAACTGGTGAAGAGAGCCTGATACCAAGTATTTGCCTTCAAGTAGACGTACATCTGGCTTTAAGCTTAGTTTAATTTTCGCATCATCGTTAGCGTATTTGGCCGTATGGTCTACATCAAAATGGCTAAATCTTTTGCCTGTGGCAGAATCAAAAAGTTGCACCTTGAAGCCAATTTTACCAGAAATTGGTGCCGAAGTTACTAAGTGGCCTTTATCTGAGCTAAAACCATGAAGAGCTAAGTTGTATAAGGTGGTTTTCACCAATAATTTACGAGTTAATTTTCCCGAAGATATTTCCCAAAAATAAAGCTCATTAGTTGGTGCATTTAAAGCTACAACCTTTCCCTTATCTAAAAGAATTTCCCCAACCATAAAAATTGTGCTATCAGCTGCACGCCAATTCCAAACTTTCTTAATTCCCGCCGAGTTAAAGGCTAAACTCAAAAGTTCGTTTCCTTTTTCATTAAGCATAACAATGGTTGTATCGGTAGAGCTATTGTCTGAAAACTCCAGCAATTGAGCCACATTTCCAAAAGTTTGCGAATGCGCTGAAACATCTATTTCATGAACTTGAGATAGGCTTAATTCAGCTTCATTTGCTGAGCAGTTAGCCAGAAATATGGCTAATAATACGTTCATTCCACTTAATAATAGTAGTCGATTGATTCCCATAAACCATTGATAGTTCATACTTTTGCGATAATTGCTAGTTAAAAAAAACTAAACTTTTTAAATTTGAAATCTAAGCTAAAGCATTTTAAATAAAAGGAAACGCTCCAAACCTATGTAACATCAACATTATGTTAGCCGCACAAGCGCTTACCTGCTCAAATAGGTAGTCATATTTGGTTAGAGTAGCGTAATTTAAAAACTGATATGCCGTTTTCAATTTACCTATTCTACTACCTATTCCAATTTACCTATTCTACTACCTATATGTTCGTTAGTAAAACAAATCGCATAGCTGCATTAGTGCGGTTAGCTGAAATAATTAATGCTCAATCTGCAACTATTCTTGAGGCAAATCAACTAGATTTAAATCAGGCTACCAATTTAGACGCCACCCTGCAAGACCGGCTTAAACTAGACAGACTTAAACTCTTGGCCATTACTGAATCGCTTACAACACTTGCTAATAGCGATATGCTTGAGGGTTCTACTTTATACCAATTTACCCACAAAAACGGCATTCAGATACAGAATACCCTTGTGCCTTTTGGCCGAATACTCATTATTTACGAATCTAGGCCTGATGTAACCATTGAGGCTGCCGCAGCTGCCTTTTTCTCAGGCAATACCATTTGGCTTAAAGGCGGGAAAGAAGCCCGAAATACCAATTTAGCGCTAATGCAATGCTGGGCTTTGGTCTTGCAGGAATTTGCTATTGATCCTGATTATGTTGCCTATTTAGATATGAATAGAGCAGAAATGCAGCAATTTTTAGATGAACATAAAAAGCAAATAGACCTGATTATTCCCCGTGGTGGCCAACAACTAATCAATGAGATTAAACAGAAAACAGATATCCCGTTATTAATCAGTGGCAGGGGTAATAACTTTCTCTATGTACACTCAGATGCTGATCTTAAAATGGCTGAGGCTTTAATTCTAGATGGGAAAAGTAGGCTTAGTGTATGCAATGCCATTGATAAAGTGTTGATTAACAGAAAATTGCCCAAGCTAGATAAATGGCTAGTAGCCTTAATTTCTAAACTACAAGAAAGACAAGTTGTCTGTTATAACTGGAATTTAGGACTCATTGATACCAACGAAGCACTTAAAGATGCATCGAAGGATATGTGGAAAGAAGAATTTTTGGCCGCAAAATTGATGTTGGCTTTAGTAGTTGATTTACCAGAAGCTTGCTCACTGATTAACGCGCACTCAGGTAAACATAGCGCCGTAATTGTAAGTGAATCTGATATAGCGGCTTCCCACTTTTTACAGCAGGTAGACGCAGCTTCTGTGCTACATAACGCTTCATCTAGATTTACAGACGGTGGACAATTCGGCTTCGGAGCTGAAATAGCCATTAGCACCCAAAAAAGTCATGCTCGCGGGCCTGTTGGTCCCAATCAATTGCTTACCAATAAGTGGTTTACCAAAGGAAACGGCCAAACAAGAGTGTAAACTTTTGACAAGCTTTACAAAAAATGAATACAACAATGAATATGAATCGACCCATAATTGTGGTGAAAATTGGCACCTCTACCCTAACCAACGGTACGCCTTTTATTTCTCGTGGATTTTTGGAATCAGTAGCCAGACAAATAAACCAGCTAAAGACAGATTACCGTATAGTTCTAGTGTCTTCAGGGGCGGTAGCTGCAGCACGGCAATTTGTTAGTATTTCTGGTGGGAATGAACGCCTTGGGTCTAAACAAGCCCTGAGTGCTATTGGCCAGCCAGCTTTACTTCGTTTGTACAATGAAGTATTTGGGGATTTTGGACTCAGAATTGCGCAATGTCTGTTAACCTATCACGATTTTGAGAATCAAACAGCAAAAACCAATATTATAAATACAGTGCAGGAAGTATTAAACTTTGGGTTTATTCCCGTTTTCAATGAAAATGACACCGTTGCCGTAGATGAATTGATTTTGGGTGATAACGACTACCTCTCTGCACTTGTTGCATGTTTACTGAAAGCAGAGCGTTTAATCATAGCTTCTGATACGGACGGTTTGTTTGATAAAAACCCAAAAATTCATGCTGATGCAACCTTAATTCCGTGGGTTAGGTCTCTTGATTCACCTATTGCGGCAAGCATTCAAAACCTTGATGAAACTCAAGGAACTGGTGGAATGGAATCTAAATTGAAGGCAGCTAAAATTTGTATGCAAAATGAAATACCCATGTACATATCAAACGGAAGCAAAGAAAATTTTATAATCAACTGTATTAATGAGGAGCTCCCATTTACCAAGTTTAGCTACTAAAACTTGATGTTGATTAACTACTTCACTTCCTACTATTTTTTAATAAGTTGATAATTCATCATTGATAATTGGTAATTGATAATTTGATAATGCCTAACTTTAATGCTAATTATCACTAAATCATCCTATCAACTTGAGCGACCTAGTCAACTTCATTCTTTTAGCTTTTACTTCTTTTTTTACGCTGCTAAACCCAATAGGTACCATGCCGGTCTTTATGACCATGACCTCATCACTAAGTACCGCTGATAGAAATCATACCGCAAAAAAAGCCTCTATTGTTGCCTTTATTACCCTTTTAATATTCGCTTTTGGTGGGCAGTTACTCTTTCAATTTTTTGGTATTTCGGTAAATAGCTTCCGTGTGGTTGGAGGGGTAATCTTCTTTTTAATGGGAATGGATATGCTTCAAGCTAGAATTGGCAGAGTGAAAATAAGCGACGACGAAGTCAAAAAGTATGTCGATGATATCTCGATCACTCCTTTGGCTATTCCCATGATTTGCGGGCCTGGTGCTATCACAAATGCTATCGTTTTAATGGATGATGCTGATAACTTAGTCATGAAAGTTTCCTTAATCATAACCATAGCTGTTGTTATGATCATTACCTACCTAGTGTTATTGAGTTCAGGTAAGATTATTAAAATTATTGGTAACACAGGAAATAATGTTTTGATGCGTCTAATGGGGCTAATTATTATGGTAATTGCCGTAGAGTTTATATTTGCAGGCCTACGTCCCTACATAGAAAGCTTCTAGCAATTATCTAGACATGCTCTAAATAGATCATCTTTTGTTGAATTATGTATCTACACGAATCTTTATCTAAACGAATTCGTACTAGGCCTCGTTGAAATAGTGACCCATAATCAGTGCTTACTTTTTATATGAACCTTAGGCAAACTTAACCGTCTAAGTCCAAAAAAAATATATCTTTAACAAAAACTATCTCCATTCGTGAAATTACGTTCATTACTAGCTGCGTCTTTATTAATTATACTCACAATAGCATGTGGCAAAGACGATTCTTCAGATGCAAGCAAATCAAATAATTTTAGTCGCGGTGGTTTTGGTGGCAGAGTTACTTCCGTTGAAACAGAAGCGGTTAAACAAGCACCAATTGCATTACAAGTTCGTGCTTATGGTACGGTTCAAGCTCAAGACATTGTTAGTATAATTCCACAGGTTACCAACCGCATTACCAAAATGTATGTTGATTTGGGTGACACTGTAAAACGTGGACAAGTAATTGCTAAGATTTACGATGTTCCTTTCAAAGGACAGCTAGAAGGCGCAAAAGCACAAATTCGCCAAGCAGAAGTGGCTCTAGCCAGAGATAGTGCGCAGTTCTCAAGACAAAAACAACTTTTTGAGGGTGGCCTAACCAGTGAGTTTGATTACCAAAATGCTGAAGCCGTTTACCTAAACAGTAAAAGCCAGCTTGATGCTTCTCGTGGAAACTATGCCCAAAGCGAAGAGAACCTAATGAATACCAAAGTAAAATCACCAGTTAATGGGGTTATTTCTGCTAGATTTGCCGAAGAAGGGAATATTGCAAGTAACGGTCAAGCGCTATTTGAAATTGCCAATTTGATTGGTTACGAATCAAGAATTTTTGTACCAGCACAAGACTGGAGCGTTATAAAAATTGGTCAAGAAGTTAGGCTTCGCGCTACCAACGAAGGCGAAATGGGCGCAACAGGCGTAGTTTCAAGAAAAAGTCCACAACTTGATGCAACAACTGGCTTAGGAGAAATTGTAGTTAGCTTAACCAACTCTGGTGCAACTATTTACCCAGGTGTACTAACTGAAAATATAATCACCATTAAATCTAAACCAAATGCTATAGTTGTTGAACGCAGCACGTTGGTAGAAAAAGTTGAAACCATTCTAAACCCAGAATCTAACAGCATTGAGCTAGACAGAAGCTATGCGGTATTTGTTTCTGTAGGCGATTCAATTGCTGAGCGACGCACACTTGAATTAGGTATAGAGCAAGGCCAAACTATAGAAGTTCTATCTGGTTTAAATCCTGAAGATAAAATTATCACAACCGGACAAACCGGTTTAACCGATGGTGCAAAAATCCGCGTGGCAACAGGTTCTAGTTTTAGCTCGCCAGAGAAAAAGAAATTAGCAGGTAGTGAAGGCGGCAACCCGGGCGGCTGGGGAAGCAGACCAAATGCAGCGGCAGAAAGTGCTACAGACACTTCCAAAACGGTAGATAAGACTAGAGGCGGCGGCGCAGGACAAGGCGGCGCAAATATGAGTGCTGAAGAAAGAGCGAAATTACGTGAGCTCACCGCTGATATGTCACCCGAAGAAAGAAAAGCCTACATGCAAAAAATGCGTGCTCAGCGCGACTCAACAAGCTCGAACTAAGTAGCAACGCAATATATTATGGCATCATTATCAAATGCGGCAGTAAAACGCCCCATAACTTTTTTAATGGGAACCCTAATTCTAATAGGGTTCGGGATATTTGGTTTAACACAATTACGGTTAAATCTTTATCCAGACGTTTCCTTTCCTACAATTACGGTTTATACCAACTATGAAGGCGTAGCTCCTGAGGACATGGAAACCTTGGTTACCAGACCAATCGAAGAAGCCGTAGGCAGTATTAGTGGTATCAGACGAGTTCGCTCGCTTTCTAGTCAAGGTGCTTCGGTTATAAAACTTACTTTTAATTGGGGAACCGATCTTTACGAAGCTGAAAACGATGTTCGAAAAGAACTAGGTTTTACTTCTAGAGCACTACCAAATGATGCAGAAACGCCTTTGGTCTTTAGCTATGATCCTAATCAAGAACCCGTTGTTGTACTCACATTGCGCTCAGAGGCGCGTTCTTCCAGAGACTTACGAACCTTTGCACGCCAAATACTAGAACAACGAATTGAGCGTGTTGGTGGGGTTGCCTCAGCGCAAACCCTTGGTGGACTTGAACGCCAAATTAATGTGCAAATAGATAACCAGCAGATGCTGCGTTACAATCTGAATATTGCCACAATAGCTAACCGCTTACGCCAAGAGAATATTCAAGTACCAGCAGGACAGCTAGTTGAAGGGAATACTATTTATTCGCTTAGAACACTAGGCGAATTTAAAAATGTTGATCAAATACGAAATACTGTTGTAGCTTTTAGAAACGGTCAGCCAATTAAGCTAGACGATGTCGCTAAAGTTCAAGATGGTATTGCTCAACCTATAGGCAATGTGCGAATAAACAGCGAAGAAGGCGTTATTGTTAACGTTTATCGCCAGTCTGACGCCAACGTAGTAAGTACAGCAGCTAATGTTATTGCAGAACTAGACGGAATTCGCCAAAGTTTACCAGCTGATACCAGAATTGATGTTCTAACCAATAAAGCAGACTTTATTGAACAGTCTATTAGTAACTTATTGATGACGGGTATTCAAGCTATATTCCTAGTAATTTTAATTCTTCTTGCTTTCTTACGAAGTGGTCGATCAGCTTTAATTATTGCCATTTCTATCCCAATTTCCATTATTACCACCTTTAGTGTAATGAATTGGGCCGACCTGAGTTTAAACATCATTTCATTATCTGGGCTAACACTAGCTGTCGGCTTGGTTGTTGATGATGCTGTGGTTGTGTTAGAAAATATTTTCCGCTTCAGAGAACAAGGTGTGGGCAGAGAAAAAGCCAGTATAGATGGCGCCAGAGAAGTAGCTGTGCCAGTAGTTGTGTCAACCCTAACTACCTTGGTGGTTTTCCTTCCAATATTATTTGTTCCAGGTATTGCAGGCTTCTTATTTCGCGATTTAGCCCTAACCATTTCCTTCTCGTTGGCAGTTTCTTCGGTTGTTGCCTTAACGTTAATTCCTTTAATGACTTCTAAGTTTTTTAAGGAAGGAAGCACTGATTTTGAAGCAAAAAATGCCATTGCTAATTGGTTCAGCAGAAACCTTGATCGTCTAGAAAAAGGCTACCAATCTACGCTGGAAAAAGTTATTGTTAAACCTGCTTTAGTAGTAGCACTTGCTGTTGCGTTCTTTGCGCTAACCGTTCCTTTATTTTATCAAATTGGTGGTGAGTTCTTCCCAAGAGTTGACGAAAATGCCATTACACTTGAAGTACAAAGAGAACCTGGCGTAAACTTATTTGAATTAGAGCGCTCGTTCAAACAAATAGAAGAAGTTATAAAAGCTGAAGTGCCAGAAGCTCGTTTAATGGTTTCTGATTACGGCGACAAGGAAGGTATTGAAGGCGCCGATAAACCAGGTGGCTATCGCGGATTGGTACAGATTGAGCTCGTTCCTCAAAAAGATAGAGATCGCAGCCAATTTGAAATCACCGACGATATTCTACAAAAACTAACCGTAATTGCGGGCGTTGAAATCAAAGAAGTGGTCATTGATCCGCTAAGTCCAGATGGCGAAACCGGTTTAATTGTGCAAGTTTACGGCTACGACCCAATTGTGCGCCAAGAACTTTCCAACGGTATCAAAGAAAAGTTAGCTTCTATTGAAGGAATTAGCAGTGTTTACGCATCTGCCGATGAAGGCAGACCAGAACTGCGTTTAATCATGGATCGTGAGCGCATAGCGCGTTTAGGTATGTCTACCAACGATGTTGCAACCGCTATTGCCAATGCTGTTCGCGGGAATATTGCCACCACTTTTGTTGATCAAGGCATTGAGTTTGAAGTTTTAGTAGAACTTAATCCACTAGATAAATCTAGCTTCAGAGATCTTACTGAAATACAAATTCAAACACCTGATGGCGTTTGGATGCCACTAAAAAACTTGGCTAGAGTTGAGCGTTTTACAGGCCCAACCAACATCATGCGTATTGATCAAGAGCGTGTGGCTGAGGTAACTGCCGACTTAGGTGACATTGACCTAAAAACCGCCACCGATCAAGCAAAAGTGCTACTAGCTGGTATTTCCTTCCCAGATGGCTACCGCTTTGAATTGGCAGGAACCGCAGAAGAACAATCTGAGTCCTTTGGTTTTCTAATAATCGCCTTTGCTATAGCAGGTCTATTAACTTATATGGTTATGGCATCTCAGTTTGAGAGCTTAGTTGAGCCTTTTATCATTATTGCAACCATTCCGTTAGCACTTAGTGGGGTTCTCATAATCTTATGGGCTACAGGCACCTCTATAAGTGTAACCTCCATGGTCGGGCTAATTTTGCTGTCTGGTATAGTGGTAAATAACGGTATTGTTATGATTGATTACATCAAGATCTTACAAGCCCGTGGCGATTCTAGAAAAGATGCAATTGTAAACGGGGCAACCAGAAGACTTCGTCCTATTTTGATGACTGCTTTTACCACCATCTTATCAATGGTGCCACTAGCTTTAGAGATTGGCTCGGGTTCGGAAACCTGGAGCCCAATGGCAAGAACCGTAATTGGTGGACTAACCATGTCTACTGTATTAATGTTATTTGTGGTTCCTTGCCTGTATATGTTGATAAACCGTACTGTAGAAAATTTCGGTTTTGACTCGGTTCACAAACTTGATCCGTTAGCTGAAGAAGCCTAATCCGCTTTTAGGAAATGTCCCTGCTGTCCTACTGCATTTAATTATCTTTGAATATGAAAAAATTTAGCCTGACTAGTGGCATTCTTCACCGCCCAATTACGGTGATTATGCTAACCATCATTATTATTGGATTTGGCATTTACTCGCTAAAGCAATTACGTGTAACGCTCTATCCGTCAATTAATATTCCGGTATTGGCTATATCTACAGGCTTCCAAAACGTGGCTCCTGAAGATATTGACAGGCTTTTAGTTATGCCGCTAGAAGGAGCTATTTCTGCTGTTGAGGGTATTGAAACCCTAGAAGCGCGAATTAGAAAAGGAAGTGCCTTCATAATATTGCGACTTCAAGAAAGTGTTGATATTAGAAAGACTGAACTTCGTGTCAGAGAAGCTATAGATCAAGTTCGCGGAGAACTTCCAGAAGCGGCTACAGAACCAGTTATTTTCCAGTTTGACCCAGAAAATAGACCGATAATGAAGCTTTCTATTCGTTCAAAAAGTCGTGGACTTGACGAGCTTCGAAACCTGGGTTTAGAACTGATTGAACCAAGATTAGAGCGCTTAAAAGGCCTAGCTTCGGCAGAAACCCAAGGTGGACTAGAGCGCCGAATTTACCTAGACGTCTCTCCAATGCGCCTGGCTCAACACCAATTATTGCCCGCTGATATTGAAAATGCACTGCGATCAAACAACGTACAACTTCCTATTGGTGACATCATTGGCGACAAAGTAAGTTACAGTGTACGGGCTATTTCTACCTTCCAAACCGTAGATGAAATTGGCGATACCATCGTAAAAATGTCAGAAAATGGTATTCCACTTCGAGTTAAAGATGTAGCAACAGTTGAAAATGGCTTTTCTGAAATCACGAGTCTAATCAAAGTTAACGGTGAAGAAGCCGTAACGATGGATATTCAAAAAGCCTCTGATGCTAACACCTTAGATGTGGTAAACTCAGTTAAAGCTTCTATAGAGGGCTTGAATGATGTTTTACCTCCCGGTGTGGTACTCGAGATTTTATCCAACGAAGGCAAAATCATTGAAGACTCAATCAACAACTTAGCTCAATCAGCTGTTGCGGCCCTGTTTGTAGTTGTTGTGGTAATCTTCTTATTCATGGGTGGACTTAGAATTTCATTAGTCGTAGCCTCTTCTATTCCGATTTCAATCTGTGCAACCTTCACAATAATGTTTGCTTACGGATTAACGCTAAATATTTTTACCCTCTCGGCACTAGCACTGGCCATTGGTCTATTAGTTGATAACGCCATTGTAGTTACCGAGAGTATTGCAAGGAATTTGGAAGAAGGCATGCCCAAGTTTAAAGCAGCTCTACAAGGAACCAATGAAGTGCTAGGTGCACTTTTAGGATCTTCGTTAACCACTCTTGGTGTTTTTGTACCAATTACGTTACTAACAGGCTTTCAAGGTGCCATTTTCAGAGAATTTGCCTTAACTATCAGTTTTGCCATTGCCATATCTTTCATTGCATCTATTGTAGTGGTTCCCGTTTTGGCATTATTAGCACTCAAAGACAACCAATTCCAAAAGCAGAATGTTGTTTTCAGAGGCATTAAAAAACTATCTAGCAAGTACAGTGATGTGCTGCGTTGGTTCTTATTACACAAATGGGTTTCTGCAGTAACAATGGTAACAATAATAGCCAGTGTTGTTTTTATGCTCATTAAAATGGATAAAGAAGGCTTCCCAGAATCAGATTCAGGTGAGCTTGAAGTAAGTATTAGAATGCCAGAAGGCACAAAACTCAATAAAACGGCTGGCGTTATTGAAGCGTTTACTGCCAAAATCATGGAATATGAAGAAGTTACAAGAGTTGTTTCTTCTATTGGTAAAAGCCGATATACCGAAGTCGCAAACCGTGGTTCTATAGATGTTATTCTAAAGCCTGAGCAAGAACGCACTATTTCTTCTCAGGATATGGCGCTAAGACTACGGGAAGCTTTAGAAGCACCTGGCGCTACGGTTAACGTTAGTGTTGAAGGTGGTGGTGTAAACTTTGGTGGCGGATATCGTGGTGGGAATCGCTCACTTCGCTTAAGTTTAATTGGGCCTGATGTAGAAGAGCTTATTGCAATTTCAACACAAATTGAAGACAAACTATCGCCTGACCCTAATGTACTATCTGTGAGTAATGGTCGTGCTGACCCTACCCCAGAATTACTTTTTGTTGCCGATAGAAATCGCATAGGAAGACTTGGAACCAACGTTAGTACCATTGCTGGTGCTATGAGAACGCAAACATTGGGCAACCAAGCTGGCTTTTTCATTAGCGAAGGTAGAGAAGTCCCCATTGAAGTTCGTACCCAGAAAAAAGCCTTGACATCCCGGGAAGATCTATTTGATCTTGAAGTTTTTCAGCTGGGGGAACAACGAATTCCAGTGCTAGCTGTAGGTGATTTTATAGAATCATCAGGTTTAGATTCCTACAGCAAAAGAGACCGTCAAATTGTACTTGATGTAAATATCCAAGTGAATGGTTCTCCCGATGAATACCGTGCTGGGGTTATAAATTTCCTAGAAAATGAAATAGTACTGCCTGATGGAGTTCGTTTTGACTTTACAGGAAGTTCAAGAGACCTACAAGCGGGCCTGAAACAATTTGGGTTTGCTGGTCTAGCTTCTATAGTCTTGATGTTCATGATTATGGCCGCTTTATTCGAGAACTTTAGAGATCCCTTTGTTATTTGGCTGTGTATTTTCATTGCTCTATTTGGTGCACTTGTTTTCTTAATACTAATTGGCACTGCGCTTAGTACAACGGCAATAATTGGGCTCTTCATGCTGGTGGGAATCATCGTCAATAATGGTATAGTGCTGGTAGATTACATGCACATTTATACCAAAGACCAAGCGTATGACGAACATCTAATCGATAAAGTATTGGAAGCTTGTAGACGTAGAATGCGTCCAGTCATTCTAACTGCGCTTACAACAATTTGCTCCATGGTGCCTTTAGCCATTGAGTTTGGATCAGGCTCTGAGATTTGGTCGCCACTAGCAAAAGCCGTAATTGGTGGTCTATTTTTTGGCACCTTCCTTACGCTGTTTGTAGTTCCTTCTTTAGTGATGGGCATTACCAAAGAGCGCAGAGCAGCAATGAAACTTGCGGCAAATAAGGGCTAAGCCTTTAAGGTTTAACGCAAAGTCGCAAAAAAAATGACACGCTATCGCCGAGTTTTTTGATTCGGCGATTGTATAGGAAATAAGACAGAAGTATCTCAGCTACGCTCGATAACCAAGAGAGATTCTAGCCATAACGTCTTCCCGAACAGTGAGTGCAGCGATTCGCCGCGGCGAATAGGATCTCTTTGGATTACTCTCTCGCTTCGCCTATTCTGAAGTACAGCCATTATACTATCCCAAAATGATTGTTCCCGTCTGGTAAATTATAGGGGTTGTTCCATCATTCCGGATAGTGACTCGGGATGCAAAGAACTAATTTACGAATTATGATTTGACCCATATCTCTGAATTAACTAAAAGCTAATTCCGTTGTGGTTTTCTAGTCTAAACTTTCTAATCCGTAATTAACCAATCAACAAGATATTCCAACGGGCTTAGATGATTTGGTCGTCAATCAAGGGGTTGAAACAGGTGCTCGGCTTTATCCAATAAAACTAAAGCCCGGACAAATAAGCCCTTTTGTGGGTATGAGTTTTAGGCATATTCGATTTTCTCAAGAATCAGAAAATAGTGGTTACGGTAGTGGTGTTCCAAGCTACGGTCGCTTTATTCACCCACTGCAGTTTGGACTATCCTATACGTCGGATAAATGGCCTATTTCTGCCTCTGGATATTATAACTACAAAATAACTTTGACTATAATATAACACCTGATAGAAGCGCATCTGTGGACTTAAATCAATTCTCTTTAAATTTCAGTTTTCTAAAATACATTGATTCAGACAGGTATATGAGAACTAAAAGAGCAGTAAGGAAAATCAATAATGATTATGAAATATTAAAAGACAAAGAGCTTTTGAGTTCATGGTTTTTTGCGGTTGGGCCTTCATCTGCCTTACAATTATCAAAATCACCATATTTGAAAGAAAATTTCTCATTCTTTTACGATGATTTTACGGCTTCGATATTACCAGATATTGCTTTCGGAAGGTATTTTTATAAGCCAGATATGAACGTTAATCTTAGCTATCGAACCTACGGCAATAATTATGAAGGCTTTGATAATTTCATTTCTACAAGAAGACATTCAGTAGGTGTAGAATCGGTGAAATTCCTCTTCAACTGGCTCGGTTTTGTTCCATTTGCAGGTGCAGCAGTTACTTATGCAAATCTTAGAACTTCTGTAAATGGCGTAGATTATAATGAAGGTAAAGCAGCCTTAGGCTTTGTTTTTGGTTGGGATATTCGTGTTACTCAAACAGGTTCAAGTATCTTGCGAACAAACCTGAGATATTTCCCGAATTTACACATGAACATTGAAGGAGAAAAGATGATGTTTGACCATCTAGAATTCAATTTTATTCAATATGTCCACTTTATAGGCAGAAAAATAACCTTGCGTAGATAATTAATAACGCAAAAAAAATGACCTAATGGCGTTAAATTACAGAGTTTTTTTCGATTAGGCGATTAGCCAAACATATTAATAGCCATAAACAAAGCAGGTATTCCTATTAAAAGCTGCAAGAAAATAACGATTAACAAAAATATGCCTATAAATTTATAATGTGAATTCATTTTTATAAATGCATCTGTAAGTAATGCTGAATCAAGTCCTTTAACAGCTTTCTTGGCTAATACAGAAAACCGAAATAAGTAGAATAGTGGTATAAAGCCCACTGCAAGTACTATAAAATAAAAAACTATTGGGTACGCAACTAAAGCACCCGATGTTGAGCCGGTTATTGAGCCTACTAAAGATGCAAATACTCTGATATTAACAAAGGCCATTAATATTACCAAACCAACGTAGATAAAGCCTATAATAGAAATTATATAGCTCCAATTTGCAGCTTTTCCTAAGAACCGAATAGCTTCCTTTGAAAGTAGTAACTCATCTTTTTTCTCAAATGAATTGTGCTCTAGCTCTGACTGATTTTCCATTACTATTTATTAATTGTTAGCGTTAATCTAAAAGTGTAAATAATTAAATCAAAAGTAAATTAATGATTAACTAACGTTTTGCAATTAGGAATAATGGCATTTTTGGTTCTGAGTTCAAATTTATCCTACACTTATGGGAAATTACTTGTTGCCTTTTACATGAAAAAGAGAATATACAGGGCAAAATCGTCTGTGTCTGTAAGGTGACAATGCAAAAAATAGTGC
>Ga0136586_1000057_pt1 | contig 28197 bp, 28 predicted proteins | sample AntRauMFilla1562_FD_104926 | JGI IMG/M metagenome (GOLD analysis project Ga0136586, IMG submission 104926) | Saline lake microbial communities from Rauer Islands, Antarctica - Metagenome Filla 1 #562 | ecosystem: Environmental > Aquatic > Non-marine Saline and Alkaline > Saline | place... | reverse complement strand
TAGAAGACTTAAACGCCGAGATTGTGATATTTAATGCAAGGGAAAAGGTTTCTAGGATCTTAACTTACCTGAAATCAGCCTGTATGTTTTCTAAAAATCAAACCTTCGACTTTTGTTAAGATAAATGTTAAGATAGACGCCCCTAAACCTCCTTGTGCTCACGAAATAACAAAAAGCTTGAATTCTACCTTTCGGGGATTTAAACCTCGAGATTGTAATATTCAATGCAAAAGAAAAGGTTTCTAGGATCTTAACTTACCTAAAATCATAACCACATTTCTTATGAATTAATACTGCACCTGTTTTAAGGGTTACTAAGTAATTCATAAGTAATTCAAAAGATTAATCGAATAAAACAACATAAACTCCAATAAAACAGAACAACCTTTTCTTTTTAATTATTTATTAAAATAGATGCTTCTGTTTTAAAGCCCCTTGTGGTCATGAAGTAACAAGAGGCTTGCGATTCTACCTTAGTACAAATTGCTGGAGTTAGATTGAACGACTACGGAACATAAAGACGGTTTTTTCAATCTTGAAACTATTCATAATCGCTCGACCTAGCAGTGAAAGCATAGAAGACACCTTTTTTTATCAATCTATTTTAAAGTTTCAGATTCCACACTATTCTTTTGAAATAAAACAACTTTCTCTTTTTTAAAAAATAAACAAGTAATTCACGTGATTTAAGCTAATAAGCTAATAATTCAGGTTATTTAAGCTAATAGGTTGAAGATTCAGGTGATTTAAGCTAATAATTCTAGGAATTCAAGCTAATAAGTTGATGATTCTGATGATTTAAGCTGATAATTCTAGTAATTTAAGCTACTAACTTAATAATTCTGGTGATTTAAGCTGAGAACTCACCTTTTATATCGGTTGGTTTGAACTAAAAAGCTAATAATTCTAGTGATTTAAGCTGATCTTGATAATTCTGGTGATTTAAGCTAGTAATTAAGAAGTTACCAAGAAGTTAAAGATTCAGGAATTCTGTTCTCTTTTTACGCGGTTATTGAAAAAACCCTTCCGAGAAAAAACCCTTCCGAGAAAAAACCCTTCCGAGAAAAAACCCTTCCGAGAAAAAACCCTTCCGAGAAAAAACCCTCGAGATTATTGGAGTTCAAAAGTCAAGATTTCTGAATCTTAAGACTTTTGGATAAAAAGTAAAGATTTTGGATACCTGTATATATATATATATACTAGTAACTGAAATCTTTACTTTTTCTTGACTTTCTAGTTTTCTGCCCTTGACCTTTACTAGTTCAAGTAATACTTGAACGTTGTTCAAGGATTCCTTGAACACCTATTCGATTTTGGGTTTTTTCAATGTTTTTTTTTCAATGTTTTTTCTGGGTTTGGGAATCTTTATTTTTTCTTAACGTTTAAGGATTCCTTGTTTGGGTTTTTTTTTCTGGGTTTGGGTAATAAAGATATCACTTTGTTTACATGGAATATTACTATACACTTTTACTTTTGCATCAGAACGAATAGTTCTTGCTCGACCAATAGCTTGTTCTATTTGAGCTCTGGCCAATCGAATTTCTATTTGCGTTAATCCTTCATCTACATATGTGTACATTTTAAATTTAAATCCATCTAATTCAACTAGTCGTAATTTTTTAATTCGATTGGATAAAGTGGCTTTTATCCCTAACAATGCAGCGTATAACTCTGTTACCACTGGTGGTGGTACAGGGGTCCCAATAATAGTAATATCTTGTCCTTTTAACAAATCTCTACCTTCTAGATTTCCAAAATGAAGTTCACATTGATTTTTCGTAGGAAATGTATGTTTCATTTCTTTGTAAGTGATCACTTTTGAATTTCCCACTTCAGGTAGGAAACAGTTAGCTCTTTTCATTTGATTTTTAGAAAACATACAGTTTGTATATTGTATTACCTTTACTTTATTTTCAACAAGGGGTAATTGATTATATGTTATATTGGGATATAGATTTTTGTAAAAGAAGGGATCTGCAGTAGCTGATAACATAATGGTATTGTGTCCAAATTGTTTTTCATCTAAAGGTTTGTGTATCCCTAAAAAACCTGTAGACTCACGAACAATAAATGCACAATCAAGCAATTCTAGGACAAGAAAACCATATTTTTGTCTCTGAACGTATTCTTTGAACTTTTTAAAATCTTTAATATATGGAGTGTTATTTTCAACAATTTGGTTGAAAAGTAATCCATTTAAATAATCTATATAAATCGTGATTTCATACTCAATAACCTGATCTTGAATTTTGTTCCAAAATTTTTCTTTATGGATTTCATCTACGAAACATGACCAGTTTTTATAGGATAAACTGGATATTGAAAAAACGAGGTGAAAAAAATCTTCATCTATAAAAAGAGTTTTTATTTTGCTAAATTGGGGGTTATTTTGGTGTAGTTCACTATAACACATTTGGTGTGTTATTAAGGATACCTTCTTATGAAACTTTTTAAAAACGGTTAAGTTGGAAGAATATTCTTTCAAAACATTGAAGTTTGCTTTTTGCATTGGGCAACTTTGTTTTTCTTTAGCATTTTGAATTGTTCTTTTAAAGGCCATTTCACTTCCGTAGATTTTTACGAGTTGCTCAAATTCATCTCGAAAATAAGGAAGTTTAAAAGGTCTAGGTAAAGCTACAACCGAAAGGTTGTTAAATCTCATTAGAATCTCATCTAAAAAATCATAAGTCAGGCCTGCAATGATGAATTGACCCTCTTTCTTTAAGGCTGTTTTTATCATAATTTCCGTTTTTCCAATTCCCGTTTGGCAATTGATAACACGTAAATTGTTGTTTGATGCATCAAATAAATCAACTAGTTGAGTTGATACAAGATTTATCTCGTCATTTGGTCTTTTGGGAAAAGGTAGATTGCTAATATATTGTAGAGCCAGGATATTTTTATATCGTGAGGCTAAATCGGGTTCAAACATATTTATTCCTTCTGGAAAATAATTATATTTTGGTAGGCTTACCAATAAATCGAAATCGTTTTGATTCGAACTATTTCCAAGAATCATTTTTTCCCGTATCCAATTAAGACCACCTTTTACATGCATTAAATTACTAATTAAATTTCGCAATTGAGCATATGATAAGTGTCTCGTTCCTTCCGCAAAACCTTGAATTAATGACGAGTTGGAAATACAGTTTTCATAATTAAATTTTTGTATTCCACTAAGTTTGAGCTTTTTTTCTGAAGGGAAAAATTGTTTACAAGTTACCCTTATTTTCGCCAGTGTGCGACTAGATATATTTAAATTCAAAGAATCTACCCAGGGTATTATCTTTTGCATTTCTGTGACTTTATCACTCAACAGAGTAGCCGTTGTACTACCTTGCCATGGTTGGGCAATGTTAGTAACTGCACGATCACATTTTGTTAATGACATTAATGCCGTAGTTACTTTTTTAAAGATAAAAGTGCTCGTTATTTTTTGATCTAAAAAAATAATAAGTCGAAATCTTTTATCGGTTTCTTTGGAACTAAAGGTCGGATAATAAATATTTACATGGAAATCTTTTTCGAGTAATAAATTTATAATTGTGTCTGGATCTTCGTTGTTATCGAAGTCTAGTGCGATCATTTCCGTAAACATAAAATGAGTAGTTTTTTTAATGTTCTGATCAAATACTCCTACAGCAAATGCCTGACCTTGGACTAATGACTTGACCAATTCTTTGGGAGTAATAGAAACTGCTTTAAAGGATCTGTGTATTTTGGGATAATCCCTTTTCTGTGGTTTTTTTTGAGTTCGAATTGGCGAAATTGACAATTCAAGCTTTTTGCCTACCTCCTGTTCCATTTTTATTTTACCTTTTTTTTAATAATATCTACACTTCTTGTAATTTTTATATGTTTATAAAGTGTGGATTTTGCGACACCCATGAAGAGCTTTGACTTTTCCAGGATTTAAAACTCTTAGAGCTAATATTTATTGCAAGAGAAAAGGTTTCTAAGAGAAAGCTTTAAGTTTTTTCCTTTGCATTCAGTTATTCTTTAGCTTTACTTAATTTTCTAAACCTTCAAAATTATTTCTTTGAAGACTTTCAAAAAGATTCTAAAATAAATAATCTAAATTTATACTATAAATAAATAATCTAAATTTATACCACTAATAAATAATCTAAATTTATATTTAGAAATAAATAATCTAAACTTATATTTACAAATAAATAATCTAAATTTATACCACTAATAAATAATCTAAATTTTAGAATTGATTTGTATTTGCTGTTAATAAAAAACAGTAGCCAAATTTGAAGGTTTATTTAGGAACTAAATTATTGTTTCTACCTTCTTACTATTTAAAAATCTCAGACCAAATATTTACTATTTAATACGAAAAGGGAAGTTTTTTAGTACATAATTAAAACAAAATTATTATTCGAAATCATTTCATTTTAATTCTGTACTAAAATATGAATGAATTTAATTCTGTACTAAAATATAAATAAATTTAATTTTGATTTAAACTACTAGTAGATAAATTGTTTTAGTTTTAAATAAATTGTTTTCATTTTGATTTTAAATTCAAGACGAAACAATAATCCATTCAAGGAATGTGGTCCTTTTTGTTGGTATTTAAAGCTTTAAGACCGATATTCAACTTCAAAAAAGATTTTAGTTTATCCTTAGATGGATATCTAGGCATATGAAGAATAGGGACGCATTGAATTGCGAAAAATCACTGTAAAGGTTTCCATACCTGATTGATAAGTGAGTCTCCCTGCGAAAACGCAAAATAGAAGGTCTTTGACCTGAATCTTAATACTTAGTGAACTGAAACATCTTAGTAACTAAAGGAAAGAAAATCAACCGAGACTCCGTGAGTAGTAGCGAGCGAAAACGGAATAGAATTGTTTTCTCTGATTCTAAAAATTTTTGTAAACTCTGACAGAATTTTAGCCAAAGAAGGTGTTAGCCCTGTAACTCAGATCAAAAATTTTGGAGAGAAAATGCAAAGTAAGAGTTAGCGCTTTGAAAGGGGGTACCACCCTCCAATTCTAAGTATCTTTTATGACCGATAGAGAAAAGTACTGTGAAGGAAAGATGAAAAGAACCCTAAAAAAGGGAGTGAAAAGATTTGAAATCTAAAGGAAATAATCAGTTGAACACCTAAAAGTGAACGACGTACCTTTTGCATAATGGGTCAGCGAGTAAATAGTAAAAGCAAGCTTAATTTAAAAAAAGGAGGCATAGGGAAACCGTTTTTAAGTTTTTACTATTTGACCCGAAAGTGAGTGATCTAACTTTGAACAGGTTGCAAAAAGAGTAATATCTTTTGAAGGACCGAACCCGTGTGTGTTGCAAAATACTGGGAAGATTTGAGGTTAGGGGTGAAAGGCCAATCAAACTCACAGATAGCTGGTTTTTTGCGAAATCTATCTAAGTAGAGCATAGTTAAGAGCCTCTAGAAGGTAGAGCACTCGATGGGTTAGGGTGGTCCAAAGCTTTACCGATCCCAAGGAAACTCCGAATTTCTAGTGGTATACTAATTATAGACAGGCTTTGGGTGCTAAGGTCCAAAGCCAAAAGGGAAACAGCCCAGATTGTTTTCTAAGGTCCTTAAGCAATCTTTTAGTGAGAAAGAAAGTTTTTTTGCGAAAACAACCAGGAGGTGAGCTTGGAAGCAGCTATCCTTGAAAGAAATCGTAACAGATCACTGGTCTAGCGAAAAAGCGTCGAAAATGAAACAGGACTGAAAAGATTCACCGAAGAAACAAATTTCATTCATAAGAACGGTGTTAACGCACCAACTGAAAAGATGAAGTGGTAGCAAAACCTTCTGTAAATCATCGAGACTCGAATGTGAATTCGAAAGAGAGATCAGAAATGAGAATGCTGACATGAGTAGCGTAAAATCATGTGAAACTCATGATCGCCTAAAGTTTAAGGGTTTCTGCGCACTGGAGATCAACGCAGAGTAAGCCGGTCCCTAAGATAAAATCGAAAGGTTTATTCATCGATGGGTAGTTGGTCAAATGGACGAAGGGAGACTTTTTTGGTTTTTTTATAGAATTAAAAGCTGAACAAAATTCTTTCCAGGAAATAAATTTGATCGCATAAACCGTACTTAATCCGACACTGGTAAACAGGCAGAAAACTGCTAAGGCGTTTGAGAAAATGGACTTGAAGGAACTCGGCAAACAAGCCCCGTAACTTCGGAATAAGGGGGACCCTTTTTAAAAAGGGTAGCATAAAACTTGGGCTGCGACTGTTTAATAAAAACACAGGACAATGCAAACTTGAAAAAGAAAGTATATTGTCTGACGCCTGCCCGGTGCCAGAAGTTTAATAGGATATGTGTAAAGCATAGAATTGAAGACCTGGTAAACGGCAGGAATAACTCTGATTCTTCTAAGGTAGCGAAATTCATTGACATCTAATTAGTGTCCTGCATGAATGGCGTCACGATGGCCCGGCTGTCTCCAAGTCCAGCTCAGCGAAATTGAATTCTCCGTGAAGATGCGGAGTTCTAACAATTAGACGGTAAGACCCTGTGCACCTTTACTACAGGTTTTCAATGGAAATAAATATAAAGTGTATAGAATAGGTGGGAGCTTCATTTTATGGAGTACACGTGGAATACCACCCTCTTCATTTTTAGTTCCTCATTTTCAATTTGAAAAGAAATTGGATACCGGGTAGTTTAACTGGGGCGGTTGCCTCCTAAAAAGTAACGGAGGCGTGCGAAGGTAAGTTCAAGCTGGTCGGAAATCAGCTGAAGAGTGTAATGGCAAAAACTTGCCTGACTGGAAGACCTACAAGTCGAGCAGAGACGCAAGTCGGCCATAGTGATCCGGGAGTTCTGTGTGGAAAGACTCTCGCTCAACGGACAAAGGTACGCCAGGGATAACAGGCTGATTACCCCTAAGAGCTCTTATCGACGGGGTAGTTTGGCACCTCGATGTCGACTTATCACATCCTGGTAGTGCAGAAGCTTCCAAGGGTTCGGCTGTTCGCCGATGAAAGTGGTACATGAGTTGGGTTTAGAACGTCGTGAGACAGTTCGGTTCCTATCTGTTGTTAGTGATTAGAATTGAGAATAACGATTCCTTGTACGAGAGGACCGGAATGGATTAACCTCTGGTGAACGGTTGTTTTATCAAAAACATTGCCGTATAGCTACGTTAAAGAAAGATAACTGCTGAAAGCATCTAAGCAGGAAGCTTTATTCGAAACAAATTCTAAAAAGAGGAAAGAACACCCTTTGAATAGGCGAAAAAAATTGGAGATTCGTACTAATAAATGACCTTAACTTACAAAATACACAATGTGTACTCCTTTTTTGTTTTCTCTACAAATTTTAATAATCTTCTTACAGAAAGCAAAAAATTAGAAACAAAAAAAATAAGAAAAGCGTGCCACCATGGTGTGTCATTTAATAAATGAATTTTATGATTTTGCCATTCTAGCAGGGAATGAGCAAGATTTATTCAAGCCTGAAAATTTAGAGAAATTAAGTTTAATTGCTGCTTATAATCAGCATAATATTACTAAGTATTTACAAGTTATGTCATTAGCTAGCCCAAATTGTCTGTATGGCTTAAAGTACGTTTTCGCACCAGCGCAAACTTCTATTGTATCAGAAATAGAAATTGCCAGCTTGGCATTACATCTTGAAAGAATTGGAGAGCCTTTCAAGATTTTACTGAGTATCGAAAATGGTAAGGCGATTTCAATTGCTTCAAATACATTACTCCAGCTATTAATCCTAGCTAAGAAACCTGTATATAGTGAACTAACGGTGGAGCAAATGAAGCATATAATTGATTTTATATCAACGTTCAACCCGATATTCAATTCAAATCTAGACTTCATGGCTTTGATTTGAGGTTTTTTTATAGAGATTTTTTTTTTATATTTAAGGTTTTTTTTTATAAGGCTTAAGTAGGTTCACTTCAAAAAAAAAAAAACGATTGTTACGATTTGGTCAGAAATTTTATTTAGATCGTTGATATTGTTGTCGTACTGAGCTGAATTTTTTGCCATTAATTTAGGCTGATTTCAGCAATTTTTATTGTTGTAAAGCTTTAATTTGTATTTTTGGATTCTTGAATCTTTGGCTGTTTTTAGATTCTTATCTTTGGTAGTTTTTCAACTTTTATTTATAAAGACCAAAGTTTTTATAAATGAGAGATTAATAACATTAAAAATAAAACATAAGCAAACGCATAGAAAAACGCTTTACTTGTCTAAACGTAGCTTTTTTATAAAAAAAAACGGATTTTTATAAGGGGGAATTTTTATTGTTGGAGAAATACATAAAAAAAAATTTTTAATTTAATTTAGTCTATTACTGGAAAACATAAAGATACCCCTCTCAAAAAAAAAATACATTGAGAGGGGTTTGTAAAATTTAATTTTTACAAATTAGATATAAGAAACATTAGCTTAATAACTAAAAGAAAATTATTTTGTACGACTTGAAACGAATCGGGATGTAAACTCATCAAAGAATTGAGTTAATTCTGCTTTAAGGCTTTTTGTAATTTCTTTTTCGTTACGAATGGTCTCTAACATTTTTGGACTTACTTCTTTTAATATCCCTTGTTCAAAAGCAGATATTTCACCTATTTGGATATTATCAAGATATCCGTTTGTAGCAGCAAAAATAACAACAACTTGTTGCTCTACAGGCATTGGCGCATACTGCCCTTGCTTTAAAACTTCTGTTAATCTAGCTCCACGGTTAAGAAGATATTGTGTTGCAGCATCTAGATCTGATCCAAACTGTGCAAAAGCAGCAACTTCACGGTATTGAGCTAATTCCAGTTTTAATGAACCACAAACTTGTTTCATTGCTTTAAGTTGAGCGGCAGATCCTACTCGACTTACAGAAAGTCCTACGTTAATCGCTGGGCGAATTCCTTTATAAAATAATTCTGTTTCAAGAAAAATTTGACCATCTGTAATTGAAATTACGTTGGTAGGGATGTAAGCAGAAACATCACCAGCTTGAGTTTCAATAACTGGAAGAGCCGTAAGAGAACCAGCTCCTGTATCATCAGACATTTTAGCAGCACGTTCTAGTAAACGTGAGTGAAGATAAAACACGTCACCAGGAAAAGCTTCACGACCAGGAGGACGTCTTAATAATAAAGACATTTGACGATAAGCTACGGATTGTTTACTTAAATCATCATATATAATTAAAGCGTGCATTCCATTATCTCGAAAATACTCTCCCATAGCACACCCACTGTAAGGAGCTAAGAATTGTAATGGTGCAGGATCTGAGGCGGTAGCAGCGACAATTATGCTATATTCTAAAGCACCAGCAACTGTTAATACTTTTACTAATTGCGCAACTGTAGAACGTTTTTGTCCAACCGCAACATAAACGCAATATAATTTAGCTTTGTTGTCAGTACCTGAATTTAAAGCTTTTTGGTTTAAAATTGTATCAATTGCAATAGCTGTTTTTCCTGTTTGACGGTCTCCAATGATAAGTTCACGTTGACCACGACCAATAGGCACTAAACTATCTACAGCTTTCAAACCTGTCTGCATAGGCTCGTGTACGGATTTTCGAGCAATGATTCCGGGTGCTTTTAATTCAACACGACGCTTAGCAACGTCTTTAAGAGGACCTTTCCCATCAATAGGGTTTCCTAATGCGTCAACTACTCGACCAAGCATTCCTGGTCCTACAGGAACGTCAACTATGGCACCTGTTCGTTTTACTATATCACCTTCTTTGATTCCGCTATCATTACCAAAAATAACGATTCCCACGTTATCATTTTCAAGGTTTAAAGCCATTCCCTTAATTCCATTAGAAAATTCAACCATTTCACCAGCTTGGATTTTGTTTAACCCATAAACACGTGCAATTCCATCTCCTACAGATAATACTCGTCCAATCTCGTCAACATTAAGTTTTGTATAAAAATTAGTAATTCGATTTTCTAGTAAATTTGATAATTCTCCAGCAGCTATACTCATACCGAAGACTTTTTTATTATTATTTATTTTTGCATTTTTTATCAGATAAAAAATGAACATTAATCTTAAATATTAATTCTAGCCTTTTTACCTATTATTAAAAAAATTTTAATAGTAAGTAAACGATGATAGATTAGCAAAAACTAGAAAATGTTGACATTACTCTTTTTTTAAAAACTCCCATGGACTTGCAAAATCAAAAAATCTTAATTCTTGCGTAAGCTGAAGTGGTTCTGTAACCACACGCTTTTTTGCTTCGTTATATCGAACTTCAAAAAAGCCACTTAAAGGAAAATCTTTTCGCAATGGGTAACCATCGAAACCGTAATCAGTTAATATGCGTCTTAGATCAGGGTGATTTGCAAAAAATATTCCAAACATATCCCAAACTTCGCGCTCAAACCAGTTAGCACCAGCGTGAACACTTACTACAGAATCAATAGGAGTGATTTGGTCAATTGAAGTCTTCACTCGAAGTCGAATATTATGTTGAATACTCAAAAGAATATAAATAACTTCAAAACGCTTTTTCTTCGAAGGATAATCAACGGCTGTTATATCTACAAGAACTTTAAATTGAGTACTTGTATGATTTTGTAAAAAAGATAACACTTTTTTTATATCTTGGGATTGAATTTCAATAGTTAACTCGTTTCTGTGTATAGTATATTTTTTTATCCATTTAGGACAAGTTGCAATTAAACTATCCGAAAAATGGGCCAGTTTTTTTATTTTCATTTTAATTAACTTTTTTTTGCTTAATAAAGCCGGTCAATGCTACAAAGTTTTTTTACAAAATATTTACTCAAGAAAAAAACCTGCTTTTAATTTATTGCTCTTTTAAAAACGAGAAAGTTTTATTTACTAGCGATTGTACCAAAGTAAAGTTGTCTTACTACGTTTGATTTTTTTTTGTAATTGTAAAAGACCGTAAAGTAAAGCTTCAGCCGTAGGCGGGCACCCCGGTACGTAAACATCAACAGGTACAATTCGATCACAACCTCTGACTACACTATAAGAGTAATGGTAATAACCTCCTCCATTAGCGCAACTACCCATTGAAATAACCCAACGTGGTTCTGGTATTTGGTCGTAAACTTTTCTTAAAGCTGGAGCCATCTTATTAGTTAGTGTTCCTGCTACAATCATAACATCTGATTGTCTAGGGCTAGGACGGAAAATTATTCCATAACGGTCTAAATCATATCTTGCAGCACCAGCATGCATCATTTCAACAGCGCAACAAGCTAATCCAAAAGTCATAGGCCATAAAGAACCTTTACGTGCCCAATTAACTAGATTATCCATCTTTGATAGTATATATTCAACTTTAGAGTTCATAATCGTATGCTTTTTTTATTAAATCTTAGTAAATTAAAATTGCTTTATATCTATAAATTTTTTTACAAAAATAAAGATTTTTTAATACGGTTCTCTGTAAACAGAAATGATTAATGAATATTATTACCTTAATTTTGTATTTTTATATTAAAACTTTTTCGTTAATGAAATTCAAGTTTAAGCACTAGTTCTTATGTGAAATTTTTACGCGCAAACTTTATTTTTTCCCTTTTTTTTTCTTTTTTGGAATATGGCATAGAAAAAAAGAAACTCATATATGAGTATGAAAAAAAATGTCATACTAATTTGGGATAATATCTCAGGAGGGGAAATAAATCCCGAAAATAAAATACTTAAAAAGAAGAATTTTTGTCTTAAAGATTTTATTGAAAGAAAATCTATATATCTTTTTTTTATTCCAAAAACAGCAAAAAATATCACGAAAGATATTATGAAATTTAAGTAAATAAATTGTAAGAAAAAGCTTAAAAAAGAAGAAATTTTTGCTTCAAGGAATAAAAGAATAACACCACTTTTTTGCTCAAAGCTTAAAAAGAACTGACAAATTCTCGGAATAATAGAATATAAAAATATATAAAAAGTAAATATATTAAACAAAAAAAACAAGAAAATTTCTTTTACAATCTTTGCAAAATCAAATTCGTAGAAGCTTGATTTAAAAAAACTAAGCAAATTATATACTAAAAAAGGTAAAAAAAGAAAGCAGGTAATCAAAAATGACATATAAAAATACGTAAACAAAGCTTCCGCCATATCGGTAAATATAAAGCTTCTATGTTTTGGAAAATCAAGTAATATGAAAGATTTTGTCAAAAAGTAAAGAAATTTTTCTGAGTAAAAATAAACTATACTAAATGTTAAAGTTAAAGATAATAAAGAATATCCCGTCCTATTTTTAATTTCTTGCATATATGATGAAAAAAACAATTTGTTTTTCTTTTATAAAAAATACTAGTTTTACAGTTTTTAACAGTAAAAGAAGAAATATGTATCTTACAGTAACCGCAGAAGCAATTTTACAAATCAAAAAGAAACAGTAAAATACGAATAAGATCATCTACCATAAAGTTAGCTTTTATTTTTCTACCTTGAACAAAACTCTAATTTATTAAAAAGAGAATAATAAATGCTTTTATCCAAAGTTTTTAATTCATTTAATTTTACAATATCGTAAGACTCTTTATCGGAAAATATCCCCAAAGGTAGAAATTTTGATTTCGAAGTTTTCGATTTTTCAATTGTATTCAGAAGAGTAAAACAATCTTCAAGATTGTTAAAAAAAAATATACAAGAAGGCCCATTAAAAGAACATACTTTACCTTGTAATCCAGAAAAATTTAAAAATCTGAAGGTAAAGCTATTTTTTATTCTTTGGCTTTTTAAATTATTTATTTTTTCCTTTAATTCGTCTTGGAGGTTATTCCAATCAGTAAGTTTTATGTTATTGACATAGCAAATTAATAGATATTTGTTATTTTTGAAATGTTTGTATAAATTTTCTTTATAAAAAAGTTCACGATAATGTTGCGATTTTTTTTGAACTAAAGTCATTTGAGAAGCTTTTATAAGAAAAAGTGTTTGCTTTTTTAGTTTAAAATCTAAAAAAACAATTATTGTTACTGTCTAGAATCTTTTTACATAATTTTAAGAAAAACAGCTTTTTGTACAGGGATAATATTTTTGATCAATTTCATATCACAGGAGTAAAAAAGTAATGCAAATTAATTTGCTTAAAAAATGTAATTATTAACCTTTTTTGCTTTTACTTAGCATATAATCGTATAAAACGCTCTATTTTCATTTTGTTTTTTTTATCTATATTTTAGCATCTAATGTAAACACTAAATGCTAAAATACCTAAAAACTTATACTAAATAATCAGTTGATTAATTAACTTTTTATTTGACTTAATTTATCGCTACTTTTTATTGAAGGAATTTCTTCGAAAGTGTGAAACCCTGGAGGACTTGGCAATAACCATTCAATTGTACTTGAAAAATCTTTGCTATCTTCAGAAGCCCAAGGATTTTCACCACATTTCTCATTTCCTGTAAGAGTAGCAAAAACGATATAAAAGAAAATTAATGCTCCTAAGACAGATAAATAAGAACCGTAACTACAAATAGCGTTCCATCCAGCGTAAGCATCCGGGTAATCTGGAATTCTTCTAGGCATTCCTGCAAGTCCTAAAAAGTGCATTGGGAAGAATGTTAAATTTACTCCAATGAAAGTTATCCAAAAATGAATTTGTCCTAAAGTTTCAGGATATTGAAGACCAGTAATTTTTCCTATCCAGTAATAAAACCCTGCAAATAGCCCAAACACTGCACCCATAGAAAGAACATAATGAAAATGTGCTACAACATAATAAGTATCGTGTAAAGCAATATCTAACCCTGAATTAGATAAAATTACTCCTGTAAGACCTCCTACTGTAAAAAGAAAGATAAATCCAATAGCGAATAACATCGGAGTACGTAACACAATTGAACCTCCCCACATTGTTGCAATCCAACTGAAAATTTTAATACCCGTAGGAACTGCTATGATCATAGTAGCCGCTGTAAAATAAGCTCTTGTATCAATATCTAAACCTACTACAAACATGTGATGCGCCCAAACGATAAATCCAAGAACTCCGATACTCAGCATCGCATAAACCATTCCAAGATAACCGAACACAGGTTTACGAGAAAACGTACTCACAATGTGACTTACGATACCAAAAGCGGGTAAAATTAAAATGTATACCTCAGGGTGTCCGAAAAACCAGAATAAATGTTGGAAAAGTATCGGGTCTCCTCCTCCTGCAGGATCAAAAAAACTCGTGTTAAAATTACGGTCAGTAAGTAACATTGTGATCGCACCTGCTAAAACTGGAAGAGATAATAAAAGCAAAAAAGCAGTTATTAATACAGACCATACAAATAGAGGAAGTCTATGCATAGTCATTCCAGGACCTCGCATGTTAAATATCGTTGTAATGAAATTGATAGCTCCTAAAATACTACTTAATCCTGATAAGTGTAAACTAAAAATCGCTAAGTCAACAGCTCCTCCAGAGTGAGCAGTAATACTACTTAAAGGTGGGTATATCGTCCAACCAGTTCCTGCACCAACTTCTACTAAGGCTGAGCTTAATAATAATAAAAGTGAAGGTGGTAATAGCCAAAAGCTAATGTTGTTTAATCGAGGAAAAGCCATATCAGGCGCTCCTAACATGATAGGTACGAACCAATTTCCGAATCCACCAATAAGTGCTGGCATTACCATGAAGAAAATCATTAAAAAAGCGTGGGCAGTAACCAGAACGTTATAGAGTTGGTGATTTCCAGCAAGAATTTGGTTACCTGGTTGAGCTAGTTCCATACGGATAAGTATTGACATACATGTCCCTAGAACTCCTGCAATAGCACCAAAAATAAGATATAATGTTCCAATATCTTTGTGATTTGTTGAAAAAAGCCAACGTTGTGTAAAATAAGCCATACAACTAGTTCTTTTATTTACTAAATTCACATTATTTAATCATGTGTTGAACTGTTTTTCTTTAAAAATATTGCACTTAATGAATTAAGCTTTTTTTTACGTTTAGTTTATGATGAAAAAGTGGTGTTAAATTTAGGAAATAAAAATATGGATAACGCCAAATACTAAATCAATGTATAATACTTTTTACGCCAAGAAGCAAAGCTTCTTGACCTGATTAAAGTTCTTTGAGTTCGTTTAACGAAATATCAGATTAGTATTACTAACCCTTTTTAGAATCAGATTTAAAAACTTGAAGAGCTTGGTTGATTAATTTTGCTTTTAGTTCTTTTTGAGATCTTTGAAATTCTTCAAGGATAGATTCTCTAAATCCTAAAGAAATTGACGATTGTAAATTTTCTTCTAATAATTTTTGGGAATAACTTAATCCTCGCAATTTCTGTTGAACTTGTGATGAAAAATCTAATTGAAGACTTTTTTCCTTTGAATTACAAAGAACAGCTAGTTGATTGGTACAAAATTGATTCATATCTTGTAAAACAGAAACTGTTTTAGAAGACTTTTGATAATCATTTAATAGACTACTTAAACAGTTTTCTTTTAAGCTTGTAAATTCTTGTAATTCTGTTTGAATTAAAGCTTTTCGTTCGTCGAAGAATTCTTGGATACTTGCACCAAAATATGAAAAACTAAAAACCATAAAAGCAACAAAGCAAAGAGCTACTAAAGTTTCTTCATTGTAGATGAATATTTGTTTTGACGAGCATACAAAAAAAAATGCAAAAATACGCACATAATTAATTAAATCGAAATTCATGTTTTTTACTTTTTTTATATTGATTAACAAATAGATTTTAAAATAAACTTTGGATTTAAAATAAAAAGATTTAACATCTTAAAAAACCAATGTTATTATTTTTGCAAACTACTTACAATAGCTAAACTACATACTTTTTCTCGCTTAACAAGTGAGCCGTAATTTTCTATCGAAGTCGCTGTTGGAGGAAGTAATATTTCTAGTTGTTTTAGTATTCCATTTTGTACTAAACTAACATGTCCTATTGTTTGAACGTAAGTTTCGTTAAGGTTTCCAAAAGTACTTTTATTTGTTGCATTTAAACTATTTACTAACCAGTCGTTAGTTTTTTGAGAGGCTTCATTAAAAAATTGTTTAGAATCTCTTATTCCACGTAAAAACAATAATTCGTTCTTTTGTTGAATCAAGCTGTTTTCTTCTTGTATTATAGCTAAACTATTTTGAGAACCACTTAACTTCCTTAATCTAACTATTAATATTTGATTTATTTGAGGCAGAAATATTTTTAGTAGGAAAGCATAAAATCCTAAAAAAAAGAAGCTTAACCAAAAAAATTGTGAAGCATAAGTTACTTTGTCTAATTGTGGCATTTGTCTTGTCTTTTATCTATCTAGCTAAGGTTTCATTCTTAACATTATGTATCGAAAAAACCTACGGAACGGGTCATGTAAAAACAAAAAAATATTGCAAAATTGTAATTAATTTTAAAGTATTTTGGGAAAGGCAGGATTCGAACCTGCGAGTTAAAAAACAACAGATTTACAGTCTGCCGCCATAAACCACTCGGCCACTTTCCCGCGATAAAAAGTGTATTTTTTAGAGAATAGAGATTTTTTTACATACTTTTATTTTATGTAAAAAAATCTACAATGTTTTTTTTCTTTAATTAGTCCCTAACTTATCCTTTAATAAGATTTATGTATTCAACAGCCACTGTTCCTCGAATTCGATAATAAACAACTAAAATAGCTAAACCTATTGCAGATTCAGCTGCTGCTACTGTTAAAATTAACAGTGCAAACAGCTGGCCTATCATATCATCCAAATAAACAGAAAATAAAACGAAATTAAGATTAACAGCGAGAAGCATTAATTCTATTGACATTAGCATTATGATTATATTTTTTCGGTTTAAAAAAATTCCCCAAATACCCAGTAAAAAAAGAATTATTGATACAGATAAATATTTTACTTGATCCATTGTAGTAACTTTTTTTCATTTTTTTTTCTTAACTAAAATTCGAGTTTGATTTCGTATAGGTCTTTTTGAAGGTAAACTTGTCACTAAAATTTGATAAACTAGATTTAAATTATTGTACGAGTAGTTTTATACATTTTTACTCAATTGAAAAAATTCTTTTCAATTAAGCTTTACCAAAAAATTCAATTAAAAAACCCGACTGCATCTATAAATTTGGGTTGCAGTTTCTCATTATAGCTGCAACTCTGATCTGCATACCCTTCGAGTGATTTATATTATTTACGAGTAAAAAAAAGTAACTAGAAGGTTAAAGACGGAATCGAACCATCATTACAAGATTTGCAATCTAATACATTACCATTATGTTATTTAACCAGAATACAAAACAGATTTAGCCGTTAAATTACTGAAGACATAATAGAATAAAATACTTTTTTTATACCGATTATTTATTTTAGGCGAATAATGGGAATTGAACCCATATTTTCAGAGTCACAGTCTGATACTTTAACCGATTAAGTCATACTCGCCTTTAACTGCAAATTAGTGATCTTTTTTACTTTTGATCCCATATGATTATTCCACATAAACACAAAAAAAAAAACAAAGAAACTTTTTTTTCAGAAAACAGTTTGCAGTAAATGTTGACAAACTATGGTTTTATGTGAAGCTTTCTACGCATTGAAGAGACCATAAAAGGAGCCGCAATAACAATTAATTTTGGTACTGATTGTTTCCATATATACAACAGGTACTGCTGTTTTCCACTTTTTGATAACGCAACTTTTTGCGGATTAGTTGAAGACTATGTTTGTCATTTAAAAACTCACATACCATTAAAATATCTTCTATTGAAAAGGAATGTGTAGCAATCGAAACACCTCCATTTGTTGTCGCAGTACCGTCATCACAAATCCAAATAGCTAAAGCTAAAGGAGTTAAAAATTTCTCAAGTAATTCTCCTCTTGGAATACGCTTTTTTCCGTCCTGATAAAATGCTTCGTGTAACCAATTAAAAGCACCAAAATTATATGTAGTTATTCTATAACGAAAATAATTTTTGTTATTTTTACTTAATTATTGTTTCCTCTTTTGGTCTTAATTTATTACAATATTCACTAGAACTCCATAAATAATGGATCGCAAAAAGATGTTCTTGATTAGAACTTGCTTGTTGCAGCATAATACGACATTTTCCTGATCTTTTTTAAACATATGAATCTCCTAAAAGACTCCCAAAAATACTGGACAAAATGTTAATATTATGCGGACCATAAAATTCCATCTTTTTCATTAGATTTTCTTTTTTTCATTTCAGACATATTATTTTATTATTATGACAAATATAAAAATTCTCAATATATAAATTTCACAGAAAACCCGGATGGAGTAGGATTCGAACCCACGGTACAAATGTACTTCAGTTTTCAAGACTGATACCTTAAACCACTCGGACACCCATCCTTTCGCTGAAATAAATAATTCTAAGACGTAAAACACGGTAAAACACGGGAGTAGGATTTGAACCTACAATTTTTAGATTATGAGCCTAACGAGTTACCAATTACTCTATCCCGCATATAATAAGTAGCTTGTCATTTACGGCAGACTACAAGAATAAAAATTTTTAAAAAAGATCTCCTCTGATTTGCTCTAGGAATTTTAACTGATTAGGCAAAAAAAACTTCTAAAAATTACGATTTCCTCATCGACAAAAGCAAAAGATTGCAGAGAAGATCTTTTGAGCTTATCAAAAGATCAAAACAAATACAAAAGTTTATTGGCATCGCTTTTTTTTTAATTCTTTCCTAGGAGTTTAAATGATTCTTAGGTGCGACAGGATTCGAACCTGTGACGAATAAGTTAAAAGCTTATTGCTCTACCTGCTGAGCTACGGACCCTTTTTTTACGGATAGAGGGACTTGAACCCCCACGAAAAAAATCACTAGAACCTAAATCTAGCATGTCTACCAATTCCATCATATCCGCACTTTTAAAATTCTGGGCTTAGTAGGACTTGAACCTACAACGTTACCGTTATGAGCGGTATGTTCTAACCGGTTGAACTATAAGCCCTTTTGTAAAAGATAAGTTTCAGAGCAATGAAATTTTTTGCTAAATGCACACACGTATATATGGTTTTGGCTTTACCAAAACCATATATAATTATAATGCTATATAGCTTTGGTAAAACCAAAACCATATATAATTAAAATACGAAAAGAATTAAAAAAGCCATCATTAAAGCAAATAAAGCAATAGCTTCAGTTAACGCGAAACCAAGAATTGCATACCCGAATAAAGTTTTTGTTAAAGATGGGTTACGTGCAACAGAATTAATAAATGAACCGAAAACAATTCCAATTCCAGCTCCTGCTCCCGCTAATGCTATTGTAGCACATCCTGCACCGATTAATTTAGCTCCGTCTGCCATAAAATTTATCTTTTAAAAGAAAAAACATGTTAATAATTTTTTTATTTTTTATACACGATCGTATATATGGTCTTGGTAAAACCAAGACGATATATGATTAGGTTAAATAGTTTTAAGTTCCACTAATGCGAATAAAATTTTAGTTATCTTTATTTGGTTAGTTAACAGATATTTAACAACAGGAGTTGGTCCATAAACATATAAAAATCCCGCTCTAAGTCTTGTTGCCATTATTGTATTACATGCACAGACGAAGAATATCGATCGTGTGTCAGGCATAACTTTATCTTTTAAAAGGAAAAACACCTTAACTTAAAAATTTTTTTATTTTTTATACACGACGTTTTTTAGGCGAACGGCAGCCATTATAAGGAATTGACGTTAATTCTGAAATCTTATAAATAATCAAACCTGATAGTTTTAATCCTTCAATAGAAGTTTCTTTTCCGTAACCTATCCCTTTTAATCGGATTTCAACAAATTGGATATTTTTTTTCACACATTTTTTTCCTAAATCTTCACCAGCTAATTGCGCAGAATAGCTACTTGATTTTCTTGAATTTTTAATTCCAACACACCCTGACGAACTCCAGCCTAAAGTATTTCCCCGCGAGTCAGTTAAGGTTAATAAAGTATTATTCAAAGTACTATTAATATGGATTATACCTAAATTTTTTTTCTTAAATAATCGTTTTTTTAACACTTTCATAACAATAGCTTTTTTCTATTCATTCATACTTTATCGATACCTCATATAAAAAAAGTATTTAAAAGTATTCTAGTCAATTGCTTACTTGATTTTAGTATCTTGTAAATTTTTTTACTGTTTTTGCATTCGTATGTGTTCGTTGTCCTCGTACAGGTAATTTTTGAATATGTCTAAATCCTTTGTAAGTACCGATACGTATAAGTCGGGCAACGTCTTCTTTAGTTAGTTTCTGAAGTTCACTACCTGTGTAATGATTTATATTGATCAAATTGTTTAATTGATCAATATTTTGTAAACTAATTTCATTTACTCTAATATTAGGGTTTAATCCTAAAATTGCACATATTTGTTTACTTTTCCAAATTCCAACACCAAGAATTTTTGTAAGCTCCTGTTTTAATTTGTTTGTATCTTTTAAATTTTTATTAAGAATGGAAACCATAATTATTTTCTTTTTCCTACGCGTAATCGGATTTTTTCATCTTTTAAACGAATTCCTTTCCCTTTATAAATTTCAGGCTTTCTAAAATTCCTAATTGTAGCACAAATTTGGCTAAGGAAATGGTAATTTATTCCATAAATACATAAAGAATTAGGTTTAGGGCAAAATGCGCGTACGTTTTTCGGCAAAGTCATTTCTATATCATGGCTATAACCTAATTTGAAAACAAGTTTCTGCTTTTGTTCCGTTTTTCTTATTGAATCTGGAGAATCAGTCACATCACTTAAAATTACACGGTAACCAATTCCTTGAATTTCTAATGAAACAAAAAAACCTTGAATTACACCCGACAGTTTCTTATTCAATAAAGAAATTAACGTATTACCATAAGTTTGAATTTGTTTAGAATTTTCTGTATTTTGAAGAATAATTTCATTTTGAGTATTGTTAGTTTCAAACTTTAATTGGAAACCCCCTGGAAAATTTTTAAGCTTTTTGTTTAATTGATTATCAACAGAAGAGTATGAAGGAAAACTAAAAGTATTGATACCCAAAGGCCCAAAAAATAACAATTTATTTCTGTCCAAAAAAACATGAACATTTGTAGGGATTTTAATTGATTGTACAAATTGATAGTTATTCATAAAAATAAATCTTTTTTCCTTAAAAATAAATTTTGCAATTATATAATCCTACAAAGTATTTCGCCACCAATTTGAAAAGATTTAGCGCTTTTGTTTGTCATGACACCTTTTGAAGTAGACAGAATCAAAAAACAAACAGAAGGCAAAAGTTGAATCTTTTTAGAATTAATATAAACCCGGCAACCTGAAGAAGATACTTGTTTAATCTTTTTAATCACAGGCTCTTCATTTATATATTTAAGTAAAATTTGGATTTGACTTTTGTGTTTATTGTCATTACAAGAAGAGCCCTTTTTAGCAAAGTCTAAATTTGTATGAACAAACCCGCAAATGTAACCTTCTGCCAATAATATGTTTAGGATATCACAGGCAATTTTTGTTTTTGGGATATTTATTAAATGCTTTTTTGCTTTTTGTCCATTTTGCAAAGACGAAAAAAGGTTATTCACAGATTTCATTTTTTTTTTCTTTTTTTAAAATGATTAATTCATAAAAATCAGCTAATTTATCGTCCAATTTTTTTCAATATTTAAAATTTTAACTACCAACTGCATTTAAATACACCCATTAAAGACCCTTCTGATGCAAGTTCACGAAACGATATTCTAGATAATCTAAACTTTCGAAGAGTACCCTTCGTTCTACCAGTTAATACACAATGATTTCGAATTCGAGTAATAGAACTATTACGGGATAATTTTGATAATTCTTGCAAACGTTTTCTTCTTAATTCATCGGAGAGGTTTTTGTTTAACAAGAAAGCTTTACAAATGAGTCTTTTTAACTCATATTTTTTAAATAATTGACGTTTACGTTTGTCTAAATGAATACCATTTTTCATCCAAAATTTTCTTTTTTAAATTAAATTCCCTCTACAAACGGGATTTGAAATCCACTTAATAGTAAAATAGATTCCGCTTTCGATTTAGTAGTTAGATCTAAAGATAGATCAAAAGCAGAAATATATTCGAAAAAATTGTAGTTTTCTTCAAACTCAGGAAATGATAGTGGAAAAGTTACACTTAATGTAATTCCATTGAAATCCAACAGTTGATTTTTACTATACGCCTTGAAGCTTTTACTGTTCGGTGCGACCAAAAGGAAGAGTTTATCTAAGAGATAATATAAATTATCTTTACGGAAATTAACTTGAAATCCTATTAGACTACCCTTTAAAAGTTTAAAATTCGCTATTGATTTTTTACTTCTTTTATTTTTGCAGGATTGACCACCCAAAAGTTCTGCGGCGATTACACTCGGAAGTACTAATTTTTCGTCAATCAAATAATTTTTCGAAGAATTATTAAGACTAATGGTTGAAATTTTTATTATTTTTTCGATATTCTTTGGGTTTTGTTTAAGAAGTAAATCTTCTTCTAAAATATTGTGGTAGTATTGTTTTAATCTATTCATAAGATCTCATTCTTTTTCAAAAGTTATCTTTACAAAGGATTAATAAAGATACTTTGCAGTAGATATAAGTTTAACAAATCCTTTTGATCGGATTTCGTAAGAAAGAGCTCCAAAAAACCTAGTGCATATTGGAGTTCCATTTGTATTTAACAATGACGCAACATTGTTTCCAGATGAGTGGACAGTTCCGTCCTTTCTTTTTGTATTTTTTTTCACATGCACTATTAAAGCTTGATAAAGCTTTCCTGTCTTTATACTAGATTTTTGTTTTGCATTACACGATTTAGTCGACACCAAGATCAAATCCCCGACTTTTCCTGGCTTTTTTTTTGAACGACCAAAAATTCGTATTGATTGTACTTCTTTTACTCCTGAATTATCTTTTATATTAAGAAAACTTCCGATATATACCATTTGTATGTATTTCTTTTTATTATTTGTATGTATTTTCTATTATTTATATGTATCTCTTTCTACGAATTGAATGGGTATTGACAACTTATTAGATATAAATTGTGTAGCTTGAAATGCTGTTTCATAAGACAAGGCATTAATTTCAAATAAAATTTGTCCAGACGAAACAGGTGCAGTCCAAAAAGCAATAGCCCCTTTTCCTTTTCCCATTCTAACTTCTGCAGGTTTTTTTGTTCTCGGTATGTCAGGATAAATTCTGATCCAAATTTTACCCATTTTTTTTAAATTTCTATTTAAAGTTTGTCTAATTGCTTCAATTGCCTTGGCAGATATGTATCCGCCAGACATAGCTTTGATTCCATATTGTCCAAAAGCTAATTGAAGATTATTTTTCGCTTTATTAAAACTAATATTTTTTTGATATTTACGATATTTCATCTTTCTAGGCTGTAACATAATAATAGCTTTTTACAAAAAGGTTACGATTATTAATTTTATCAAGAATAATCTATTTTTTTTTTTAGATAAAACATATCCAAATTTTGACTCCAATGATTCCAAATTTAGTAGATACTTTTGTAGACGCGTAATCTATCTTCTCTGCAAAAATATTTAAAGAAGTTTGTCCCATCTTTTTTACCTCTGTTTTTGCTAATTCAACTCCTCCAAGTCGGCCAGAGCAAGCTATTCGAATACCTTTCAAGAATGAAAATTTCTTAGCTTTTTGAAAAACTCTTTTTAAGACTTGCTTATGAGAACGATTTTTAGCAAGTTCAGTTGTTAAGTAATTTGCTAAAAGTTGAGCACTTTTATATTCATTGTCTACTTTCACAGGCAAAATGGATGAGTGACATAGTAAATTTTTTTCTATTTGTGATTCTAGTGAACTCAAATGTTTTGTAGACAAATAAGATTTTCGCTGCGAAATAATTTTAGAAAAATTATGAGTTAAAATATACTGCACGTTTTTCATTAACACAAATTGAAAAAAAAGAGAACAATTTTGTTTTGAATTTAGTAATGCCCCATTTTTCTTTAATTGAAAAAAAAGAGTATAAAAAATCCATTGAATTAAACGCTTGGAGCTTTCTTTTTGACTTTGTCTGTCTAAAAATAAACCAAGATCTGATTTGCTACTTAGAGTTTTATTTTCTAGTAACTCATGAATTGATTTTTTATTCCTCTTGCTTAGTTGAGAAAATCGAAACAAATCTTTCTTTAATTCATTTTTAAAAATATCTAAATCATTTAAAACTTGGTTTTCAAATTCCTTTGATTTATCATGTTCAACAAGGTAATTCGGTTTATGGATATCATCAATTCCATCTTTTTTATTTTTTTTTATTTCAGTTAATGCAGAAAGCATCTTAACGAATGGTTTACTGCTTTGCCATAAAAATAAATCCTTTTTCCATTGTCTACTTATTAATGATGCGTATTGAGTTTTTTGTGATCTAGATAAACATCTATTGAAAAAAGTTGTACGATTGACTGAATATTTAGATTGAACATAACGTTTAAACAAATAAGATTTTTTGTCCAAAGAGTTTGATTTAGTTGAATTGTTAAAAAAAGGGTAAATTTTCAATTTTTTTGGAAGTATCTGAATATAGCAAGGTCCTAAAAGAAGATTCGAGACTTGAAAAACTTGTGAAACATATGTTTTTAATAAAAGTTGTTTATGAAGGTTTTTAGTATAATTATTCTTTGAAAACCATAAAGAATTTTGCTGGCGATTTACATTTAATCTAATTGAAATTGGATTTATTTTTTGTCCCATTATTTATTTCTTTTTCAATTTCTTTTTGAAAATATTTTTTTTTCTTGTTGACGCAAACTCGCCAAATTTATGGCCAACCATATCTTCAATTACTTTAATCTGAATGAATGATTTACCATTGTGAATGTTAAACACAGAGTCTACAAATTCTGGCATTATAAAACTATTTCTACACCAAATTTTTAAGGGCTGTTTCAAATTTAAATTTTTCTTAAATAACGAAGGATGAACAAAAGGACCTTTAGATAAAGAGCGTGACATTTCTTTTTCTTTTTTCAAAAATGGTTAAAATTGTTATATAAATTTATTACAAAAGCTTGAATGTATTATCTCCACAGAAAATTCTGTACCATATATTTCAGTATGTTTTAACTTTTGAAAAAACAAAATAAGTTCTTTTTGATCACTAAAAGTTGTATTATATGATACGCAATAATTTTTCATTTGAAATTGCTCTCTTGATTTTTTATCAACGTGTGGTGAACGTAATACAGTCCACTTTTGTGTTGTTGTTGGAAATCCAATTACACTTTGTTTAGGAACAAAAACATCAGGTGAAAATTTTCTCATTTCTATAATTTGTTCTGTAGCATTTTTAAGAGTTTCAGGATTAAATGATCTAATCAATATTTTCATAGAATATGTCATAAAAGTTATACATTTTTCAATTTGTTTTCTGTCATTTGTAGTTTTTCAATCTTTAAAAAACTGCATTTTTTTATCTATAAATCTAATATATTTAGCCTGTATCCGGATTTGAACCGGAGGCCTTTTCCTTACCATGGAAATACTCTACCACTAAGCTATACGGGCTAATAATTAGAATCCTATATGAATCGGAGGAAATGGGATTCGAACCCATGATACAATTAAATTTGTATTCTGGTTTAGCAAACCAGCGCTTTAAGCCACTCAGCCATACCTCCCTAGAAAGAATATCATAGTTATATAATGATTTTACGTAAAATAATTTAATCTTATGAAGAGAACTATATCTCTAATGGAAAGTCGTTTAAAAAACAGTTTTTCATGAGTTGTATTTAATTTGCCATTTGTAATGATAATAGAATGAATTAAATTCTTTATACATTTTATTGTTTTAAATTGAAATTTAGTTAAATGGTAAATCGATATTATCAGAATTAAAGAAATATCTTTATCTTCAAAATACAAAAAAATTAAATAGAATGATATAAAAAAGATTTTTCTTAAACTTTTGATAAGAAAGTTATTTTAAAAAAGAATTATATAATGGCTTTTGAAACAAGTCTTTCTACAAAAAAAGTGAAAAATTTTACTTTAAATTTTGGCCCTCAGCATCCTGCAGCACACGGAGTTCTTAGATTAGTTCTAGAGATGGACGGCGAAGTGGTTCAAAGAGCTGATCCGCATATTGGATTATTGCACCGAGGTACAGAAAAATTAATTGAATACAAAACTTACACACAAGCGCTTCCATATTTTGATCGATTAGATTACGTTTCAATGATGGCCAACGAACACGGTTATTCTTTAGCTGTAGAAAAACTTTTAAATTGTGAAATTCCTATTCGAGCTCAATACATTCGTGTATTATTTAGTGAAATTACTCGAATCTTAAATCATCTTATGGCTTTAACAACTCATGCAATGGATGTTGGTGCATTTACGCCGTTTTTGTGGGGATTTGAAGAGCGAGAAAAATTAATGGAATTTTACGAAAGAGTTTCTGGAGCGCGTATGCACGCTGCTTATATCAGACCAGGTGGAGTTTCTCAAGATTTACCATCAGGACTTTTGAAAGATATTTTCCTATTTATAGAGCAATTTTCATCTAGAATAGATGAAATTGAAGAAATGTTGACAAATAATAGAATTTGGAAACAACGATTAGTTAATATCGGTGTTGTTTCAGCGGAAGAAGCAATGAATTGGGGCTTTAGCGGCGTACTTTTACGAGGATCAGGGATCCCTTGGGATCTACGTTCTGTTCAACCATATGAAGTTTATGATAAGATGAAATTTGAAATACCTACTGGTCTGCGTGGAGATTGCTATGATCGATATTTGATCCGAGTTGAAGAAATGCGTCAAAGTCTTCGGATAATTTCTCAATGTATCAATCAAATGCCAAATGGCCCTGTAAAATTAGATGATAGAAAAATAAGTCCTCCTTCACGAAGCCAAATGAAACAATCTATGGAATCTTTAATTCATCACTTTAAACTGCATACTGATGGGTTCAATGTACCAAAAGGAGAAGTTTATACCGGAATAGAAGCCCCTAAAGGTGAGTTTGGTGTATTTCTGGTTAGTGACGGAACAAATCGACCTTATCGATGCAAAATAAAAGCTCCTGGATTTTCACATTTACAAGGTATTGACTTTATGTCAAAGAATCATATGCTAGCAGATGTTGTTACCATTATAGGAACGCAAGATATAGTTTTTGGAGAAGTAGATCGATAAAAAACTTTTAGTAAGAATAAAGTTAAAGTCTATCTTCTTATAAATAAACACTTTATTCTAATGCAGATGAAATTTTTATCTGCATTGAGTTTTAAAACTGTTCACTTGGTGGAATGGTAGACACGACAGATTTAAAATCTGTTCCTTTTCAGGTTACCGGTTCAAGTCCGGTAGTGAATAAAAAAATTTAGGGGGATATAGTTCAGTTGGTAGAACGCATGCTTTGCAAGCATGAAGTCATCGGTTCAAGTCCGATTATCTCCAATTTCTTAGGGTAATTAGCTCAGTAGGTAGAGCATCAGCCTTACAAGCTGACTGCCCTTGGTTCGAATCCGAGATTACCCATTTAATTTAGTATTTATTTTTTTTGTTAGGAATAGTAAATTATTCTTGAATATAAATATTCAATAGCAAAAAATAAAATTAGTTTTAACAAATTGTTAGGGAAAATAGCTTAGTTGGTTAGAGCACCGGCCTGTCACGCCGGAGGTCGCGAGTTCAAGCCTCGTTTTTCCCGGTTTTTTATAAAAAAAGTTTTTTTAAAATGACTGAATATTTCCCGGTATTTATATACATTATTTTTAGTACATTTTTATCTTTATTAATACTTGGGTTATCCTTTGTCTTCAGTGTACAAAAACCTGACCCAGAAAAAGTGTCAGCTTACGAGTGTGGTTTCGATCCTTTTGACGATGCCCGCAGTCGTTTTGATATTAAATTCTATTTAGTTGCTATTTTATTTATTATATTTGATTTAGAAGTTACTTTTTTATTTCCTTGGGCTGTAACTCTTAACCAATTGGATTTCTTTGGTTTTTGGACAATGATTATTTTTTTGCTTATTTTAACAATAGGTTTTTTTTACGAATGGCGAAAAGGAGCACTTGATTGGTAAATATTTTTTCTATTAAAAACTCTCTGAGAACTTTATGTAGGAGAGTTTGTCTTTTCCCATAAATAAAACTGTTAGTTATCTAGTAAAAAAAGCGGGTTTTCCAGTAATAGACTAAATTAAATTAAAAATTTTTTTTTATGTATTTCTCCAACAATAAAAATTCCCCCTTATAAAAATCCGTTTTTTTTTATAAAAAAG
>Ga0136586_1000056_pt1 | contig 28324 bp, 31 predicted proteins | sample AntRauMFilla1562_FD_104926 | JGI IMG/M metagenome (GOLD analysis project Ga0136586, IMG submission 104926) | Saline lake microbial communities from Rauer Islands, Antarctica - Metagenome Filla 1 #562 | ecosystem: Environmental > Aquatic > Non-marine Saline and Alkaline > Saline | place... | reverse complement strand
GCGGCCAGCAAATGGGCTAGAGTTCACCAGGAACTGCATGCCGATAGTTGGCTCGTCTACGTGAATTGCTTCTAGTGGTGTAGCTGCTTCGTCGTTGGTCAGAGTTTCTCCAATATTGATGTCTTCAAGACCAGCAATCAGGACAATGTCACCAGCAAACGCTTCATCAAGCTCAATCTGAGTCACCCCTTTGTAACCAGACATTTTAACTACTTTACCTTTCTTGACCACGTCTGAGCCTTCCATTTTGATAAATAGTTGCTGACCTTTCTTGACCATTCCTTCGTAGATTCGCGCTACCGCTAGTCGCCCCAGGAAGTTGTCGTAGCCGAGGTTGAATACTTGGGCGCGCAGAGCGTCACCCTCGTTGTAGCCTTTGGCCGCTGGGACAGTTTCAAGTACACAGTCAAGGACGGGTGCGAGATCCACCATATCGTCTTCTAGCTTGCGCTTGGCTTTACCGTCTCGCCCGACTGCGTAGACCACTTGGAAATCTGACTGTTCGTCATTTGCGCCTAGCTCTAGGAAGAGTTCCAGTACTTGTTCCTCACATTTGTCTGGATCAGCCGCTGGCTTGTCGATCTTGTTGATGATGACAATTGGCTTAAGGCCAAGTTCCAGTGACTTCTTGAGAACAAACCGAGTCTGTGGCATCGGTCCTTCTTGAGCGTCAACTACCAAAAGCACACTGTCGATTGAGCGCAATACCCGCTCTACCTCTGATCCAAAGTCGGCGTGACCTGGCGTGTCCACGATGTTGATCTTGGTGTCTTTGTAGGTGACTGAGGTGTTTTTGGCGTAGATGGTAATACCGCGCTCTTGCTCGATCGCGTTGTTGTCCATTGAGGCGTCACCAATGCGGTCGCCGGTAAACTCCATCAGACCATCGGTCAAGGTTGTCTTGCCGTGGTCAACGTGGGCAATAATAGCGATATTTCGGATTTCTTGTGACATAAATAAAGTGGATTAACTAGTGAAAAATAAAAAGTACCCAAAGGGTACTTCCCTCCAGTCGGGCTGTCCCGAGCGGGATAACGGCCCTAGTATGCCTTGTTTGGGAGGTTTGGTCAATTATAACTCGCCCAAAAATGCCAGGTTGGCGAAATGGTATAGGATTGCGCCGCTGATTATTATCACTATGAGCTTAAGCATTTGGGCGTTTGATCAGGTGGCGGTATTGCCAGGTTTTGAAAATTGCGAATAGTAGCAGTGCAATTCCCAGTGGATAATATATGTACGCCGACTTAACCATCGAGAATATTCCGTAGCCAAAGTAGGCTTGGGTTTGCCTGATTGCGCTCAGCTCTGCAAAATATCCTGGGGCGGTGACTTCTTGCCCGATAGTAAGTAGGAACTGCCCGTGGTTGTCGGGGCTGCTGACCTCTAGTCTGTAGGTGCCCGCTTCTACCTGCTCTGAGATCACTGGCGAGGCGGCGAAGGTCATACCTAGCTTGTTGTCTTTGCGAGTAACCCAGTCGCTTGGACTGGCTACCATACGGGTGACCTCGGTTACACCACCACCCCGATCGTTGGTACGAATCAGAAGTAATGTGATCGGCTGCATATCAGCGTTTGCGGGCTGTAGTACTTGGGCCGCAAAAGTAAATGGTTCTTCCGATGACTGCTCGTACATAATCGGGAAATTGTCGAGCGTACCTAGGTAATTCTGCTGCACAGGTGGAGCTGCTTCGATCGGGACGATTTCGTACGGCTGACTAATATCAGTCTCAAAGACCGTATAGGCCTGAGCGATTACAGGTAGACAGATCATCGCAAGTAAAGGAGCGTAGAATTTCATAGAATATATCAATCATACCAGAAACCACACAACCAGCACGGTTGGGTGCTGGTTGGATTGGGTACAGAATGTGCTTCTTCTATTTACTTATTGAGCTAGCTGCGCTTTCACTCGCTTGGTCTTGTCGGGCAGATTGATGCCAGCCTCGGCAAAGATCGCTCGCACGGCCTCTTTGTCATTGGCAGCGTGAGCTACCTGCAAGGCTTCGCGCTGCTGGTCGGTCAACTGGTCTTTTATTTGCGCTCCGCGGTGACCGTGTCGGTTTGGCGCGCCTACTTTATGGATTGGTCGGTCGATTCCTAGCTCGGCTGCAGCGGCTTTTCCTCCGTTTTGGCGCAGCTCGTGGGCGGCTACAAATTGCCGAAAGTCCGCTTCGGTCTCGATCAGGTCTTCCAGCGGTGAATCAACAATCGCTACCTTAAACGCTTGATAGTCACCAGCGGTAATGGCTTGACGGACGACTTCTTTAGCTTCCTTAGCAGCTTGACGAATCAGCTGCATGGTCTCATCGGTAATACCTGCGGCTGCGAGAGTTTCGCGCGCGGCTGCGACATTACCAGTGGCTTTGAGCTCTTGAGCTTCTTGGACAGCGATTACTTGTTCGTCTGTGAGACCAGCCTTGATCAGCAGATCGGGGTTAGAAAAGGCATGGACTCCAGAGGCCGTCACCGCAAACGCTGCGACGGCGATAAATAATGAGGTTGATTTTGTTTTCATACTATTGAGGATAGTGTTGTGTTCAGAATAATTCTAGCTAGGTACTGACCGTTTGTCAGCACTATCTATTAATACAATAACCCGCGAGTTATCTTTCACTCCACAACACGGTTCAGTCAGCCAGGCAATGGCCGCCTACCTACGACGCTCGCTCTAGGTACACCCAAATATTATTCAAAGCCTGCCACAGTGCACTTTCTACCTCAATCGCGGTAGTACAAGAATCAACCGTGTAGGTATTACCCTCTAGCGTCACCCGAAAACGCGCATCGAGACCATCTACAAACGACTCGCAAAATTCAGCTTCAATCGGTTGACTTTGCCGCACCAGCGCGGTATCGGTCAAGTGGTCACTCAGCTGGCGCTGTAGTGCCAGTGGCAATACACCCTCGCGCACCTCAGCCACAGTCGATCCAGTCGGGGTGACGAAAAATCGGTACGAGCCGTCGGCCGCGATGTTAAAGCTCGGGCAGGTGCCACTACGCTGGCAGCCCCCGTAAGCCTCGCCGGTAACGGTCAATTCTTCGCCACTAGCACTGATCATGGTAGACACCTGCTGGCTAGCAGGTGCAAACCCCACCACGTACATATAAAACCCAAACACCAACCCCATGCCAAAGGTAATCAAAATAGTAAGCAGATCTTGCCTTTTCATGGATCTAGTATAGCAAGTATTTGCGGCCGGCGCGTAGTGCGTTATCATAATCAAACGGACGAGTGGCTGAGCGGTTTAAGGCGCACGCTTGGAAAGCGTGTGGGGAGCAATCCCTCGCAGGTTCGAATCCTGTCTCTTCCGCAGAGTACGAAGTGAACGAGAAAAGAGAAGAAGCTCTGGGAGAGATTCTGGTACAGGATTCGAAAAGCTTTTGAGTCAGATTAAGACAACGCGAAATAATCTGTCCAAAAGGTAAACTGAACTCGTAGAGTTCGAATCCTGTCTCTTCCGCTTACTCTAAACCAAGATCACTAAACGCTTCTTCTACTGTATCTACTCTTTTTACAAGTGGATTAAAGTACCAGGGCGAGCGGTCGTTGTGCTCTCCAACTGCGTAGATTTCGATTGTTCCGCCGAGCTTTTTCTTGGCGAGTGCAGCGCCGTACTCCATGTGTAGCGTGGTGCCGCGCTCGTGCGTTAGATATACAAAGACATCCGAGTCAAGGATCGCCTCTAGCTCATTCTCAGCATAACTGCGAATCCGATCGACATGTTCGACATACGGTTTACTCTTTATGTGCGTGGTCCAATCATAGGCTATTTCGTGCCCAGCACTACGGACACGCTCATAGAGCTGATGGATTTGCTCAACCTCTTCAAATTTCCCCGCAATGTAGAATTTCATAATATTAGATATTCATCTCCAGCAACCGCGCTTTTAATGGGTGTAGTATAGCAATATTTTTTGTGGTGTGATATGGTCGATTTGGATCAACAGGGAGAAAGATCATGACAGCAGGCGGTAAGCTTTTGCAAACACCAGTTGTGTGCACAACAACAGGATGCGGTAATAAAAAACCGTATTTAGAATTGAAGCGCACTGGAAATGGTAACTTTTGCTGTAACAAGTGCGAACTAACCCACATTGAAGCTACTCGGCCAAAGCGCCCGAAGTAGCCAAAAGGCGCATCATGCGATGCGCTTTTTTTCTATACGATATTCATCCCTCGCAACCGCGCAATCCGCTCCTCGGCTGGGGGGTGGGTTTGGAACATGCCGCCGATCTTTTGCATAAAACCTTGCTTCTCGCCTGCAAAGGGATCAGAAATAAACATGTGGGCGGTGGCGTGAGAGGCTTTCGTCATTGGAATTTTGGCACTGCTGATTTTTTCGAGAGCTGAAGCTAGACCTTCTGGGTAGCGGGTCAAGAGCGCGCCGGTGGCATCGGCGAGGTATTCGCGGCGGCGTGATACTGCCATCTGCATCAGCTGGGCTGCCAGTGGCGCCAAAATAATCCCTGCGATCCCAACAATCAAAAACGCTGGATGCCGATCGCGATTACCACCAAAAAACATCGCCCGCATCAGGAAGTCAGCCAAGATCGCCACAAATCCCGCCAGTACCACCGCTACCGTCATCACCAACATGTCGCGGTTACCCACGTGGGCCAGCTCGTGAGCCATCACACCTTCGATTTCGACTTTGTTGAGCCGCTCTAGCAAACCGGTAGTGGCGGCTACCACGGCGTGCTCAGGATTGCGGCCAGTGGCAAACGCGTTAGGCGACGGGTCGTTGACCACGTAGACCTTGGGCATGGGCAGCCCAGCTGTGATCGCGAGGTTCTCGACAATGTTGATCAGCTCGCGATGTTGACTTGGGTCGGCTGGCACGGCATTGGTCATACGCAACACCAGCTTATCGCTGCTCCAGTATGAAAATACGTTCATACCAAGCGCAAACGCCACCGCAATGTACAAGATCAACGGATTACCGATATACCACGCGGCACCGTAGCCAATGGCGATCACCATGATCAAGAAGAACCCCATCAAAACGTAGGTTTTGAAGATATTGCTGGATTGATGCGTGTATAGGTTGGCAGATGACATATTAATTATTTATCCCTTGTGGAGTTTCGTTGCTTTTGTACTGGGTGCCGTCTGGTCTGGTGGCATCTGACCAATGCAGGAAGTGGCGCTTCTTGTACAATCCTTTACGGTTCACGTTCTCAGACATAGCCACTTGAATATCTGCTTCTGATACTTCCAGTAGCGATGTTAGGGCGTCTAGCACCACCATCAAGTCAGCGTATTCATCCAGGAATTCAGCGCGGGTACGGACTTGCGCGAGGGCACTCGCCTCTTCGGTTACCTTCTTGAGTAATTCTTGCTGGAATTCAGCATCGTCAGCAATCTCCCGGACTTCGCAAGCTTCACCCTTAGACTCGATTTTGGCCTTGATGCCGTCTCGGACCAATTTATTGTAGAAGACTTTATTCATTACTAGGGGTTAGAACGCAACCTTTACCACTTCGCGCTCAACGCTGTTTTCTGGTAGTTCAAAGTAATCCATCTCGGTAAAGCCAAACATCTTGCCGACGATGTTGCTTGGGAAAGATTGTAGAGCAATCAGTAGGTCGCGCACGTTAGTGTTGTAAAACCGCCTAGCAGCTTGGATCTTGTTTTCGGTGTCTGACAGCTCGGTTTGTAGTTCGCTGAAGTTCTGGCTCGCCTTGAGGTCTGGGTACGCTTCTGCGATCGCAAGTAGGTTACCAATCGCACCACCTAGCGCCGCTTCGGCTCCAGCCATCGCTTTGATTTGCTCTGGTGTAATACCACTTGGGTCTACGTGCATTGAGGTAGCGTTTGCCCGCGCTGCCGTTACGGCGTTGAAGGTTTCTTGTTCGTGCGCTGCGTACCCTTTAACTGTTTCGATCAAGTTCGGGATCAGATCATAACGACGCTTCAACTGCACATCAACATCAGCCCACGCTTCGCGCCCTCGCTGAGTAAGCCGTACAAAGTTGTTGTACAAATACACTGCATAAAACGCCGCCACAACCGCAACTCCAATCAACACTACAGCTCCAATTCCTAATCCAAACATAATGAAATATTACTTTTTAAGTTATTTGATTATACCATAATAATTTGACAATGACACAACAGACGGTATTGTGACTGTAAATTAAAGATCTTTGGAGACACCCATGAATAAACATGATGAAATGGACAGCAAATGCTACCTAGGGCTATTTATTTGTCCAAGCCGAGCAGAGTTCTACTTCTGCGGAAATGAAATCAGGCTCACGCGGGGTGAAGCCAAACTGATGAATATGTTTCTTTCAAATCCCCAGCAGATATTTTCACGTGAACTTTGCCTATACGCATTAGCTAGTGACGGTGAAAAAGACACCAGAGTCGTCGATGTTTATATCAAAAATATTCGTAAAAAAATCACAACAGAAAAAGCGCTTGCTCTGACAATAATTAAATCTGGACGGGGTCTTGGTTATAGATTGTGGCGACATGCAGATCTGTAAAACGAAAGCGGCCCAAATGAGGGCCGCTTTTTTTATGATTAGATTTACGAGCTACATCATCCCTCCCATGCCTCCACCCATGCCGCCCATACCACTCATATCTGGCATGCCGCCGCCTGCGCCGGCTTCCTCAGGCTTGTCGGCTACTGCAGCTTCGGTAGTGAGCAAGATCGCGGCCGCTGACACTGCGTGCTGCACGCCCGATCGTTCTACCTTGACTGGGTCGATGATCCCCGCTTTGATCATGTCGTCTACCATTTCGCCTTTGGCTGCGTCGTAGCCAGCATTGCCGCCAGCTTCTTTGACCTTTTGTACTACCACTGCCCCATCAAGTTTACCAGTGTTGTCTGCGATCTGCTTGAGCGGTGCCTCTAGTGCCTTGAGCACAATACTGTACCCGATCAGCTCTTCGCGGGTCAGACCTTTCTTTTTCTCCATGTCTTTCTCGACCATCGCAGCTGCGCGAGTGAGCGACGTCCCTCCACCGGGCACAATTCCCTCTTCGATCGCAGCGCGGGTAGCGTTGACAGCGTCTTCGATCTTGAGCTTCAGGTACTTCATCTCGGTTTCGGTCGCAGCCCCTACCCGAATCACTGCTACTCCACCCGCTAGCTTGGCGATACGCTCACCGAGCTTTTCTTTATCAAACTTACTAGAAGCCTGATCCAGCTGCGTCTTGAGTGTCTTGACGCGCTCTTGAATGTCAGATTTCTTGCCTGCTCCACCGACAATGGTGGTGTTGTCTTTGGTAGATACCACTCGATCAGCCTTCCCTAATTGTGCCAACTCGACTGTTTCAAGTTTAAGCCCTAACTCATCTGAGATCACCTGCGCACCGATTGTAATCGCGATATCAGCCAAGATTTCTTTCTTGCGATCACCATAGCCTGGCGCTTTGACCGCTAATACACTAAATCCTCCTTTTAGTTTGTTGACCACCAAGGTCGCCAAGGCCTCACCTTCGACGTCATCGGCAATAATCACCAATTCTTTTTTGCCTGTCGCAGCGACCTTCTCTAGTAGCGGCAAGATTTCTTGCACTGAAGCGATCTTTTTGTCGGTGATCAATATATGTGCGTCTTTGTACTCTGATTCCATCCGCTCACCGTTGGTGACCATATATGGAGAGATGTACCCCTTGTCGAACTGCATGCCTTCGGTAAATTCGGTTTCGATCCCAAAGGACTGTGATTCTTCCACCGTCACCACACCGTCTTTGCCAACCTTGTCGATTGTCTCGGCGATCTTCTCACCCAGCTCTGCACTCTCAGCAGAAATAGTCGCTACCTGCTTGATCTCCTCGACATTAGTAATCGGGGTGGCCATTTTCTTGAGTGCTGCTACCACGTCAACCGAGGCGTGCTCCATACCTGATCGCACCGCCATGGCGTTGATCCCCATTGTTGTCTGGCGTAGTCCTTCGTGCACCAACGCTTGGGTTAGTACAGTTGCGGTTGTGGTTCCGTCACCTGCTAGATCATTGGTCTTGCTGGCGACCTCTTTGATGATCTCTGCGCCCATGTTTTCAAACTTGCATGACAGCGTGATGTCTTTGGCGATACTCACACCATCATTGGTGATCATCGGTCCGCCGTACCCTTTATCCAAGATCACGTTGCGACCGCGGGGCCCAAGCGTGACTTTCACAGCGTCAGCGACCGTATCGACTCCTTTCTTCAGCTTCTTTTTCAGTTCTTCTCCAAATAGTACTTCCTTAGCCATATTATTTTGCTGAACTTAAGATTCCTAAAATGCTGGTCTCGGCCACGATGTAGTATTCGTTACCGTCGAACTTGAGTTCATCAAAGCCGTATTTCGAAAATACCACTCGATCACCTTCTTTCACATCCATCGCGATGCGAGCATCGCCGTCTTCATTCCATTTCCCTGGCCCAGCTGCGATCACGATTCCTTGTTCGGGTTTTTCTTTCTTGGCGGTATCAGGAATGATGATGCCTGAGGCTGAGACGGTACCTAATTCTGCATCTGTAAGTGGGCGCACGATGACTCGGTCACCCAAAGGTGTAATCGGACTTTTGTCTGACATAGGTATAATTTTACTTTAGAAATAACAATAAATAACTTCAAATTCCAGTCGCGACTGCAAAAATAAGTCGATCACCTCCGTCGCAACCCCATTATATCCCAGCCACAACCGTTTGCAATTTTTAGGTGAATTGGTGAGGAATAGGGCGGCGGCTTGGGGTGAGAAATATGTGGGCGAGCTTTTCGGCAGCACACTCGACTCGCATCCGCTCCCTGAGCGTACATGCCAAACACTCGCTGTGGTGGCGCGCTATTTAGCAATAGTGACAGATTAATCAGCAGTTAAGAATAACAAAGCCACCACAACGTGTGTTTGGGGGATGCCCTTAGGGAGCGGATAGCGAGTCTCGGGCGCCGCCGAAAAGCACGTCACAGTATTTCTCTCCTACACCCGCCGCCCTATTCCTCACCCAACTCTGCCAACTTTCTATTGCCATCCCCAAACCTTTCTGATACACTTTGCCACGCATGAATCTATTAGATACGGTACTTTCAGTACTGCCCTACATTCAGATTATTCTCTCTATTTTGCTCACCGCAGCGATCTTGCTACAACAGCGAGGTTCTAGCCTTGGTGGTGCATTTGGTGGAGACAACTTTAGCTCAGCGTTTAACAAACGACGTGGTGCAGAAGAATTCCTCTTTCGATTTTCAATCATCGTAGCTATTCTCTTTGTATTTTCAACGTTTTTGAACGTCTTGGTATAAGTCTCGACGAGTTTTAGGACGTACAGCAGCTGGCACTTGCCACTGCCGCTTCCCGACTATGAACCGCTTTTTCTCTATTTCTACTATTATTGCTACGATCGAATCGGCCAAAACCAGCGATCGATGGCTATTGCGCTCGCTGCTGTTGGTCGCTTTTGCGGCGCTACTGTGGTTTGTGCTATCACTTAATCAAGCGTTTTCGGTGACTGGTATTTCGGCTGGCGGCAGCTTTACCGAGGGGATTGTGGGTACGCCTCGATTTGTAAACCCAGCCCTCGCGCTCACCCGCGCCGATGAAGATATGGTAGCGCTGATCTATAGCGGACTGATGCAAATTGCGCCTGACGGCACGCTGGTGCCCAATCTTGCGGAGAGTGTGACGGTATCAGACGACGGATCGACCTATACTATTGTATTACGCGAAGATATCTCATTTCACGATGGCGAGGCGGTGACCGCAAGCGACGTGCTATTTACCATTAGTCTGGTACAAAATGACGAGCTCAAAAGCCCACTGCGCGCGAACTGGTCGGGTGTAGTGGCAGAAGCGATCGATGAGCGGACAGTTTTGATCACCATCACTGAGCCCTACGCGCCGTTTATCGAGAACTTTACCCTTGGGATTTTGCCCGAGCACATTTGGAGCGAGATTCCCATTGCGCAGGTACCATTTAGTGAATTCAACACCACCCCGATTGGAAGTGGACCCTTCCAAGTCAAAAACGCGACTTTTTCGCGCAGCGGTACAGTCGAGCAGTACTATCTAGCGGCGGCCAGCAATCACAATCGCGCGCTGATTTCTGACATGAATGTTTTATTCCTAGCCAACGAGGCTGAGTTGCTACTTGCGATGAACGAAGGTCGAGTCGACACCACGGCATACCTCGATGCCAGCCGCGCCCAGACCCTTGACCCTGCCCTGTGGAATACCAGCGCCACCGCCCTACCGCGCACCTTTGGATTGTTTTTTAACCAAAACCGCTCGCCCGTACTGCGCGACGCCGCTGTGCGCGAGGCGCTTGATGTGGTGATCGATCGAGAAGCTTTGATCGAAATTGCGCTTAGTGGCGCCGGAATCCCCAGCGACAGTACTATCGCAGTGACGCAATCTGCGCTAGAATCAAGCGATGTTGGAGATGCAGTCGATACCGCTACTCGGGTTGAACAGGCCCGCTCAATTCTAGAAGACGCCGACTGGACCCAAACAGAACAAGGATTTTGGGAGAAAGAGATTGATGATTCGACTATCCCGCTAGAAATTACCATCCGGACTACCGACACCAATGACCTCAGTGCTGTAGTGCAAACTATCACTACCACGTGGCGTGAGCTTGGCATTGCCGTACAAACCGAGCAATACACCCTGACAGATCTGGTGCAGTCTGTGATTAGACCGCGTGAATTCTCAGTGCTTTTGTTTGGGATTGATAGTAACCGTACAGGTGACATGTACCAATTTTGGCACTCGTCACAGCAGAACGACCCAGGGCTAAACATCGCTCAGTATGCCAATATTTCGGTCGATGAGCTGCTGGAGACTGCGCGCATCAGTCAAGTGATCGCTGAACGAGACGAAGCCCAACTGGCTGCCAGCCAGATCATCGCAGCTGAACGACCAGCTATTTCACTCTTTCAGCCGACCAGCTTGTATGTATCGCGTAATGACATCCAGATTCAACCCGTACTAAACATTGGCCGTGCTGCAGACCGCTTCAGCACAATTACGACTTGGCACACCGATACCAGTTCACTCTGGCCTTTTTTCAGAAACGAAGCCACTACTGAATAGACATTTTTATATTGCTTACAACGCAAAGATTTAATTAAGAACTTACACATGAACGAAACAAACAACACACCACAATCAAATAACAGTGCGGCACCTGCCCGCAAGCGAACCAGAAGGCCTTTTGGCAACAAAGACAAAGCCAACCCTAACGCCGACACTCGCACGCCAGCCACACCAAGTGCTCCGCGCGCACGCGCAGCCAACCCAAACCCACGCGGTAGCTCACAGCGCCCAGGCGGAGGCCGACCACAGCGAAGTGGTGGCGCCAGTGCCCGCCCACGTGGCCGTGGCCCACAAGGCAACCGATCAGAAGGAGCAGGTGGAGCACGCCCAGCCCGCGCCCGCGGCGGACGCCGACCCCAGCAACGTCGCTCAGACAAAGCCCCTGCCCTCACCCACCGATTAGGTGCAGATGAAGCGCAAAACCACACACAGATTCCAGACATCACCGATGAAGATACAGTACGAATCATCACCGTATCAGGCGTCGAAGAAATCGGCCGCAACATGAACATCATCGAAACCAAAGATGACATCATCGTGGTGGACGCTGGATTCCAGTTTGTCTCAGCTGAATCAAACGCCCCTGGTATCAACTATATTTTACCCAATACCCAGTACCTCGAAGAGCGAAAGGACAAAATCCGAGCAATGGTCATTACTCACGGTCACCTCGACCACATCGGAGGCTTGCCGTTTATTATGGAGAGAATCGGTAACCCCCCAATTTATACCCAAAACTTGTCTTCACTGATGATCCTCAAGCGACAAGAAGAATTTCCGCACATGGAACCGTTCAAGATGAACGTGGTAAAGGAAGGTGAGCATTTTACCGTTGGTAAAACCAGAATCAAAACCTTCGCCGTCACTCACTCAATTCCAGACGCCATGGGAGTTAGTGTTGAAACCAAGCATGGCGACGTGACCGTAACTGGCGACGTCAAACTCACCCACCTAGAAGGTAAAGTTGACGAGCAAGAAGCTGCCGACTGGATCAACGTTGGAAAAAACAACAACCTGGCCCTATTGTGTGACTCAACCAACGCGTGGCAATCAGGCTTTTCTTCACCAGAAAGTATCGTACTTGATACGTTTGACGAACTGGTCAAAAACGCCACTGGTCGACTTATCATCGGGACCTTTGCGTCTAACTTTGAACGATTATTTGCACTAATCGCATCATGTGAAAAGTACGGAAAAAAGGTGGTGCTCGAAGGCCGCAGTATGAAAAGCAATATCGAGATTGCTATTCAAGCAAAACTTCTCGAGGTCAAACCAGGCACGTTTATCCAAGGTAACGACATCAAAGACTATCCCGTTGACAAAATTGTTATTCTTTCAACTGGAGCCCAGGGCGAAGAATTCGCCGCCCTGATGCGTATGTCCACCAACCAACACAAGTTCATTACCCTTAATGAGCGCGACACCATTCTACTATCTTCATCTGTGATTCCTGGTAATGAAATCTCTGTTCAAATCCTGAAAGACAACCTGTACCGCCGCAACGTGAAGGTAGTCACCGTGCAATCAGCGGCGATCCACTCGACCGGGCACGGATATGCTGGCGAGCTGACCTGGATCCGTCAGACCGTGAATCCCAAATTCCTTATCCCCGTTCACGGTCACCACTTTATGTTGAAAAGCCACTACTTTACAGCGGTAGAAAACGGCTTTCCGAAAGAAAACATCGTCGTACCTGACACTGGCACAATTATCGAAATCAGAAACGGAACTGACATTAGCGTCCTACCAATGACAATCCCCAACGATCAATTGATGGTCGACGGATTCACCGTGGGTACGCGCCAAGAGGTCGTCTTGCGTGATCGCAAGTCACTATCTGAAGACGGCATGTTTGTAGTCATCGCCACCGTCAACAGCAAGACCGGCAAGCTGCGCAAGTCACCAGACATTATCTCTCGCGGGTTTGTCTACCTGCGTGAGAACCAGCAATTGCTGAGCGAGGCTCGCGTACTAGTCAAACGAGCGATCGAAAAAAGCACCGAAGGCCAACACCCAATCGACCTTGAGATCGCCAAAGAAGAAGTCATGAACGAACTATCACGCTTCCTCATGCAGCGAACCAGCAAGAACCCCATGGTGATCCCCGTACTGATCGGTATATAGGAATGAGCAAACGAGCGTAGCGACTATTGCGAATTTCGTTCCGAATTTCTTCCTTTCCTAGCAGAAATTCCTGGAACAACAAACTCCAAAAGAATAAAACAGCGCCACTACGGCGCTGTTTTGTTTATAGGTCAATAATTCTCCATGACACCGAAGTATACTATTGTAATATGCCCAGAGCTTCCCACAGTCCAGTCATGTTGCAGAGCCCGCGACGTAAGTTGATTCCTATTTACGCAGCGATTTTACTTTTGGTATTTCACTCGTTTTTAGTCGCGTTTATTAACTCGTCGTTTCTAGAACAATACATCGACGCCGCGAGTGTCGGAGCGATTTATATAATCGGTTCGGCTTTGAGTGTACTGATTTTTCTCTTTGTGTCGCGAGTATTGCACCGCGCTGGTAATTTTAAGCTGACCGTTGGACTGCTGATTGCTAACTTTATCGCTGTTATCGGAATGTCGCAGGCCAGCACCCTCGAGATAGCGATTCCTTTATTTATTGTCCACCTGATCACCGTGCCACTGATTATTTTTAACCTTGATATATTCATGGAAGAACGGATTGGCAATGATGAAAGCGGCACTGGCACCAGCCGAGGACTGCTCTTGACCATGGCCAGTTTGGTTGGGGCGTTGTCGCCATTTATTAGTGGCATGCTGATTGGACCGACGGGCGCTGATTTTACAAATGCGTATCTGGTTAGTGGGCTGACGTTGATCCCAGTTCTCGCAATCCTGCTAGTGTACTTTAGGAGTTTCTCTGATCCAATCTACAGCGAAATTGATTTGTTCTCGGCTATCGGTACCTTTTGGGCAAACCTAAATATTCGCAATGTGTTTATTGCGCATTTCTTGCTACAGATGTTCTTTATGATGATGGTGGTGTACACGCCACTGTACCTCACAGGTACTATCGGGCTGACCTGGGCAGAATTTGGAATTGTCATGTTCTTTGCTCAGATGGCCTATGTGCTACTGGAATACCCCATTGGTATCATCGCCGACAGACATATCGGGGAAAAAGAAATGATGGCGGCAGGCTTCTTGATCATTATCATCGCGACGTCGTGGATGTCATTTGTGACGGTGGCGAGTGTGGCTGTTTGGGCAACTATTATGTTTACCACCCGCGTGGGCGCGGCTTTGGTCGAGGTCACTACCGAATCGTATTTCTTCAAACAAACCAAGTCATCTGACGCACAGATCATCAGCTTCTTCCGCATCACCAGGCCACTGGCGTATGTGCTGGGTGCTATTGTCGCCAGCTTGGCGTTACTCTATGTACCGTTTAATTTTATTTTCATCGTCTTTGCAGTGCTCATGATCCCAGCTATGTTTTGCGCGTCTTTGATTGTGGATACACGGTAGTTAGGGCAGCTGATACTTCCCTTTGCTTACAACAACTAACTGCTCTTTCAGTAAACTATCCAATTGCGTTGCGATTTTGGTTTCGTCGTACTCGGCTAGCTCTACCCACAACTGCGTCTTAGTGAGCGATTTGGTGGTGAGTACGCGCACAATTGCCGCGCGCACTTCCCGATTACTCCCTTTGAATTTAGATTGTTTAGTGTAGCCACGGACGATTCTAGTATTGTTACCGTGGAGGGATTTGAGGTGTGTGCCGTAATCCATCAGGGCGGCGTACCAAGCTCGAGCGTTGTCAGCTGGCAAGGTAATGCTGACTTTCTCCAGGATCTGGACATCCGTGACTTCGGCTTTATTTTTATAAAAATGATGGATGTAGACTTGGCGGACATTGGTCTCAATCAGCTCGATGGGTTGATTATATGCAAAAGCACAGATAGCTGCTGCAGTATACGGTCCAATGCCTGGCAATTTCAAGAGCTCACGGTAGTCAGTTGGAAATATACCGTTGTGATCAGTCACGATTGTCTGTGCGCACTCGAGCAAGAATTTTGCTCGTCGGTTATACCCCAGACCCTGCCACAGTCGCAGCACATCACCCAAACTGGATTTCGCTAGTCTCTGCGCTGTTGGATATTTTTGTGTAAAGGCTTCGTATTTGGAAATCACCCGATTCACCTGTGTCTGCTGCAACATCAGCTCCGACACCAGTATCAAGTATGGATCGTGAGTTTGGCGCCAGGGTAGATCGTGTCTGCCACACTTTTCGTACCAATCTAGTACGAACGACTGAAACTCCCGTTCATGCTTATTCATCGAACATGGCTGATTGCTCGATAGTGTATTTCTCGACGTAGGCTTTGACGTCGAACTTACGCTTGCAGCCGTTGTAGTTCATGTAGCGGATCTTGCCAAACACCTCGCGCTCGTTCCAAGCCCGGTCGTGTACACCGCAGATTGACCACATCACACCACACACGCCATTACTATCGCGCCCATCAAGGTTATAGCGGTCGTTGAGGGTCAAGGCGACGTCGATAGCAGTTTGAGCATCTGGCGTCCACTCCAGGATCTTCTTGGCCCAGTACATGCGCATAAAGCCGTGCATTTTGCCTTCAGTCACCATCTGCAATTGTGCCGCGTTCCAGAGGTCGTCGTGGGTCTGAGCTTGTTCAAATTGCTCAAGGGTGTAGACATACTCGCGCTTGTCGCCCTTGTGCTCAGCGATAGTTTTCTGCGCCCAGGCATGCGCGCCTGATACTTGGTCGTAGTCAGCCGTGTGATAGACGTAGTTGTCTGACAGCTCACGGCGGATGATAAGCTCTTCGAGGAAGGCGGCTTTGTCTTCATCGGGAGCGTTGGTTTGCTTGATAGTGAGTGCCACTCGCTGCGCGGAGACATTACCCCAACGCAAGTACGGCGACAGGTGTGATACCCCGTCGCGGTTCGGGTCATTACGAGCCTCGTTGTAACCAACCAAGCGCTCTGTAATGAATTCCTGCAGCATCGCTTGGCCAGCCGCTTCGCCTGCTGTAAAGCGGGTTGGTACCGGCGCGTCTATGGCAAAACTACGATAGGACGCAACCGCTTCCCAGTCGATGTCTGGCACCGCACTTCCCCAATCAAGCGTTTGTTTTTCTAACTTTGGAATAGCAGTCAAATACTCACCCAGCTGGCGAGTGATCCGAGGCCGGATGGTATAGGCGGCGTATTCTAGCTTATCGGTCGCTTGCCAGACTGGCACGATGTTGCGCGCGTCTACCTCGACTACCTTACAATCAACTTGCTCAGTCACGACAGCCCGCCAATTACGCACCGGTTGTAGCGGGTTGAAATCAAACACCAATTCGCCGACCTGGTGCCGCTTTACAAAAGCCGGAATCACATCATGCCACTCACCAATCTCGATGAAAAACGGAAGGTTAAACTTGCTCAAGTTCGCCTGCACTTCCCTGAGCGACGCCAACATCCAGGCATTGTGCCGCGCGGTACCGCTGGCGAACATCGGCCCTAAGGCAAATAGTACACACAAAGGCACACCGCGCTCAGCTGCCTGCGCTTGGGCATATAACAGCGCCCAGTTATCGTGCACGCGCTGCTCGCGCGCCATGACGTATACCACTGGGCCTAACCCAGCTGCATGTTTATTTCTGGGTTGTACGCGGCGAGGATCAACCATAGCTATTCAACCACTTCGTAATGCACATCTGGCCCATTATCTTTTGGCATCACTACCCAAGCGCCAAGGTATAACAATATTCCTGGGAAGAATCCAGTCAGGACCAGAAATACGATGGCCAGTACTCGGAACAGTACAGGGTCTTGATCCCAGTACTTTGCCATCCCAGCGAGCACCCCACTGACAACTGCTTGTTCTTGATCTCTTTTTAGTTTCTTTTTCATAAATAGATGATTACTGTAGTAAGTTATAAATGATACACAACATCTTTCCGTTCGACTACAATCTGCCAGCCTTGACGTTTGGCATGATCGTACAACTCTTGGTTAGGGTTAAAACAAATCGGAATATCGACACTAGTAAGCAAAGGAATATCTCCATCGGTATCACCAACGGCGATTGACCCTACCCGCGTCAGTTCGGGATGTCGCTCAAATACCCGCTTGACGATATTGGCTTTGTTTTCGATTAGATACTCGTCGATCACTTCGCCCGTGAAGCAATCTCGCGGGCCGATTTCATATATGCGACCGTAGACTTTATCAAACCCGTACTCGCGGCAAAACTCATCCAATACAGTCTTTGGCGATTGTGAAATAGCAATCAGCATGTATCCCTGAGCCTTGAGTTGCTTGAGATAGTCACGAGTATAGCGATACACCCGCTTGCGCTTGAGCGCCACTACTCGCCTACCAATATCAGCAAACGTGCCGTAATGTACCCCTTTGATATGATCCAAAAACACGTTGATAATCGCTGCAATGTACGCCTCATAGCTACCTTCACGCGACTGCCAGGCTGCATACGCAGTATGATATTCTTGCCGCGCAGTCTCTGGAAACGCACCCTCCGTAATCAGCTGGTCTACCAACTCGATCAATAAACTTGACCTGAAAATGGTTCCATCAATATCAAAGAAGGCGACTCGTTTTTGCATATGTACCAGTGTACCAAATTATGACCGCCAGCGGGTAAAAATCGGTCGACGCTCGATCCATACATCAGCCGAGAGAATTTCCTCAACGCACGTACCGCTCGGGGTTGCTGATATAGATTGAATTGTAATAGTATTGTCAGGCGAAACCCTGGTAACTAATCCTGCTTGATTACTGCCATTAGACATCGTCCATTCGGCTAACGTACCAGTTCTTGGTTCGATTCCAATTTGGATATCAGGTTTACCTTTGAGGGTTGTATACCACAGGCCAAGCGGTGTGATTTTCATGAGAGCTAGTGGTACGGATACATTCTGTATGTGCGCGCTATACATCAACCACTCAATATTAGTCAGATTTCCTAGTTGCACCAAATCGTTGCTGCTGATTTGTAGAGTCTTTCGGATGACAATTGTGATAGTTGATTGCGAGTCGTATAGCTGACCTGCGACCAAAACCACAGCTGGCGCTAGACCATTGTCAATCGATATTGGTTTGGGGTTACTAGTCGCGGGTGCTGTACCACTTGCCTGATCAATAGCAAATAACTGATGACCAACCGGCACGGGCTGCTCTAAACCTAACGCGAATCTCGCTAGGTCATCGAGTACTGACCAAAACGAAGCAAGCCACATACTGCTATCGACTAGCTTTAATTATAGATTCGACCAGACCACCAAATACAAACACAATTCCAAACAGCAAGATCAGTGGACCAATAGCCGGAAATAGTAAGATAATACTGCACACGGTCGATCCTACAAGTAACACCAAAGGCGTAAGTCCATGAGCTGGTTTATTTGCAATATCCATAACCAAACGACCCACAACTGCTGGCAACGCAGCAATAGCTAGCAGCAGAAGTGTCACATAACCAACCAAACATATAACTGCAACATAGATACCAATATAACTAAAGGCCAAAATAGCTATTATTAACGGCAGGACTAACAAACTAACGAAGCCAACAATAGCACTGCGCAGTAGGCTTTTGACAGTATGTAACACTGTTTGATTGAGGGTTGGTCGAGATAATAGGTACCACACAAAACATGCCAGTAAGACCATTAATGACAGCATCAGTAGCGACTGAAACTGCTGCGGATCATTCATCGAAACTGGATCATTACGTACTGTGTCACCCCCAATAGTAGTGTTAAATGCCTGGATCAGTAGATTATCACTCGTGTATCTGACGGTCTGCTCGATCACCGCCTGCTCACCTAGCGTCAATTGAGATACGGCAACATTCAGGTTACCCACGACCACCGAATTAATCGTCAGTTGATCCATCCGACCAAGCACATCACCTGCGACTGATCCACCAACCGTAAGAGTACCTACGTACGCCAAGAGATCACCACCGATAGACGCAGTTGAGAGCACTTCCACCACTCCACCAACCACCACTACATCACCCAAGACTTCACCAGAAATTGTCACGTCTCCACCTAGCACCCGCACATCACCCGAAACTACTCCGTCGATCAGTACTGATACTCCAGCGGCCAGCACATCACCGGCTACCGCCCCATCTGACCTGGCCTTGCCTCCGATCATAGTTAAGTCCTGGCTACTCTCGCCAGAGATCACCACCGAATTGCCAATTGCATAAAAGTTATCAGCGACGTTTTGTTCGTTGGTAACCGACACTTGATCACCAGTGCGCACTACCGTACCAGCCGAAACGCTCGTGATTAATACTAATGATAGCGCAACAGCGGTAATTAATGAATATTTCATGTGGTGATGTTTTCTTTAATGACAATTTTGACCTCTGTGTTATCACCAATCTGTTCTGACACTTCGGCGATAATTTTGTTTTCTTGTTCGAGCTTCTCGTCTTCTTTTTTGATAGTAGACTCGGCAATACGGTTTTTCTCACCAAGGTTCATCACCAAAAACAAAAACGTCGCCACCCCAATGATACCGATCAGGTTCAAAAACAAAATCATAAATGCCCCTTTGAGAATCACCATATCCAAAGCTGCAATTCCAATTCCCATAGTGGCAAGTGGCGGAATCAGCGCTACAGCAATAGCCACCCCAGGCAGAGTCTCGCTCCACTCTGGCCGCGCGAGCATGTAGGCGACTGACGCACCAGCCACGATCGCCACCAGCAAGTGCAGCAAGTCAGGCTCGGTGCGTGCCATTACTTCGGCAGTTTCGTACATCGCAGCATTACCAAACAGAAAAGCCGCTACTACTGACAACGCCAGACCGCCTGCCAGTGACTTTACCAACGTCGTCATCGCCCGATTAAAGACTGAAATCTTCTCACCCATCATTACCAGCCCGAGAGCCACCCCCAGAATTGGGTACATAAGAGGAGCAATCAACATACTACCAATCACAATCGAACCACTATCGAGCAACAGGCCAAAAGTCGCCATCAAAGTCGACAAACCAATCAGATAAAAATAATCAAAATCTGGGGTCCCATTAGCGACCAACTTACGCACCAGCGAGGCTTTGTCTTTATCGGGAACCGCGCGAAAACGGGCTAATACACTCATACGTGACATAGTAGCACACCTACGGCAAGGCTTGCATAGTATTATCGATCTCAAATGGCGCCTGCAAGATACTGATCGTAAACAGCGATACTAGTAGTAAGAACAGCCCAGCACAAAAGATCGCCATTCTTGATCGTGACAATTCCTGCTTGCCTGTGTACCAGTTGCGCGTATACAAAAAACTAAACGTGAATAGTAAGAAGCTTTTCATAGATTATTCTGAGCTAGTGTTAACACTACTGGCTGGAAACAGCTTTTGGCCACGCTCCCACATCTCGGGTTGGTCTTGTAGCAACAGCCAATACCACCATTCGGCGCCCCACAGATATTGTCGCTCGTAGTGCGTACCCTCAGCGTAGGTCAAGATATCTTCAAATTTCTGTAGGTTCATGCGGGTAAACTGGATCTCTAGCGGCACATCAACGATAGGCTCTAGCAGCCAAGGCTCGGCTGAAAGCTCGATCAGGATCGTTTCTTTTGAACCGAATAAAACTCGCATTAGATTATCTTTGGCGCGATAGAACCAAGGTGGTAGCCACGTGCGAAATTGCCCCAGCTCAGGATTCCAAAAGTGTACATACACACTGGTACCGAATTGATCACCACGAGTGTGTGCGCCGTACCACGTACCGAGATTACCACTATCAGTCACCAAAATCGGCCTAGTCGGGTCGAGTGAGCGTACCAATTCGATTGAGCGATCAAGGAAGTCTACGTTCAGCTCGCCACAGTGATCAAAGGCAAATACAGCCAAGAATGGTTCGTTTTCTACCTGCCAAGTAGTGATAGCTGGGCTGTCTTTGTAGCGATTGACGACCGCTGTCATGTAGTTCAATTGAGCTGCATTGCGCTGCTCTAATGTAATAGACTGCGCCCAGTCAGGGGTATGACACTCGGGCCAGCGCGGCAAGCGCCGCCCGACGCCAAAGATCACCTCGGCACCGACTTCTTCGGCACGCTGGATCTGGTAGTCAAGCTCGGCAAAGTTGTAGATATTTGGGATCGGCTCGACCATCGGCCAGTGTGCAGCCAAGCGCAGGTTGCGTACACCCAGATCATCCAAAATCGCATCGTAGGTCTCGCGCCAATCGAGCCCCAGCTCGCGGGCGTACGGGGTATTAAACGACATGCCATAGACGATCTCTTCCGGTTTTTCTTTTTGCGCCAGTAACAAAATAATAAACCCGATGAAAAACAGAAAGATCAAGAATCCCAATAGAAATTTCTTCAACATACTTGATATTTTATCATGCAAACAACATAAAGAATCCAACCATAATCACAACTACAAAGAGTAGTTTGCGGAAGATCGTACCCGGGCGCGTATCGCGATCGGTTGCACTATCGGGCAGCCAGTGCGCAAACGCAAAGCTGATCACCAAAATAAACACAAACTTAATCCCATCAAGCGCTTGCACCACCGACACTTCGCCTAGGTCGGTAGCCTTGAGCAGCAAGAACGCCGCTATGCCCGCCAACACCTTGGTAAAGAGCACAATCACACCAGTTTTCTTGCTGGTGCCTTTGGTTTGCTCGGTGATCTTTTGGTAGTAGGTTGGCACCAGTAGTAGCGACAGCGCAAACAGCACAAACCCCACCCGTGACCAAAAGAATCCATCGTCAAAGCTGGTCTCAAGGAACAATCCCTTCATGGTAATCGCATGTAGCCCAAAGAATAATCCCGAGTGCGCCACGTGCATAATCACTACCACCTTTGGGAGTGTCTGCGCGACTAGCAGTGTTCCAGCCGCCAGAATCGTAATCCCCCAGATAAAGTTTGCGGGCAGCGACGCATCGAGGAACATGTAGCTCATCCCAAAGGTAGCCAAAGCCGAGATCGAGCCGATGATCGGCAGCACATTGCTAGCATCGGCCTCTTTGAGTGCACTAAACATAGACACCAGCGCCATAAAAAACGTGTACGCCGCCAGAAATGACAGCGCTACCACAGTCAAGGTTGGCACCAGGATTTCTTTGTACGACGGCGCGCCCAGCTCGTGCAAGCCAGGTATTACACCAATAAAATAAATAAACGCCCAGCCACCAGTCAGTAAGCAAGAATAAAACGCATACACAAACGGTCGCGGCAGCGCATTTTCATCCGAGACAATATACTTATCAAGGATAGCGACAATCGCATTCAAGAATTGCCCAATGGTCGCCAGTAGAATCCAACTCATTAATTTCTATTCTACCTTGCTATATTTTGAAATAAGGTCTTTGTACACGTATGCACTGGGGCGAATTTCCCGCTCGAGGGTGTCGTAGTTGATCTTGATGAGGCCAAACCGTTTGGTAGTACCTAGCGCCCACTCGTAATTGTCCATCAGCGACCAATACATATGCCCACGCACATCGACGCCAGCCTCTAGCGCTTGAGCAATAGCTTCAACTTGAACCGTGATGTACTGCCCGCGCAAATCATCATCCTCGTCGGCGATTCCTGCTTCGGCAATAAATATTGGTTTGTTAAACTTTTGTAGTTGTATCAATGCTCCGTAGATTCCACTAGGGTACACTTTCCAGTCCATATCAGACCGCAAATAGTTACGAGTATCACCAAACCTGGTACTTCGGTAATAATTAAGCCCAATGACATCACTATATTTCTGGACTCGAGACATGTATTTGTTGGTTTGGTAATAACTGGCAACTTTGGCAAACAATGTATTAAAGAAACGCCCATCAGAATCAAAGAAGTGTACGTGCTTGACCACACTCACCAAGGCTTGAGGATTGGCTTGCTTGATAGCTTTGTACGCGGCGATATGACCTTGTATCAGGTTACGCTCTACTCGACGGTAAGAAAATAAATGCCTGAATTTGGCTTGAGCGCCAGTTTTCTCGCTGGTTCCGTCTTCTTTACCCAGTTTCTTCCAGCCAATTTTTACGCGCTTAAATGGCGGCCAAGCCCCGTAGATGTACCCATGGGTCGCGTAGACATTTGGTTCATTGATGGTTGAGTAATAGATTGCCAGATCACCAAAAGCCTCCACAACCTTGCCTGCATAGCGAGCAAATAATTCTGGTGTGTTAGGATTCTCAAATCCACCTTGCTCGGCCAGCCACTGCGGCAACGTAAAATGCCACAAGGTCACAAAAGGCTCTAACCCACGCGCCCGAAGCGAGCGCAACACACTGAGATAGTGCTCCAACTCAACCTCGTCAAATACTCCCTCTTCTGGCTCTATCCGCGCCCATTCTATAGAAAAACGGTGCGCATTATGGCCCAGCTCTTTTGCACTATCAAAGTCAGCTTCGTATCGATTATAGTGATCAGACAATCGACCAGCCACAGGCACCTTACCTTGGCGTGCAGCTTCCGCCCAGTCGCAATTATCAATCCCGCCTTCGACTTGATACGACGCAGTGGCCGCCCCCCAATAAAAATCTTTTGGAAATGGTGTAGTCATGTAGAATGCAGTATAGCAATGTTCTGTCAGAGTCAGCAAATAATATCTAATACGTATGTCTATATCCACATCACTAAATACACCTCAGAATCAACCAGAAACTGCGGTTATCATTCGTACCCGAAATGAAGAACGTTGGGTTGGTGAAACTTTGCGACGTTTAAGTGATCAGTCATACTCTAATTTTGAAATTATTGTGGTTGACTCAGGATCAACCGACAAAACGCTTGAGATTGTACGTCGATTCCCGAACATGCGAATAATTGAAATAGCGGCAGCAGATTTCACTTATCCATACGCTATAAATATTGGCATCAAAGCCAGCACTGCTACTAGCTATTTTATTATGCTATCAGCCCATTCATTGCCAATTGGTCAGAACTGGATGCAGAGTGCCATAGATATTGTAAAGAAAGACGACAAAGCACTGGGTGTTTACGGACCACTACGAGCGATGCCCGACGGCAGTATTACTGATAAAATAATTCACAATGGTGCGCTTTGGCTTGAGGAGCGCAGGCGATTTTTACCGACTGGTCGTACTAGAAAATTAACGACCTACGAAGGTGGTGCACTAGGTTTTACAAATGCCCTTATCAGGCGTGACCTCTGGGAACAGCAACCTATTGATGAAAGATACGCTGGTGGTGGCGAGGATACTGTCTGGCTAAATTACTGGCTAGAACGCGGCTACCATGCTATTAAATCACTAGATTTTGCCGTTCATCACTCACATTACCTTGGACCAATTGGATGGTACCAGCAATGGCGACATTGGAAATCAAACGCCACCCCTCAACCTTTTGAACACATGAAATATCGCACCGACGCAGCACATCAACCACTTGAGTAATTAAAACTCAAGGGAATTTATGAAACTCCTGGGGGCTAGATACCCTTTCCATTTCTCGTAGAGGGCGTGGGTGGCTACTACGTCTGTTGCATTATAGTTGGCTAGGGTCTGCCACGCTTCATCTTCTACCAGACTCGCTACACTCGAACCGTCGCGGACTGCTTTGGGACTGGGGATATCGTAGGCTTGGCAGAACATGTGCAGTGATGCTCGACGCGGCATGGCGCGGTTGAAGGTCAGCTCTTCTAGTAGGTCGATGTGGTAGGGATAGGTTTGCTGCGTGAGGTAGCGGTTTTTGACTAGCTCGACTGAGGGCTTGATGCCGCACGCCACTGAGCGATGCAGCAGGAACGGGATATCGAATTGCCGGCCGTTGAACGTCACAAACACATCATAGCTGCGGGCGCCTTCCCAGAAATCCTCTAGCAGCTGCGCTTCACTGCGATGCTTGATCTTGTAGCCTGAATCGGTGGTGGTTTGGTTTGGTTCTGCCCCACTGACCACATACACAGCGCCCTCTTTGCGCTCGACGTCGTACACTGCAATTGAGGCAACCGTGCCCGTAAGTGGTGACAGACCCAGGGTGGATTGTAGCTGCTCGAATGACTGATCAGCCTCGCCGGTAGCTGGGTCAGCCTGCACGCCCCAGGATTGCAGGGCTTGTTTGGTAGTGTCATCAAACTCGCTCCACGGGCGAGCGATGGTTTCTATATCAAATATAAGTGTGGCCATAGATTATGGCAGGCGCATTGGTGCGGCGGCAAAGCAATTGATAATTGTGGCTCGGTCGGCTTGTAACTGGTAGCGATACTGCCCCGCCAGCACCAAACCGCCACACTGATCAACCGCACCGGTGCCGCGGCCATAGATCGGAAAGCCATCGAGCGCAAACCCGATCTGCGTGTCGGCACCAAACACACTGTACAGCGCCAGCTCGTCGTTGCGAATCAGCGAGCCGTCATTGGCGATCCCGACTACGTCTGACCCGATACACGTTTGAGCTGGGCTGGGTGCGGTGCGGCTTGGTAGCTGCAGCACGGTGGTTTGTGTGGTCGTGCCTGTAGCTGTGACCTCAGTTTTGATAATTAAAGTCGCTCCCTCGCCTTGTACCACAGACATCTTCTGTGCTTCCCAGAAGCCGAAATAAGGAGTGAGATTAGCACATTCTTGCACACCCGCCTCGGCTAGCGTGTCGGTTGAGGTAGCGGCTTGATCTGCGACTTCCTCGATAATCTCTGGCTCGGGTGCGGTGACGATCGCCTCAGCGCGGATCAGGTCACGCATACGGTCGACTCGCTCGCCGCGCGACAGGCTGTCGCTGGAGGCGATCACAGCTCCTCTTGATTCCCCTTCCTCAGTCGTAACCTCAGCAAAGGCTCCAAGTGGGCTGGCTGATCTGTTTTGATTCCACACCGTAGCACCAATGGCGACTACCAAAAATACAATGGTCGTAAACAACAACACAAAATCGCGAGTGCGTAACATTAACCCAATACTACCACGCGCGATCTACCGGACAGTCACACCGTCGGGAATATCGTTGGGGTCAACCAAAAAACCCTTCATATCGCGCCGACCGATGATTACTGGGAAGCGTAGGTGATCGCGCGGCGTGTAGGTAGCGATCGAATCAATGTCTTTCCCTTTCATCTTAAACCGCAATTCAACCGTGCGACGCTTTTGGCGCCCGCTGCCTGATCGTACTCGTACAAATTTGTTGCGCTCATCGAGGCCAAGCTCCTCAACCAAGTCACTATCGATCGAGGTGCGATAGGCTCCTGTATCGACCTTGGCACGAACTGTCTTTTTCTTTTTGGTGCCGTAAATCACGATTTTCTCGATCACACCTAGTAGGCGATCTTCTGATTTGACGTCTTCTAGCTGTTGCTCGGCAAACAGCTGCTTGGCCAGCTCGACGCCACGGGCGACCGTTGGTACCTTGAGGTCTGCGATGCGCTCGAGCCTGGTACGCAGCGAGGTTTGGTTGGCAATCTGGATACTCAGCCCTGGGCGGGCGTTGATCTCGAGCACCAGTGGACCGCGGTTGTTGTCCAGTACAATGTCGATCCCGACAAATCCCAATTTAGAGCAAGCCTGGGCTGCGACGGCAGTCTCGAGAATCGTGTCCCAATCAGGGATTTTGATTCCGCGCACTTTTACCTTGGTTTCGGGGATAAAATCCACCAGCTTGTTGTTCACGATCCCAAAGGTCGTGATACCCGTGCGCATATCGATCCCAACCCCTAGTGCACCTAGGTGCAGATTGGCTTTTCCGTCTGAGTACGCGGTTGGTAGGCGCATCATCGCCATCACAGGTACTTTGTTGCACACAATCACGCGTACATCGGGCACGCCCGACTGCACGTACTTTTTGAAAAAGCTGTGCGGGATGATGCGATCTTCAATAAAAACGGTATCAGGCAAGTTGTTGAGCGAGTGCTCGCCATCGAGCGCGCCAAACACCATTCGCTCCACGTCGGTCTCGGTGACTTTCTGTCCACCACTGATCACGCCCGACTCACCATTCCACTTGCGCACAATCGTGATCCCACGCCCACCATAGCCGCGTGACGGCTTGAGTACAAAGTCCTTGGGCAGGCTGGTCCAGTCAAATGCGCGTACATCTTGCAGCGTTTTGAAGTGAGCCAAGATGGGATCAGTGGCCACGCCGTTTTTCAGCAACAGTTGCTTGGTTTGTAGCTTGTCGTCGGCGATTAGTTTGTAGCGGCGCTGATTAAACTTCCTGATATACAGGTAGTTGCGCGCATTCATCCCGAGTAATGATTGACTGAGTGCCATATTTAATCAACTGCCACATTATTAAACCGGAAGAGTTCCAGCACCCGCAAACCAAAGTACCGCCCAACCAGAATATTGAGTGGGATCACCAGCAGGATGATTTCAGGATACAAAATAAGCGTGTTTTGGATCAGCTGGCTGGTAGCCGCGAGATACCCAATGATCCCAAGCGCAACTGTGGTACCAGTGATCAACATAGTTTCTTGCAGACTCTTGTGCAACTGCACCGACACGATCAGGTCGCCTAGCAGTAGAAGGATCAGGATCGGGAAAATAGACACGGTCAAAATACGATCTAGCCCCAAGATTACACCAATAGTTAGAGCCCCAAACACCGACAGGGCTAGAAATAGCATCGATAACGACCGCTTGGGATAAAACATAATCTTGAGGCTAGACAAACCGCGCTTGGCGATAAATGAAGCTAAAATAATCGCAGCCAAGACAAATAGTCCAATCGTAATACCGACCGATACCAAAGCAAACGCGAGCGCAATCGGCACCAACATATCAAGTGTAGGAAGTCCGATCACCACGCGAGTGAAGCTCACTAGCAAGGCCAAGATCGGTGTGAGCAGGATCAAGAAAATCGTATTGGCAGGAATCCCCATCCGGACCGCTTCTTGTACCCAATAAGCAAAAATATTCATCACCGATGGTTCGGTCACCAAGCGTGAATCAAAGCGCGAGATGATTTCCGCTTTTTCGGGAAACTCCTCGGCCTGAGTCAGGTCATTGCCTGCGGTCATTTGTTCGCTTTGGGCGATCAGCTCAGCTGACAGTACGCTGGTGGTGGCCAAAGTCGAGGTAGCCGAGCTGGTTGCTTGCGGCACCTCAGGCTGGTCGCTTTCAAATTCGAACTGTGCGGCCATTGTGCCTGGCACTAGCAGTAACAGTCCGATCCATAGTGAAGCAAATTTATTCATACAGTTTTGATTACCAATCTTCGTTAATAATTCCGAGAGTGCGTAGCGCCGTGACGTGTCTTTTTAGTAAGGGGTTGTATTTACCAACAAAGAAATCTCCAAAGGCATGAGGCTTATCGAACAGTAGTTGCCAGATAGCGATATTGCCTTCAAAATAGACGATATCCTTAGTGT
>Ga0136586_1000054_pt1 | contig 28850 bp, 19 predicted proteins | sample AntRauMFilla1562_FD_104926 | JGI IMG/M metagenome (GOLD analysis project Ga0136586, IMG submission 104926) | Saline lake microbial communities from Rauer Islands, Antarctica - Metagenome Filla 1 #562 | ecosystem: Environmental > Aquatic > Non-marine Saline and Alkaline > Saline | place... | reverse complement strand
ATAGTAATAGGAATGGTCTTTACACCTTGTTCAGATGCATTCCTACAGTTTTCTATTTATGCTAATGAAGTGCTGAGCATAGAAGAGGACACCCGTACGCATTGTAATGAAGATCACTGCTCCCCATTTTGTAGTTGTGCATGTTGTAATACACTAGTAGAACATAAACTTGTGATGCTAGCTATTTCAGATACTATATCAGACCGCTCTTATGTAGGTATTTCCCAAAAGCGTTCTTTTAAACGCATCCATTCTATCTGGGACCCTCCAAAAAGCTAATTAGTTCTAGATCCTCATTTTTTATTACTAATTAATTTTTACTCATTATTTATCATGAAATATATATTTCTTGGGCTTTTGCTCTATGTGCATGCAACAGCCTTCAGCCAAGATAGTTTAAGCGTTAAAGTCATTGACGCCGAAACTAAAGAAGCCTTAATTGGCGCAACAGTGCAATTAAACGTTACGGAAGGAGCTATTACCAATACAGACGGTATTGCAAAGCTTCGTATTCCCAATGCTACTCAAATTTCTATTAAAGTCTCTTACGTTGGTTTTGAAGAGTTTACTTACACATTAACTGCAGCTGAACTCACACAACTTTTTGTGGTTGAATTATCAGCCGGAGAAGAACTTGAAGAGGTTTATGTAACTACAAACCGTAGTGGCAGAACCATTGCAAATACGCCTACAAGAGTGGAGGTTTTAGATGCGGAAGAACTAAACGAAAAGGCTATAATGCGGTCGACTAATATCGCTATGCTTTTGCGGGAAAGTACAGGCATCTTAATGCAAACAACTTCCGTTGCCGCGGCTAATCAGAGTATAAGAATGCAGGGATTAGATGGGCGCTATACACAGCTACTTAAAGACGGTTTCCCAATATATGGCGGCTTTTCAAGTGGACTAAGTATTATGCAAATACCGCCCTTAGACCTTCAACAAGTAGAGATAGTAAAGGGAAGTAACTCAACACTGTATGGTGGTGGTGCCATTGCAGGATTGGTGAATTTAGTGAGTATTCAGCCAACAAAAGAAACCAATTTGAAAGTTATGGTTGACCAAACTTCGGCCTTGGGAAGCACCGTTAATACCTTTTACGCAAAGCGAAATGAGCGCTTTGGTATCTCGCTTTATGGCTCAATAAATAGGCAGCAAGTTTATGATGCCAATGGCGACAATTTCAGTGATATACCAGAAATAGCTTCTGTTACTATGAACCCCGTTTTTTACTATTATCCAAATGAGAAAAGTACCTTTAGACTAGCTTTGAATATTACTCAAGAAAATAGATTTGGTGGAGATTTAGATGTTATTGATAGTGGTACGCCATTGAGTACAGCCTTTAGCCAAGAAAACGAGAGTAGTAGAAATGCTATTCAGTTAAGCTACAATACTATTTTAGGCGATGACCTCTATTTCGTGGTTAAGCATAGTACAAATAGATTTAAACGAGGCATAACTGAGTATGATTACTTCTTTGAAGGAACTCAGTTAGCTACATTTAATGAAGTAACTCTAAGATATTCGAACGCTACTACTGATTTAGTTGGTGGTTTAGTACTACAAACAGATAACTTTACTCAAACGGGTTTTAGTATCCCAGCCTCATATAGTGGTAGTCTGGGTTTGATTGACCCTGTTTTTCTTAGATATGAGAATAATATTGGTGGCGCTTTTGTACAACTCACCAACGACCTTAGTGAACGCTTTTCCTTAGAAGCAGGTCTTCGGTATGAGCAGAGTCTTGACTTAGAATATTTTGACGGATCAGGCTATGATTATGGATCTTTTTTAATGCCTAGATTATCAATCTTATATAAAGCCAATGAAAACCTAAGCTTCAGACTAGGCGGTGGTAGTGGCTATATGTTACCTACTATCTTTAATGAGGAAGCAGAAAGCTTAGCTTTTAGAGTGGGGAACATCCCAATAAACCCACTATTAAACGCAGAGAGATCACAAGGCATTAATTTTGATATGAATTATAATACAGCCTTTGCAGAAAACTGGACATTATCCTTCAATCAGCTATTTTTCTTTTCAAGTATTCAAGATGCGGTAATTTTAGAAGGTGTTAAATTTAGGAATGCCACCGATTTAGTGCGCTCTCAGGGTATTGAAAGTAATTTCAAATTGACTTATAAAGACTTTAAGCTCTTTGCGAATTATGCTTTCATTGACACCGAACTATCTTTTACTGAAGATAAAAGAGCCATTCCGCTAACACCTAAACACAACTTTGGTGGCGTACTTGTTTACGAAGTAAAAGGTAAGTGGCGCTTAGGTTTAGAGAGCTACTATAAAAGTGAGCAGTTTCGTAGAAACGGAAGTCAGACCGATGATTTCTGGCTATTCGGTTTCATGGCGTTACGCAAATTTGAGCACTTTAGTATCTATGCAAATTTTGAAAACTTTACCGATACCAGGCAGCATAGGCTAGAGAATTTTAGTGCAAGCGATCACTTTAGCCCAAACATTCCAGACATCTGGGCACCTTTAGATGGTAGGGTGATAAACGCCGGTTTTATTTTGGATTTTTGATTAAAACAAACGTGGGTTTGTTGCATGCAACAGACCTAAATCTTTTGTTTATTGTACCTAATTAATCCTATTCAAAAAAAAGCTGTGCCCATGAAAAAGCTCATTCTTCTGCTAGTAGCCTTATCTGTTACTACTAGCATCTTAGTTGCCCAAGATCTTAAAAAGTTGACTGTAGATGACTATGGGAAATGGTCTAGACTGGTCGCTACCCAAATCTCAGATAATGGCGAATGGATGAGCTATGGGAAACGTCCCAACGGTGGTGATGATACCCTGATAATACGTGACTTAGTAAACGTGGATTCCCCCAAAGAGTACAAAGTTTATAGCGCAAGTAATGCTCAGTTTTCTTCAGATAGTAAATGGGTTAGTTATTTGGTATCACCAGATAGCGATGAAGAAAAGAAGCTGAAAAAAGCTAAAAAGCCCGTTTATAAACAGGCCGTGCTTGTGAATTTAGTAACAGGTGAGAAAAAAGTAGTTGAGCGCGCTTCAACCATGACATTTTCTAACGATGCAGCTATGTGGGTTGTGCACCGACAAAAACCTAGTGATGATAAAAGTAGCCATAAGGGCAGCGATTTGGTGCTTTTCCACCTTCCCACCGCTAATACTATAAGTCTGGGTAATGTTTCGGAATATGGATTTAATCAAAAGTCTAGCCATTTAGCCTATTTAGTTGATGCCGACGATCAAATTGGAAATGGCGCTTATCTACTAGCGGCCAATAAGTTGAGCTCATCCTTAGTACATGCAGATTCAGCAAAGTTTACCGATTTAACATGGGATGACTCCCAAAGTTTAGAAAAAGATTGGGCGAAAAAAGGGAATTCTTTGAGTTTCCTAAAAAGTCACAAAATTGACACGCTCATTTATCCAGAAATTGTTTTGGGTGTGGCTCAGCAATTAGATAAAAGCCCAAAACTCACTTTCCTGAATCCAAAAGATACCGAAGCCATAGCTAGTGATATGGTGATCAGTGTAAATGCGACACCACGATTTACTGAGAATGGAGAAGCTGTATTTTTGGGCTTACGCAAGCAAGAGCCAAAAATAAAAATGAGTAAAGACACCATTCCAAATTTAGACGTTTGGCATTGGAAAGATGATCGTATTCAAACGGTGCAAATACGCCAAGCAGCCAGAGATAAACGATTTTCTTATCGCGGCATATTTCATGTAAATCAACAGAAATTTGTAGCCTTAGCGGATGAAAATATGCGGGAAGTGCTTACTACAAAAAGCAATGATTTTGCGGTAGGAATGGATTTCAAACCCTATATAAATGACGTGAATTGGGGCGTAAGTCCGGCAGATATGTACAAAGTTGATTTAACTTCGGGAAAGCGCAGCCTTTTTGCGCAAAACATCAAACGCTCGTTGGGAACTTCTCCTGATGGTCGATATTTCCTTTATCAAAAAATGGATGAAGATGGCTCGGCAAGCTTAATGGTTTATGATATAACTAAAGAAACGACCACTCAAATTGATGAAGCAGCCGGAATATCTTTTGAAAATGAGGATCACATTTATCCGCATGAAAACCCTCCTTATGGCTTAGCTGGTTGGACAGCCGATAAAGAGCATGTAATTATGAACCATAAATTCGATTTATGGTTGCTTTCATTAGACGGAAAGAAAGCTCAAAACTTGACTAAAGGTATGGGTGAAGCCAATGAAATGGTATTCAGAGTGGTGAACTTAGACGATGAAGATAGCTATGTAAATACTAAAAATGCTTTACTGCTAAGTGCTACTGGTGAGTGGACGAAAAAAGAAGGTTTTTATTCAGTGAAAGTAGGCAAAGAACCGCAAATGTTGGTGTATTCTGATTATAAATACAGCTACCCAACTAAGGCAAAAGATGCAGACAAGTTGCTGCTAAGTCGCCAGACTTTTGTGGATTACCCAGATTATTATCTGAGCAATAGTTCATTTAAAACTATGGATAAAGTGACGGAGGCCAACCCACAACAAGCTGAATATGCTTGGGGAAGTCGCAAATTGTTAACCTTCGAAAATGGTAGGGGACAAAAAGTTCAGGGTACGCTAACACTTCCTGCTAATTATGTGGAAGGTCAGAGCTATCCGACGATCATTTATTTCTACGAGAAAATGTCGGATAGACACCACCGTTATGAAATGCCGGTTTATGATGATCGTCCGCACATGAGTACCTATGCTAGCAATGGCTATGTGCTATTTCAACCAGATATTTTATTTGAGGAAGGAAAGGCGGGAACCTCTTCTTTAGACGGCATTACTGCTGCGGTCGACAAAATTGTTGCAGACGGTTATGCTGATCCAGAGCGTATAGGTTTGCAAGGACATAGCTGGGGTGGTTATCAGTCGTCTTTTATTTTAACGCAGACGGATATTTTTAAAACCGTAGTTACAGGAGCACCGCCTACAAACCTTACTTCTTTCTATAATAATGTTTATGGAAGTTCGGGAACCAACCATCATGGAATTATGGAAATTGGGCAAGTTCGTATGGGAAGAGGCGTAACTCCTTGGACGCACCGCGAAATCTACCAAAAACAAAATCCGATGTTTTATGTGCCTGAAATTAAGATTCCCTTTATGATTTTACATGGTACGGAAGATGGTGCGGTAGACTGGTCGCAGGGCTTAGAATTCTACAATGCTGCTAGACGTATGGGCAAAGAAGTGATCTTTTTGTCGTACCCAGGAGAGGGTCATCATTTGTCGAATAAAGCCAATCAAAAAGATTTCTTGGTGCGCATGCATCAGTATTTCGATTACCATTTGAAAGGTGTTGAGCCGGCTGATTGGATCACGAATGGTGTGCCACATCTAGAAAAACTTTATGAAAAGGCGGAATGATTTAACGCCAAGTAGCAAAGGAAAAAAGATACGGAGCTGCAACCCATAGGCTACGCTCAGGAACCAAGCCACGGAGTTCTTAATGAATAACGTATAATTATGAGTTATAAATTATTCGAGATGGTGAAACTTGGCTACTTCGTCAATCCGCATTCCCGAAAGCTTTCGGGATCTAAGCGGGTTGGGTGCTAGGAATTCAGATTTTTAGCATCATTTTCTGTGTTATCTAAAGTCAAAAAGGGAAATTCTGGCTAGCGTGTCATCTTTAACGCCTAATCAGCAAATACAAAAATTCTGTAATTCAGAACTGCTTCAGCGATAAATATCTCTTCGATTTCCTATCGCAACTACTAAAACGGTTACCATTTCATCTTGAATTTGGCATATAACACGATTATCTCCGACTCTGTAGCGCCACAAACTTTTCAATGTTCCTTTTAAAGGCTTGAAAAATCTTCTTGGATTTTGTTCAATTGCAATTGACTTGCCTAACCATTTTAAAATTCTTGTCTGTTGTTCTTCCGAAAGTTTTCTGAGTTCTTTACGCGCTCTTTAATCAAACTCAACTTGCCATGTCATCCTCTCTCCCCAACACAGTTAACGTCCACTTACGACCTTCTTGTTTATCTAGTCGATGCTCAGCTAGATAAATATCCTCTAAATCGTCTAATTTTTCCTCAATGGCTAGACGTAGATAATAGGCTTTAGTGCGGCCAGTGAGCTTGGCTAAGTTAGTAAGGCGCTTTTCTAAAGATTCACTTAGTCGAACACTTATGGGCATCATTAATAAATTATGATTATTAGATACGTGTATTACAACTATACACAATCAGTAAACTATGAACAACGAACAAGGCAGAATTATAAGTTATGAATTATGCGAGAATGTGAAAATTGAGAACACAATTCGCATAATTTGGTCTACCCAAATTAATCGAAATTTCCAGATCCCCGTCATTTGACCTAACTCAAAGCATCAATAATCATTAGAATTACCGTCTTTAGGCTTGCTAGTTCGCCGCTGCGAATCAGTAATTACCCAAAATTATTTATTTAAACTTCAATTCCTGCTCAGTTCTAGACTTATTAAACATCATCGTTTTTTCCTTCCCATTTTTCTTTACATGCATAATGGTTGTTTGAGTGGCAAACATTTCGGTGAATAACTTACATGTTGCTTGAAGTTCTGTAAAGTCGGGAATGCCCTGAACCTGGAAATAGCACCACGTAACATCCAACTCAATTTCCTTTCCCAAATAACTCATACCATTCACAGATAAATCAGGCACTTCAAAGGCTACTTGATCGTTGAAATACACATTTATTAAGGAATCTACGGCAGGAATCTCATCTTCATAGCCAATAAATAAATCATCGCGAGAAGAAGCCTTACGCACTGCGTCTTGAAGATCATCCGTAAAAACTTTAAATGTAATATCTAAGCTTTGTGTTTTTGGGTTGAAGTCTATGAGTCCCAAGCTTATATACATGGGATGAAGAGTATTAAATCCGCTGAATACAAGCCAAGATATTGGCAATATCAGCCGAAAAAATAAGTACATAATATTTCCTTTGTTGAATGTTTGGTTCAAAGTACGTAAAGTGCAATCTTGAAACAATTTGCAACAAGCCTCTTTAATAATACTTCATGTCTGAATTTGCGGCCTATTTTAGCTTAGGTTTTGATCATATTTCTGATCTAACTGCATACGATCATATTCTCTTTATAGTAGCACTAACTGCTGTTTATCAAGTCAAGGATCTCAAAAAAATAGCAATTCTCGTTACAGCTTTTACGATTGGACACTCTATTACATTGGCTCTAGCCACGCTGGGGTTGGTGATTTTGCCCTCTGACGTTATAGAGTTTTTAATACCCGTTACTATTGCACTTACTTGCATTTACAATGTTTCGAGTAAAGAAAATGATACAACACTGCTAACCAGAAAGCAGTCCTATCACTTTAATTATGCAATTGCTTCTGTCTTTGGATTAATTCATGGAGTGGGCTTCTCTAATTACCTGAGAATGCTATTGGGAAGAGAAGAATCGATAGTAACACCGCTATTAAGTTTCAATATTGGTCTTGAAATAGGCCAACTCTTGATTGTAGCCGTTATTCTTTCTACGATGATTATTTTTCAACGTGTATTTTTTGTGAGTTCTCGTGCTTGGAACCTTTTTGTTTCTGGTGCTGCTTTTGGTATTTCTGTTATTTTGATGGCAGAAACCAAATTTTGGTAGTCATTTCAAAATTCTAAATTTAACTCAAACCAACAACCTGACCCATGTCAATATTCAAAACCAATAGTGGTAACAACATTGTTACTGCGTGCATTTTATTGGTATTTGCATTGATAGGCACTAGCAATGCTTTTGCCCAAGAAAATACAAATACCAATAAATTTAGACAGATGTATGATCTGTTGCCTACTCCCAACGTTTACCGAACGGCAAGCGGAGCACCTGGCCATCAATACTACCAACAGCGTGCTGATTACGTAATTGATGTAGAAATTAACGATGAGAACCAGATGCTTACAGGTTCCCAAAAAGTTACTTACTTCAATAATTCCCCTGATCATTTAGATTATCTATGGCTGCAGCTAGATCAAAATATGCGCGCACCTGATTCAGATACCTACAAAATAAGCCAATCTACTATTGACCCAAATAGAATAGGTTCCAACCAAGTTGAAAACCTCATCGGACATTCTGAAGATTTTGGCTATAAAATTCACAAAGTTACCGATGCACGTGGCAATGACTTACCCTATACCATAGTAAAAACTATGATGCGTATAGACTTACCACAGACATTAAAGCCAGGTGCGAAAATTAATTTTAATGTAGATTGGGCGTTCAAAGTTCACGATCGTATTCGCTACGGCGGACGTGGTGGTGCTGAGTATTTCCCTGAAGATGGGAACTGGTTATACACTTTAACTCAGTGGTATCCGAGAATGGCCGTCTACAATGATGTGGAAGGCTGGCAGCACAAACAATTCTTAGGCCGTGGCGAATTTGCTTTGGTTTTCGGGAATTATGACGTGAAAATCACAGTGCCTGGTGATCACGTAGTGGCCTCAACCGGTGAACTACAAAACGCCAAACAAGTTCTTTCCTCTACTGAACTGAAACGCTACGAGCAATCAGTAAAAGCGGATAAACCCGTAGTAGTTGTTACCAAAGAAGAGGCAGAAGCCAAAGAAAGCAACCCTAATTACGGCAACCAAAAAACGTGGCATTACAAAGCTGAAATGGTTCGCGATTTTGCTTTTGGTCATTCAAGAAAATACATCTGGGATGCTATGGGTGTAGACCTAAACGGAAGAACCATTATGGCTATGAGTTATTACCCTAAAGAGTCTGATGTAACTTTTGGAACCTATTCTACTGAAGTAGTTGCCCATACGGTTGAGACGTATTCTAAATTCACCTTTGATTATCCATATCCGGTGGCTATTTCTGTGGAAGCAGCTAATGGCATGGAATACCCGATGATTTGCTTCAACTATGGCCGTAACGAAAAGGATGGAACCTATTCTGAGCGCACTAAGTACGGCATGATTGGCGTTATTATTCACGAAGTTGGCCATAACTGGTTCCCAATGATTGTGAATTCTGACGAACGCCAGTGGACTTGGATGGACGAGGGTTTGAATACTTTCCTGCAGTACTTAACAGAACAAGAATTTGAGCCAAATTACCCTAGTAGAAGAGGCCCAGCTGCGGGAATTGTTGATTATATGAAAGGCGACAAGAATTTCATTATGCCAATTATGACCAATTCAGAGTCTATTTTTCAGTTTGGGGCTAATGCGTATGGTAAACCAGCAACAGCTTTAAATATCCTTCGGGAAACCATTTTAGGTCGCGATTTATTTGATCACGCTTTCAAAACCTACGCACAACGCTGGATGTTCAAACATCCCACACCTGCTGATCTTTTCCGTACAATGGAAGATGCCTCTGGCGTTGATTTAGATTGGTTCTGGAGAGGTTGGTTCTACACTAACGATCATGTAGATATTGCACTTGACGATGTTAAATGGTTCCAAATTTCTTCTATGGACCCTGAAGTGGAAAAACCATTAGCTAGAAAAGCGGCTGATAAAGAACCCAAAGATGTTGCTGTTGAGCTTAACTCGGGTTTTGTAAAGTACACGGATTCGCGCCCAGAACTTATCGATTTCTACAATACCTACGACGAATTTGCTGTAGACGCCATAGATAAGCAAGAGTACGAGCGTGTATTAGAAAGAATGAATGAAGATCATAAGGCACTAATTGATGCTGGATATGAGTTCTATCAGTTAGATTTCGAAAATATAGGTGGTCTAGTAATGCCTATTATTTTAGACTTTGAATTTGAAGACGGTACGTCTAAACGGGAAACCATTCCAGCAGAAATCTGGAAAATGAACCCAAGTAAAGAAGCTACAAAAGTCTTTGCCTTCAAGAAGAAAGTGGTTGGCATTACCTTAGATCCTAATGTTGAGACAGCAGATACTGATCGTGGTAACAACTATTGGCCTAAGCGAGTAGAGCCAACACGTTTTGAGATGTTCTTACAAGGTGATCGTAGCCAACGAAATACTTCTGTGAGAGAAAATAAAATGCAACGCGCTAAACGCGCCGATGGCATGAACTAATTAGTTGTTTCTAAAAGGGACAGATCTTAGATCTGTCCCTTTTTTTATTCCTGCAGATTCCAGCTTCTAATGCCCTCAGATGCATTGGCAATAAGCTCATTAATGCCGTCTCCATTTAGATCCACAATTATGGGGTATTGTAAGGAAACGGGTGGCAGTGAAATCAGTCTTCGGCCATTTGCTAAATTCCAGCCCTGCATACGACCATAGCTACTTACCGCTAGCAAATGAGGTCTATTCTTCCTGTATAAATCGATTATAATTGGGGAGCTTTCATCAGATACAAACTCGCCCATCTCAAACTGCTGCACCACTTCAGCCTTTTGATTCATCAAGTAAATTTGCCCGCTAAAAGCCTGGAAGACCAATCTGTGGTCTCTGACTAATAAACTGTCGTTTGGCTGGTAAATGGCTGCTTCTGTTGTTGCTAGTTCCCCAACAATTGAGGTTCCGCCAAACTCTACACGGTCTAGCGTAAGAGAATCAACATCAGCAGAGATGATTTGGGTGTCGTTTGTGAAATAACTTCCCGTAAAATACTTGGTGAAACCTATTGTATTAATTGCACCCGATTGATCGCCAATAATGATGTGGTTCTCATCAAAATAAGGTGGTGTTGAGAGGTCGCTATTAAAAAATATTGGATAGGCCGCTCTTTCATTTCCGTTAGGCAGCAAAGCATGCAAAACGTTCTGTGAGGCTACAAAAATAGATGGAATATTGCGCCATACTTTATAAACCGGCTTTATGGTAGATGTAGCATTAAGTAATATGGGCCAGCCTCTAAGGTTGTCTCCCTTTGCATCTAGCAAATGCAGTTTACGGTCTGCCGTAGCTACAATAATTTCAACGCTGCCATTTTTGCCAATATCTTCTAAAGTTATAGGGGCCGATATTTTTTCGTTTAAACTAATTGGGAAGCGCGGTAGTGGGTTGCCCTGATTATCCCAGGCATAAATTTTATTTCCCGCCGCAAGCAATACACTTTTTAGGCCGTTTCCGTACCAATCAAACACAACAGGCCCACCAATCGGTAAATCTGAATCTTGTGTTTGCATTTGCCTTAGTAGTGTACCATCAGATGCAATAACATATACTTTGCCACTATCAGTGCTGAAAATTAGCTCATTTCTGTCGCTTCCCCCTAAATCGCTGGACACAATAGGCCCGCTCAGACTTTCATTAAACAGAGGAAACAACCAGTTTTCCTCATAGGGGATGTACGCATTATTGCTTTGGTACAAATTGGCTTGAACGTTGAGCATTCTGCGCCCGTCAGCGTTAGATATTGTGCTGTAAACCATGGCTTTATCGAAACGATTAAATGCCGGTTGAAGGTAATTTCCGGCACGTAAAAAAAGTTGCATCAAGCGGTTTAGCTCACTTCCTTTAGCAATGTGTAAGCTGCTAAATGTTGTTGGAATATTCTCATAAACTTCTTTCCAAGAGGCGTCGTAGCTCAAAACTCTTCTTCTAGAACGATCTGCGGCAACACTTTTGCACAAGCCAATTCTATCTGCCATTACGGCTACTTCATAATTTACGCCAAGGTAAAACCTACCTGATGTAGCCATTCCCGAACTTAGTATTTGTGCAAATAACGGACTATTCACTACATAGAGATCATCTTCGCGTGTAATTAAATTACTATTAGCCATACGTTCTAAAATGCGGTAGAAATCTTGAGAATTTTTTATATGCCGCAGCCACAAAAACTCTCCCTTTTCTGAAAAACCAGACTCTTCAAAGGAAACAATACCAAAGGCCAGCTCTAATGCAGAAAGTAAATTGGTACGCAAAACATCATTGTATAGAATTGCGCTATCGAGTTTTGTAGCACGGCCAGAGAGCTGCTCTTTATCAATAGTTAGATTTAACGGACTATTTCTAAACAAGCTAAAGTGAGTAGCGTTAGATGAGATATAATCGCCTAAAACAATAGCTTTATTTTCATACGAAATGGCTTGACTAAAGGGGTGGCTTAATACCTCATTTATTGGAATATTGGCGTTTATTTGTTCTACTTCGTTATTTTTTGTGAAATTTAGCGGCGCAACACCCAAGCCATTTGATAAGCCTAATACTGCAGGTCGGTACAATACTTTTAAGTTTTGCGATACAATGCGTTCAAGATTTACTGCATTAAAAACCCAGTTATTGCCTAGATTTTCTTTAATGACCGCATAAATAGATTCATTTTCATTGGCCGCAATGGCTGTTTCTATAGCGCGCTCAATGGTTAAACTATTTTGAGAAATTAAAGCTAAATCCTGTATTTGAGCACTAAAAAATTCCACCTTATCAGCTACAATACGGTGTATAACCACATTGTTGTGAGAATATTGCTGTGTTCCTGTTTCGGGGATATTCTTTTCACTAATTACCGCCGTTAAATTAGCCTCAGACTCAACCACAAAAAGACTTTCCCAATGATCTGCGTCTACGGGCACTGCAATAGCACCTTTTAGCTTATGCGGTATGTAGCTAAGCAATACAGTTTGGCCTAAGTTACCAAAAGGTGCGCTTCCATAAGTGGTGAAAGACTTAGCCTCTAACGATTTAAGAAAATCGGGCAAACTTATAGATTCAGTTGGCACATACACAGAAATGGCCTCTTTTGGTACCACGTCTGTCCAATCTGTAACTTTAACAGATGAATTGCAGCTAGCAAAGACGAACGCAGTTGCTATAACTAATGTGGCAAAAAAAGAATGTCGAAGAGTTGAGTTGGCGTTTAGCAAGTGCAATGGTAGTTTGATATTATATGTGTGGTTTAGCTAGCTTAGAAATATAAAATACGAAAACGAGAATAGGGTAGATGAGTTTTATTGAACCTTGGTATTTATTAGGTGGCCTTGCTGCGTTAATTCCGGTAGTTATTCATTTATTGAAATTGAATAAACCAGAAACCGTAGCATTTTCTACACTCGCATTTTTTAAAGAACTAACCGATACTACGGTAAAACGCCTAAATATAAAAAGGTGGTTGTTATTACTTTTTAGAGTATTGGCTATTCTGGCATTAACCTTAGCGCTGGCCCAACCTACTGCTAAGAACGCAGCAAACGCAGCCTTAAATGGTTCTCAGAATGCTTTATGGTTACTTATAGATAACTCTTTATCAACTGGCTTAAGCGATGACAAAGGCGTTAGGTTATACCGGCTTACTGAGCAAGCAAAATCTTGGATTGAGCAGTTAAACGATGATGCAAACGTTTATTTGAATGTAACCCACGGTAAATGGGAGTATAGCTCAGCGCTTGAACCCAAAGAAGCCATACAGCTGCTAAATCAAATTCAACCCTCAAAAGGAGCAGACTTTTTTGGCATTCGATTGAAAGAAATGATGCAAAATATGATTGCTTTAAGTGCGGCAGACAATGAAGTGCATATTCTGCATGACGGGCAGTACCTCTCTTTAGAAAATACCCTTGAAAGCTTAAAAAAGGAAGTAAATGAAGCCGATTGGGGAAAACTTAGAATTGGGTATTTACCACAAAACGGAGAAATAGCAAACAGCTGGATAAAGCATATCGGAACAACCAATAGTTGGGTCAGTGCCAATAAGAAGATGAACATTAAGGTAGATTTAGGGCAAAGTGCGAGTCAAAATAGTTCTGCAAGCCCGGATAGCTCATTCGTGAATAATCAAGGCTTGCAGAAATTGGCTATCTATGTGAACAACAGAATGATATCTGAGCAAGCCATAACAACTAATGAGGCTACGCTAAACGCTTCATTTACGCCAACAGAAGCGGGAGATTATGCACTGAAAGCCGTTATTTCTGGCGATTCTTATGTGTTAGATAACAGTTATTTTACGGTTCTAAAAGTCCCTGAAAGCCTAAAAATTCTTTGGGTTACCGATAATTACCGAGAACAAGACCGTAGTAAAAGTAGTTTTTACAACGCACTTAATGCAGCAAATTTAGCAGGTTATGCGCTAGATATTGATGCGGTAGCAGCAGATAACATTCCGGTTGAGCGCTTAGCCTCTTATAAAGTTGTGATTATGGAAGCAGTGAGCTCTTGGCCAACTTATGCAGACGCCGCAATCAGAGATTATGTGCAACAACTTGGGGGCGGACTTTGGCTTATTCCTTCATCAACTACAAACCTTAGTATTTGGAATAAAAAAGTTAGTGCATTAGGCTTGCCTATTTTTGAAGGAATAGTCGGTGAATATGCAAGCTATAAAAAGCAAACCTCTTTGGAACGAATAAGGGCCAATCATCCCATTTTTCAAGGAATGTTTAATGACAGCCAAATGGAAGAGCAAGGTTGGTCGCCTGTTATTGATAGTCCAAGTCTATATTACTATTACAAAATGGGTGATTTAGCGGGAAGTTACGCTCTACTTCAAACCGAAGAGCGAAACCCTATTTTGGTTGAAAAGAAATTGGGGAACGGCGTTATTTGGTCTATGGCTATGGGTTTTGAACCGGCTTGGTCTGATCTATCAATAAAGGCGATTTTTGCACCACTCATTTTTAACGGAATCAATTTTTTAAATACGGCTAACGAAGGTAGCTTTTTTTCAGAAAAAGCCTTGGTTGCGCCATTGCAGTTTTCTAGTCCTGGGGCGCTGCTATCAAACTCAGCTATTTTGAATGACTCCATTCAGGTATCTTTGGTTAGAGAGCAAGCAATAAGTTCTTTCAATTACCAAAGCATTGATCCATCTTTAGCGGCGGGCATTATTCAACTTGATAGCGCACAATATGGGTTGAATGCACCTAAATGGGAATCTGAACCCGATTATTTTAGTTTAGATCAGTTTTTGGCTCAAGATGCTCCAATCCTAGCGCAAAACGAATCAATGGCCGTTTGGAATAAAGACTTTATTTCAAACACGGTTTATGAATTGGACGATGTGGCGCAAAACACAGCCTCCTTTTCTAGTACAAAATCTCTTCCAATATGGACCTGGTTAGCCCTTTTAGCCTTATTGTTTCTGTTGATAGAATCGCTGATTAGCCGCTACTTTAAGGTTCAAGGGGCAAAATCCAAATCCTATGTTCGCAATTAACTATTCGCATTATGAATGAGTTTATATTTCCCGGACTATGTTAGATAGCACAACTATTATTGATGGAGTTGTGTGGTTGCTAAGGCTAAACTTATATGTTTTTGCTGCAGTTGGGCTGTTGGTTACCATCAGGGTTGTTCAGTTCAGATGGCGCCTAAGAAAAGTGCGCTTATATTGGTATGCTCGTCCTTTAGGCATTGTGCCGCTATTTGCTTCTTTTTTCTTGGGGTTAATCATAATTCTGAAATTACTTCCCGTAGAAAAATTACCCTTACTTACACCAGTAGATCTAAATATTTATATGCTAATGGGCATCTGTTTATTTGTGCTCACCAGAGAACTTAGTTTGGTGTATGTAACCAATAATGGTATTGTAAAGAATGTGATAAATCCGAAGCAGACCATTGCTTGGTTTCATGTGGTAGATTTCGCTGCAAAAGAAACCCAAAATGGCTGGAATTACGTCTTTATTTATAAGCAAGATGGAACGAAAGAACCCGCCAGAATGGATATACTAATACCAGAGCGTAAAAAAGACGCCTTTGACAAGCTAGTACATCAGCACTTGAGTAATCTCTCAAAATAGCATAGACCTTAGATTGGCCGTAACAGATTTCTTGATTTATTTACATGCTGATTTGAAAAGGTCGCTAAATATTGAGCAGATAGAACCGTATTTTAGCATGTAGCAATAGTAACGCAACTTATTTGAATTGATAGAAGACATTAAAAATCGCATAGACGAGCGAGAAAAAATCGTTTTAGTTGGTATTTACGGCGCACCCAATTTACCCAAATCTGTAGCCCAAGAGCATTTAGATGAACTAGAAATGCTTAGTAATACAGCGGGAGGAGATTGTGTAGGCAAATTAATGCAACCATTAGAAAGGCCAAATAGAGCCACTTACATTGGCACGGGTAAACTCAAAGAACTACAAAGCTTAATTGAGCAGAAAGAAGCAGATTCAGTGATATTTGACGATGATTTAACGCCGTCTCAGGTTCGAAATTTAGAAAAAGAATTAGATACAAAAATTATTGACAGAAGCGGGTTAATTCTAGACATCTTTGCTTCAAGAGCTAGATCTGCTGCATCAAAAACCCAGGTTGAGTTAGCCCAGCTACAGTACCTAATGCCTAGATTAACGCGGTATTGGACCCACTTGAGCCGCCAGAAAGGGGGGATTGGCACCAAAGGTCCTGGTGAAACACAAATTGAAACCGATAGACGCCTGATTGGTAAGCGTATAGCCACGCTAAAAGAGAAACTTGGGAAATTAGATAAACAGCGAAACACTCAACGAAAAAAACGCTCAGCATTAACCAGAGTAGCTTTAGTTGGGTACACCAATGCGGGTAAGTCAACGCTGATGAATACCCTTACTAACACCAATGTTTTAGCAGAAAATAAACTCTTTGCAACCTTAGACGCTACCTCCAGAAAGCACATCATAGACGGCAGAGACGTAGTTATTTCCGATACCGTTGGGTTTATCAGAAAACTGCCGCACAATTTGGTGGAAAGCTTTAAATCTACCTTAGATGAAATTACCGAGGCCGACATTTTACTACATATTGTAGATGCTGGTTCTGAGGTGAAAGATGATTACATAAAAGTGGTAAACGAGACGCTAGAAGAGCTAGAATGTGCCGAAAAAACCACCAAACTAGTCTTCAATAAAATTGACACCTTAGCACCTGACCAAGTGCAAGCACTTAAAGCTATGTATCCCAATGCTATTTATGTTGCTGCTGAAAAGGGTATAGGCATTGGCTTACTTGAAGAACAGATAGCTCAACTTATGCAATCTCAGTTTAGAGATATTGTGCTGCGTCTGCCAATGAGTGAGTACAAGTGGGTGGCAAAGCTTCACAAGTATGCCACTATTTTAGATCAACGCTACGATGATGCTACCTTGGTACTTACGGTTAGAATTAACGATAATATTTTTCATGGAATGGAAAAAGAATTAAGTACATTCGTATCAATACTAGACGATAACAACGGTATAGCTCAAGCACTTACAGACCAAAATTACTCTCTTTAACATAAGTAGAATGATCATAGACCAACTTCCGATAGTTTACCCAAGCATTTGGCACGAAAAAGAGCCTCTAGAACGCTTATGGGAATCATTGCTCGGACATGAAGAAGTAGCTGTCATAGACAGTTCTGGCTATTTAAAAGGTTTGCTACTGCCAGATATAATCGAGGCTGCATCTTTCTCAGAAATGCCAAAATCTTCTGCTGCAATTTTGGATGATATCATAAGCGTTCCTGTAGTTAAGGAACAAGACCATGTATTCAACGCTGCAAAAATCATAGCCCATGCCTCAGAAGGCTTCATTGGGGTAATTTCCGAAAATAACAGCTTCAAAGGTTACATAAAAACCGACAGTATCAAAGATTTGATCATAAATGGATTGAATCTAACGCTAGAAACTGGTGTGCTTTTAGTAGAACTGAGCGCGGCAAACCTTAGTATTTCTCAAGTTGTGCAGCTAATTGAGCAAGAAGACATTAAAATTATGGGATTAACCGTGCATCGCCCTGCAACGGAAGATCAACCCTTTTTGGTTTCCATAAAGCTTAATACCCCAGACACCATTAGAGCAACAGCCTCTTTAAGGCGTTATGAGTATGTGGTTCATGACTTTAGCAGCGGTGCCAGTATGACTGATGAAATGCGAAGCCGTGTAGATGAGTTGATACATTATCTTTCTATTTAACTACATTTTTTGGCATAGATAGATCTGTCTAGGGCTAGTTTTTGGGTCAAAGGTGAGGCCTTCATAATTCCCAAAAGCCTCTTTTATTTGTAAGCCGGCTTTTAAGAAATGCGCTTCAAACCAATCTCGGTTATACAAACAAACTTGTTCTTGGGTGGTATAAATGTGCTGGTCTTTATCAGATAATGAAATTGATTTGTATACAACATTATCTGCAATCCAGCGTTTTATTTGGTACGATAAAGCTAATGCTAGATAAACGCCATCTTCTTCTTTCATCAGGTTTTTTTCAACCGTAACGGGATTCAAGTAATCAAATAAGAATAAACCGTTAGGCTTTAGTGATTGGGAAATTTGCTGAAGAACTTCAAAATTCTCTGAATTGGTGAAATAGCCAAAACTGGTGAATACATTTATAGCAGCGTCAAATTGATTATGATAGTTTAGCGCACGCATATCTTTTTGTTCAAAATGCGTTCTGTGTTCAACGCCAAACTCTATAGCGTGTAATTTGGCCGTTTCTAGTGCCTTTGTAGCCAGGTCTACACCTGTAACTTCATATCCCTTCATTGCCATTTGTATAGAGTGTCTACCTCTGCCGCAGGCTACGTCTAGAAGGTGGTTATGAGTTGCAGAAGGGATCTTTTGGCTGATTAAATTTGCTAATACAGCAGCCTCTCTGTGATTGCGATTAGCGTAAATATGATAGTAAAGATCAGTGTTGAACCAACTCTCGTACCAAGCAGTAGTTTTATTTTTCATCTGTAAGGAACTATATGTCTATTATTCTAATTATGTTATTCGTCGAAAAGATATAAGCTTTAGTTGTGCTTAAAATAAGTTTTTATTTACCTTTGCGTGTCGTAGCTTATTATTAAAAGCGCTTTTTTCGACTATTCCTTAGTTCAACCAACATATTTTCCAGTTCAACCAACATCAAGTTCCCTCATGCGAATAGCTAAAACCCTAGCTGTTGCACTTTTATTGTGCATTTCAACAGCCTCATTAATGGCACAATCTACTATATCTGGTGTAGTGTCAGACTCCCAATATGGAGAAACACTCCCAGGAGCAAACGTAATTCTTAGAAGTTCTACGGATGGTTCTTTTCGTGGAACAGCAACAGATCCTGACGGTAAGTTTACCATCAAAAATATTTCAGATGGTGAATATGAGCTGGTAGTGAGCTACCAAGGTTTCCAAGAGTTTAAAGAGTCTATAAGTTTTTCTGGAGCACAACAAATAACCAAAGATGTAGCTTTAACAGTAGGTATTCTTTTAAACCCAGTTATTGTTTCTGCATCTAAAAGAAAGGAAAAAGTAACTGATGCACCAGCCGCTATTGAAGTGGTAAGCGCTAACGCAGTGAAAAATATATCTACAGCTTCTGCTGTTGATTTAATTAAGTCAGCTAAATCAGTAGATGTTGCCCAGCAAGGTATTGCAGCACAAACGGTGGTAACACGTGGTTTTAATAATATTTTCTCTGGGTCAATGTTAATTTTAACAGACAATAGAATTGCGCGTGTACCTTCACTTAGAGCAAATGCCGTTCACATGTTATCTACTTCAAACGACGACATTGAACAAATAGAAATTGTTCTTGGGCCAGGCTCGGCTCTTTACGGTCCTAACGTGAATTCAGGAGTAATGCACTTTATCACTAAATCTCCACTTAACGAGCAAAGCACTAGCTTTAGCTTAAGTGGCGGACAGCAAAATTTTATGAAGGCACAATTTCGTACTTCATTCAAGTTATCAGATAAGTTGGGTATCAAGGTTTCTGGACAATACCTAAACGCTGATGATTTTGAACTAAATGAAGGTTCTTGGACAGACGCCAATCTTAGTCAGCGGGTTCAAGACCCTGGTTTTATTGCTGAAACCAACCCATACCGTTTAGATGAATTGAGAAACCGTGCTGCATGGTTAGCTAATCCAAACAGAAATGAAGCACAAAGTCGTGTTGGTATACGTGACTACAGTGTTGAAAAATATGCACTTGATGCACGTTTAGATTATGCAATTGATGATAATACTACATTCGTACTAAACGGTGGCTTTAACTCTGCTTCTAACGTTGAGTTAACAGGTTTAGGAGCTGGTTTAGCAGATAATTGGGTTATTTACAATGTACAAGCAAAAATGACTCACAAAAATATGTTTGCGCAGGTTTACTTAAATGGCTCTGATGCAGGTGATACTTATATAATACCAACGGGGAATACCATTGTTGATAATTCTTCACTTGCTGTTGCTCAGTTTCAGCATGATTTAACCTACGATAAGCTTCGCCTTACTTATGGTGTAGATTTTCTACTAACCACACCCATAAGTGAGGGAACTGTTAATGGTAGAAATGAAGCCAACGATCAGGTTAGTGAAGTTGGGGTATATGCTCAAGGAACTTATTCATTAAGCAATAAATTTGATTTAGTTGGTTCTTTTAGAGTTGATAGGCACTCAATTATTGAAACGCCTGTGTTCTCGCCAAGAGCTGGTATAGTGTTTAAACCAACCGAAGGCCATACCTTCCGTTTTACTTACAACCGTTCGTTCTCAACACCATCTAGTAATGGTTTGTGGTTAGATCTACAAGCAGGTAATGTACCAACACCAATTCCAGGCTTAGCCTACCAAGTGCGCGCTCAAGGTGTGCCAAACAGTGGTTTCCAGTTTCAACGTGGAGAAAATGGTCGCCCAATATTTTACTCTCCTTTAGCCCAACAAGGCGGTCAGTATGTACCAATTGAGCAAGACTTAAGCGATCCTACTGCTTGGGGAATTATTCAAGCTCTTGCGATCGGAAATGGTGTACCTGCAAACTTGATGGGAGCCATTCCTGCACCGTCCTCTGGTGCCGTTGGTTTCAATATGGCCTCACTAAATACGTCTACAGCTCAGTTTGAGCCAACTACTGACGTAACGGATATCCCAGCGCTTACTCCAACCATCTACAATACGCTTGAGGTTGGTTATAAAGGCTTGATAGACGATAAGTTATTGATAACAACAGATTTCTATTACACCAAAGCTTTTGATTTTATAGGCCCACTTATTAATGAAACGCCAAACGTATTCGTAAATGGTTCACAATTATCTGACTACCTAACACCATTCTTCCAGGGTGCGGGCTTACTACAAGGTGCACAGGGTATTTCTGCTGCAACTGGCATTCCTTTTACCAGTGCTGACCCAACAGCAGCAGCAGCCTTTATCGGTAGCTTACCAGCTAACGTAGCTGCTCTAGTAGGCGCACAGTTTGGCGGCGCAACTTCTGGCGCACAAATTATACAAGCTATTCAAGCTGGTGCCGCGGCTCAAGCTGGCCAGTTAGGTGACGGCTTAGCAGCTGCCCCAATTGGTTTGGTTTCTCCGGATGGGGCTTTTGATCGCGATGCTATCATGCTTACCTACCGTAACTTTGGTGAAATTGATTACTTCGGTGTTGATATTGGACTTGAGTATTTAATCACTAACAGCTGGAGAGTCATAGGTAATTACTCGCATATCTCTGATGATAGCTGGTTAGATTTAGATGGTAAAGACGATTTTGATATCTATCTGAACGCGCCTCGAAACAAATACATGTTTGCTACCAACTATACCGATAGAAAATGGACTGGTGAAATTCGCTACCGTTTCGTTCAAGGCTTCCCAATTGAATCTGGTATCTGGGCAACTGCTTTACTACCAAATGGTCGCCGTCAAGCAATTCAAAGCTATGGTCTACTAGATTTTAACGCAGGTTATGACTTCCAAAATGTCCCTGGTTTACGTGCAACACTTAATGTTACTAATGCTTTAAATGTTGATAACGTGCAGTTCGCAGGTACCCCAAATATTGGTCGATTAAGCCTATTCGGACTTAGCTATAAATTCTGATAGCTAAATTTCTTTTGCTGGGTTTAATAAAAAAGCCTATTCAAGAAACTATTAACCCTGATAGCTTAAAGCCATTTCGATTAGTTCGAGATGGCTTTTTGCATTTAACCCATTTAATCGGGCATTTTACTGCCTGCTTTGGTAGATTTATCGAATGAAATTTCCAGAAAGACTACAACAGCTAATCATAGAAAATAAGAGCGTTTTATGCGTTGGCTTAGACCCAGATTTAGCAAAAATACCTCAGCTTTTTAAAGGCGCAAATGAAGCTGAAACCGTCGCTAACTTTTGTAAAGCGGTTATAGAAGCTACAAAGCAAAGTTGTATAGCATATAAACCAAATTTAGCTTTTTTTGAGGCCCTTGGTGATGAAGGCTTAGCTATTTATCATAGCGTAATTCGTGCTGTTCCCAACACGCATTTAGTTATTTCTGATGCAAAACGAGGCGACATTGGTAATACTGCGGCCCATTATGAGAAAGCCATATTTGGCCACTCAAAAGCCGATGCAATTACCGTAAATCCGCTCATGGGCTTTGATAGTGTTGCACCTTATGGCCAACATGAAGATAAAGCAGTTTTTGGCTTGGCCTACACCTCAAATAAAGGCGCAGAAGACTTCTTTTCCCAAATAATGGCAGACGGTAAAAATTTTAGTATTCATGTTGCACAAAAACTTGCACAATGGAATAATGAACTTAGTACGCACATTGGAATGGTTGTGGGCGCAACCCAAGCCCAAGTAATTAAGCCAGTTTTAGAAGCGCATCCCACAGCTTGCCTGCTAATACCTGGTATTGGGGCGCAAGGTGGCTCCGTTCAAGAATTAGCCAAAGTATTGAAATTCCATAAAGCACCAGTACTTATTAACTCTAGTAGAGCCATAATATATGCAGCTAATAACGTATCAAATATGCCTGAATGGAAGGAAATAACCTGTAAGGCAGCCCAAAATATGAATGCTGATCTTATCGAAATTACTCAATATTATGTCTGAATCAACTGAACAAACCCAAGTTCTAATGTATACCGATGGCGCCTGTAGGGGGAATCCAGGGCCAGGTGGTTGGGGCGTGCTGCTTGAAGCAAATGGCAAAGAACGCGAGCTTTCTGGCGCAGATCCTGCCACTACTAACAACCGAATGGAAATGATGGCCGTAATTGAAGGCTTGAAGGCATTAAAAAGGCCCTGCACCGTTACGGTTTGCTCAGATAGTGCGCTAATTATAAATGCATTCACCAAAGGCTGGATTAAAAGCTGGCAGGCAAAAAGCTGGAAAAAAGCCGATAAAAAACCTGTGGAAAATCAGGCATTGTGGGAAGCTATGATTGATGCAATGAAACCGCATAATGTTATCTGGAAAAAAGTAAAAGGCCACTCTACCGACGCTCGTAATAACCGAGTAGACGAGCTTGCTGTACAAGCTTCAAAAACTGTATAACTTTTGATTTACGATTCTTTCTTTTAGCGCATTCCTTTCAAAGTGGGTTTTCGCTACCTTTAGCCAGTTCAAACTGTTTTTCAAATAATGGCTACTATTTTGATCCGATTAATTACTGCTTGTATTCTTTTTGCCGTTCTTCTCTCATTTTTCCCCAAGGCTATTTTTGCGCAAAATAGCCATGCAGAAAAACTCTCTACCCACTTTCATAAAGCTAAAATCGCTTACGATGCTGGGCAGCTAATTCAGGCTGTATCGCTATTTGAGCAAAGCATTAAGGTAGAAGCTGAGACCATTTATAGGGAAGACGCACTTTACGGCCTGTTGAAAACAGAAATAGCCATAGATTCATTAAGAACCCCGGTACTAACCGAGATTTTCGCCAACGTATCTGCAAACAGACAGTACATTAAGTTAGCTTTTGTTGATTGGGCTGAGTATGAATTAAACCAGCGCGCTGATAGAGAAGCCTATAAAAAGCAGCTAAGTAGAGCCATTGAACTTTCAGGAATTGATGACGAAGAAGCCCAATGGACTATGCTTCTAGCTTATAATGAAGCTGCTAGAGATTCTATGGACGCAGCTCACAACCTCCTTGATTTAGCTGCAACTCGGTATAAAAGTACTAAATGGGCGCCAGAAGCAAGGTATCAAGCTGCACGCTGGCACCTACAAGCGGAGCAATTTGCCGATGCAGCCAAAGATTTTGAACTACTACGTTCGGTTTTCCCGCAACATGAACATAGCAGAGCCATAGAGTTACGCTTAGGGGAATCCTATTACAAAAATCAAGAATTTGATAAGGCAATAATTGAGTTTAAGCGCCAGTTGCCATTAATGACAGGCAAAACAGCCACTAAAGCGGTTTACCTCACGGCAGAAAGCTATAATGTTCTTGGCGATTACGATAATGCCACAACCTGGTACTTACGCTATCAACGCGAAATGGAAACTGTTCAGGGCGATGCACGACCTGCAAGTTATGGACTTGGCTGGGTATATATGAAACAAAATATCTACCACTGGGCTGTAGATGCTTTTGCTAAGGCGGGCGTGGGTGACGACGAATTGGCTCAAAAAGCGACCTATTATCTAGCAGTTTCCCAAAAATTAAGCGGGAAATATGAAGACGCTTTGAACACATTTAGTCAATTCTTTGAGCGTTTCTCTGACGGAATTTGGGCAGAACGCATTGCCTACGAATGGGCGGTAACGGCTTTTGAACTTGGCGATTATTCTAAATCTATTCAAATATTATTGCCCTTAGCTAGAAAAGCGGATCAGCTTGAAGATCCAGGTCCGTTGTTAACCTTTTTAGGGGAAGCCTTTTTTGCCAATGGCGAATATACAAGCGCTATTACGGCTTTCGATGAAGCCGCAAAAAATGGGGCGCTAGACCCCAAAGTTCGCCTTCAAGCTACCTTCCAAAAAGGATGGGTACTATACAGGAACCAGGCATTTAATGACGCTAGAGCTAATTTTGAGCAAGTATACCGATCTACAATTAAGGATAGCGTGAAAACGGAAGCCTTATTTTGGAGCGCCGATTGTAGCTATCAATTAGAAGAATATGACCGCTCAGCAGCTGAATTTCGTCGTTTCTTACAAGAAAATCCGGTTCATCAATTTAATGGCGCTGCCATGTATTCTCTTGGATGGGCGCAATTTATGCGAGGGGAATTTGAAGATGCCGCCCAGAATCTAGAGGGTTTTCTAACCAGCTATAAAGCACCTCCTATCGCCATTTTCCCTTATGATACTGATACACAACTCCGTTTGGGCGATTCCTATTTTGCACTTGGTCGTTATGATGACGCTATCCGCTATTACACAAAAGCTATTGGTGCTGAACCCGGTGGTGATTATGCCATGTATCAAATCGCAAATTCCTATTACCGATCTGAACAAACGGCTAATGCTATAGATGAGTTTGCAAAGCTGCTTCGAATCTATCCCTACACCGTTTATAGAGAACAGGCGCAATTTAATATTGGCTATTTGTGGTTTTTAAATGGTCAGTATTTGTTGGCAATTGAGAATTATGAAAAAGTCATTAAAATGGGACCTAGATCTAATTGGGCGGCCAGGGCACAATACAATATTGGTGACGCTTTGTTCAATGAGGGCAAGTTTGATTCTGCAATTGTGGCTTATCAAGAGGTGTTAAATAATTACCCTAGATCAGATTATATTATTGAAGCGGCAAATGGTATTCAATACGCACAACTTGCTTCAGGTCAAGACGATACCTCTAACGAGCTTCTTCAAGATTTCATCAAGAAAAACCCAAGAGCGTCTACATTAGATGCGCTTCGCTACCGCAAAGCAGAATCACTATTTCAGTCTGGTGATTACGCAAATTCTATCAAAGCATTTGAGCAATATTTGGTTGTGTCTAACTCATCAGCTCAGAAAGACGACGCAATATTTCAGATTGCTGAAGCGTATAGAATGTTGAATAATTTCTCTGCTGCAGAGAAACGCTACAAAGAATTGATAACGAACTATCCATCTAGTGAATTAACCGCTACGGCTTTAGCTACGCTTGGCAAACATAGCTTGCAAAATAAGGCCTTCGAGCAAAGTTTATCGTACTTCAGAGATCTTGAAAAACAAGGCGCTAGATATCAAGTAGATGCATGGCTTGGACAGGCAGAAGCCTTAACTGCGCTTAATAATTTTGCTTCGGTTACCGTTTTGTACAATAAAGTGTTAGCAAAAAACGCAGATAATGCTGCAGCAAAAGTGGGTCTGGGCATATTGGCGTTAAAACAAGGTAAGTTTGCAGCTGCAGATAGCCTATTTACGCCAGTAGCGGATCAAGATTTATCAGAATTGGGAGCGAAGGCACTATTTCATTTAGCTCTGGTGGAAATTGAAGAAGGCGATCTCGAAAATGCTTTAGTCCACTTGGCAAAAGTACCCGTACTATTTGGGATTTATGAGCAGTGGGTTACGCGTAGTGGGCTCAAAACAATTGAGATCTATCTTTCCCAAAACCGAAAGGGGGACGCGGCTAAAGTGCTTCAAAATATGCAGGAAAAATACCCAGAATCTGAATTCACCAAAGAAGCTAAGAAACTGGTAGGGTAGTGGTTCTAGGCATTGCTGACGCCACTTGGTTTATTCAAATGACAGATTTTTGGGTATTGACTTAGATCTAGCAAGGCCACACGACGGGTTCAAAGCCATGATTGATCACTAGGGCAATTCGAATGACATGGGTCACGGGGAAATTACTGGTGCTACTAGCCAATGCTAATGACGGAGTCAGGGGATTTGCTGTAGATCTAGCAAGCTAGGCCAAATGACGGGAATAAAGAGCTAGCCGGAATTTCTCCCTTCTCATTTCTAATATTACTTATATTAGCACACTATAAATTTTCCCCTTCCTAAATCCTGTTGTTTTGAATCTACCTAGAAAAGCTGGTCTTGCCACCATTACTTCGTTGCGAGGTACCATCAATTGTCCACCAGATAAATCTGTTTCCCAACGAGTTGCCATTTTTTCGCTACTTCGGGAAGGCACAACCGTTGTCAAAAATTACTCTCCGGCCGCAGATCCACAAAGTGCGCTAGCTTGTATTGAAGCTTTAGGAGCCAGCGTTAGCCGTTTCCCAGAAAAAGGAGAAATTCATATAAAAGGAATTGGTAGAGATGCATTAAGATCCAAGAAATTTAAGCAGTTAGATTGCGGGAATTCTGGCACCGCAATGCGCCTACTATCAGGCGTTATTGCAGGGGCTGGTATCGAAACTGTATTGATTGGCGACGAGTCGCTATCTGCTCGTACAATGAAGCGTATTTTAGATCCATTACGCGCAATGGATGCAAAAATTAGTGCGAAAAATGATGATTTTGCCCCTCTTAATTTTCATGATCATAGTGGGCTAAAAGGCATAGATTTTAGCCTTCCCGTACCAAGTGCGCAGCTTAAATCTTGCATACTATTAGCTGGCTTGTTCGCTGATGGGGACACAAAAGTAGTGGAAAAAGTGGTTTCTAGAGACCACACAGAAAGAATGTTAGGGCTAGCTGTACATCCATCAAATAAAGAGGGAGAGTTACACACTATTGTTGCCAATAAACAGACCATCATTCCTGATTTATCTGGCACGGTACCAGCTGATTTTTCCGCAGCAGTTTTTTGGTTAGTCGCGGGTTCAATTCATCCCGATGCAGAGATTCATTTACCAAATGTGGGCATAAATCCAACCCGTAAAGCAGCGCTTGATGTGTTATTAAGAATGGGCGCAGATATAAGCATAATGCCTGTTTTGGGAAGTAAAGATGACGGAGAGCCACTTGCTGATTTAACCGTTCGGAGTGCAGCTTTGAAAGCCACTGATTTATTGGACGAAGAAATAGCCATTCTGATTGATGAAATTCCCGTCTTATCGGTCGCTATGGCCTGTGCAAAGGGTACAAGTAGAGTACGCGGAGCTGAGGAGCTACGCTATAAAGAAACTGATCGTATTGTAGCTGTCTCAGAAATGCTAGATAAGGCGAAAATCAAACATACAAGCTTTGCTGACGGATTAGAAGTGGAAGGAAACCCTGATTTTAGTTTCGATTCAGCAATTTTCAATTCATACCATGACCATAGGATTGCCATGTCGGCCGCCGTACTGTCGTTCAGGGCAAAAAGTCTATGTTCCGTTGAAAATGGAGAATGTGCATCCATTTCTTATCCAACTTTCTGGAATGATTTTCTAAATATCCAGAAGTAGTCTAGTACTTTTGGAAAGTAAGTGAGAATTAGTCTAATTACAGTGGAAACTAAAATATTCGTTTAGCGGGAAATGATAGGTCTGCAGTGCTTATCGTTTTCCACTGATCGTGAAACATAATTTGTAAGGGGATAACGATGCACTTATATCAAATAAGAAAGCTAAATAGTGAATCAGATAAACTGATTTCATTGGTGTTCAAAGAGTTTCTAGTCTATGTAAGCCAAGAAAAATACATAGAATTTTTCAGCTTGAAAGAGGCTGCCTTAAGTTTACAAATGCACATAAGCTTGGCCGACTCTACCGATAGTATTGCGCAAAAAATGATCAATTTAAATATTGCGAATGCGTGCTTATCTGACTTCAAAAAGCACTTAGTGGGATGTGTAGATATGGGGTATATTCGTGAGCCTCAGCTCAGTCATTTTTTTAACTGTCTAGATTGTATTGTAGAATTGTTGGGTATCTACCGTAGGGCAAGCAAGCAGAATCTAATAAAGTGGGATGTGCAGTTTGATTCTAAGGCTAATAGTGTTGAATTACATAAAAAAGACAAGTTGTATTCGTCCAATACCCAACAATTAAAGCAGACAGAGAAATTTTTAGGTGCCGCTGAAAAAATTGTGTTACCAAAATTGTTTAAAAGTCAGAATCCTTCCTTTTTAAAAAAACCAGCCTCTTATTCAGTTCCACCTATTCGTGATTATATAGACAACTTGGTAAATAAGTGGAATGATGAGCGAGCAAATAGCAAAAATAGTAGTGGTAGAGCTAGCAACATTTCAGCGACTAATACCTCTAACAGAAATAAAAGTGGAAAAAAGACTGAAGATGGTGCAGATGCTGTCAATCAGCAATTTGATGGTCCAACAGAATGAAGAAATAGCTTTTAAACGAAGTTAATCCTTTATTGAGGATTATATGAAGTGCTCTTGGAAGCTTAACTGCATGAATATTATAGCTAGGACTTAGATTGTTGAATTTTCT
>Ga0136586_1000050_pt1 | contig 29995 bp, 18 predicted proteins | sample AntRauMFilla1562_FD_104926 | JGI IMG/M metagenome (GOLD analysis project Ga0136586, IMG submission 104926) | Saline lake microbial communities from Rauer Islands, Antarctica - Metagenome Filla 1 #562 | ecosystem: Environmental > Aquatic > Non-marine Saline and Alkaline > Saline | place... | reverse complement strand
TTTTATTGAGACCCTTCATTGTGGATAGTGAGCGCACATCTCGGTACATTTGCTAACGCAAATACTCGATGAGCTCTAAACCTATCTCGTATATCTGACATTAAGCGTTCATCGAGTGTTCGCAAAGCGAATGTATCGAGCCGTTCATCGAGTGTTCGCAAAGCGAATGTACCGAGCCGTTCATCGAGTGTTCGCAAAGCGAATGTACCGAGATGAAGCTCACTATTCGGAAAGACGTTCAGCTAAGAATTCCCCATTTCCTAATTTCCCATATAATCTAAATTAATTCCACCCGCAGGGTAATCTCGCGATTTCGCACCAGAGAAAGAATCATCCCCTAACTATATCTTATCCACTTAAATAGCTCCTTGAAACCGGCTTTTTTACCGTACATCAAGATGCCAACACGATAAATTTTCCCAGCTAAAACAATGCAAGCCAAAAAAGTAACCGTCATTAACACATAAGATAGTCCGATCTGCCAAAAGGGGACATCAATAACAGAGACACGCGCCGTCATCAAAACAGGACTTAAAAAGGGGATGAGTGAGGAAATCACAGCCAAACTAGATTCTGGACTAGAGGTTACCTGAGGCATTAAAATAATGGCAATGATAATAGGAATGGTGATTGGTAAACTCAATTGTTGCGTATCGGTTTCGCTTTCTACTGCTGAGCCAACAGCCGCAAATAAGGAGCTATATAGCAAGTAGCCGAAAAAGAAATTCAAAATGAAAACAATCCAAACTTTCGCAGATATTACCGGCATCCCAAAGCCTTCATTTTGCGCTACTTCCATAGCTTGAGCCATCTGCGGATCAGCCGTTGAAGAACCGCCTGTTATCAAGGGCACAATAACAGCTGTTATGATAATAGTTCCTAAAATCCATACACCAAATTGCGTTAAGCCAACCATTCCCACACCTAAAACCTTGCCAAGCATTAGCTCAAAGGGTTTTACTGAAGAGGTAATAACTTCTACAATTCTACTGGTCTTTTCCTCAATAACACCACGCATAACAATACTTCCGTACACAAAGAGAGAAATATAAATGATGAAGGCTAAAGCATACCCTAAAAAGAATAAAGCTGTTGAATCACCCGCAGAACCACCGTCTTCAGCTAACTTAGTAACATTAACCGTTGCACGATTTTTTATAATATTTTGGACAGCTTCACTTACTTCTGCTTTAGAAATTCGCTCTTCATAAATGGCATTTCGAACGTCTGAGCGTATATCCGTACTAAAGCGAATGCCACCAGTTCCATCCGTTAAAACCTGAATTTTTTTGTCGTTATTAGAAACGTGTTCAGCATCTAAAAACATATATCCGTTAATATTTCCAGATAAAACCAATTGTATTAAGCTATCTTCTGAGAGTCCATCAGGTGCCATCATGTATAAATCTTGGGTAGATTCTACTAGCCTTGGCAATAAAACTTGGGTTTCATCAACCACATAAATCATGCGTTTGGTATCGTCATCAGAGACAAATTTCTCCATCAAGATGGGAATTCCCACTAAAACTAGAATAAAAACCGGCATCAGTAGGGTAGTGATGATGAAAGCTTTTGTGCGAACTCGTGTCATATATTCGCGCTGAATAATTAAACTAATTTTAGACCAATTCATGATTACTTAGCTCCTAGGGCTGCTTTTTCTTCAGCATTAAGGTTATCTACGCCAACGGTAGAGATGAAAATTTCATTTAAAGAGGGTTCAACCAGCTCAAACCTGGTAATGTCAACAGCTGCCATTGCGGCTTCTAAAACATCTCTATGTGTGGTGCCTTCTAGCAGTCGGATTTCTGCATGATTGCTAGCTTTATTATTTATCCGAATATTTGGGATAGCATCTAAAAATGAGCCATCTCCGTGGAAGTCTAGTTCTACGGTATTTTCCCCAAACGATTTCTTTATGCCTCGTAGCTCACCATTTAGGATCGCTTTTCCACGATTAAATAGGCAAATATCGTCGCACATTTGCTCAACTTGTTCCATTCTGTGAGTCGAGAAGAAGATAGTTTTCCCATTATCTTTCAGCTCAATAATAATATTCTTGAGAAGTTCTGAATTTATAGGATCTAAGCCACTAAAGGGCTCATCAAAGATTAAAATACCCGGATCATGAGCTATGGTGGCAATAAACTGAATCTTCTGAGACATCCCCTTAGAAAGCTCAGATATCATTTTATCCTTCCATTCGTATGCGTCAAAACGCTCTAGCCAATATTTTGCAGCCGCAACGGCATCTTTGTGAGAAAGACCTTTCAGTCTTATTAAATAGAGTAATTGCTCACCTACTTTCATTTTTTTGTAGAGTCCGCGCTCTTCTGGCATATAACCAACTAAAGACTGCGTATTAGGACCAACTTTTTCCCCTTTAACTAATATTTCACCAGAATCTGGATATAATATGTTGTTGATCATGCGGATAGTAGTGGTTTTTCCAGCACCATTTGGGCCTAGAAGACCAAAAATCCGGCCACTTACTGCCTCAAAACTGACATTATCTACAGCTTGGTGATTTTCGAATTTTTTACTGATTTGCCTAACGGATATATCGGACATAGTGAGATAAGAGTATATGAGCGGTTAAATAATGGAACCCAATACGATGGATGAATCATATTGTGGCGACAACTTACTAAAATAGAGTAAATATCTTATGTTTCATTTTTTCTACTCACAAATAAAATCTGATTAATTAATTCATCTATTTTATAAAATGAATTGACTATGCTTAATTAACCTCGTTTTTTAAAGCATTATTTAACCTTTCCAACCTATTGAACGCAAATAATATGCGGATTATCCACATCAGTGCAGAATGTTACCCAGTTGCCAAGGCGGGTGGTTTAGGCGATGTTGTTGGGGCTTTACCAGCCTACCAAAACCAAAAAGGGCACCAAGCTATGGTCATTATGCCCAAATACGACAAAGAATGGATTGATGACCATCTTCTAAGTCTTGAACATAGCTCTCGATTTATCATGGGAGACAAAATATATAGCTACCACATTTACAAAGAAGTAAATGATACCTTAGGCTTTGAACTATTCTTTGTAGACATTCCGGGTTTACTCGATAGAACCGGTGTCTATGTAGATCCTAGCTCAGGCTATTCATACTGGGATGAATTTGAGCGATTTTTGGCCTTTCAAATAGCTGCGGTAGATTGGTTGAATAGCTGGCATCTAAAACCGGATGTAGTTCACTGTCACGATCATCATACTGGGTTAATTCCGTTTATGATGAATCATACTTTTACCTATCAAAATCTTCGCACAATTCCTTCTGTCTTAACTATTCATAATGGGCAGTATCAAGGCAATTTTGAAAAAGGTAAAGCTTTTTTTCTGCCCAACCATGAGCCACACATGTCGGGCTTGTTGCAGTGGGAAAATAAACTTAACCAGCTAGCTAGCGCCATTAAATGTGCTTGGGCAGTTACCACGGTTTCCCCAACCTACCTCAAAGAATTAAGTTTTTCAGCTAAAGGGCTTGAACCTCTATTAAAACAGGAACAACCAAAACTGCACGGTATTTTAAATGGCATAGATCTCCGAGTTTGGGATCCAAGAATAGATCCAATGTTGGTGCAGAATTATGATTTTAAAACAGTGAAAGAAGGTAAACTTGCCAATAAAACGTATTTAGCTAAGCGCTACAATTTAGATCCTACAAAGCCACTAGTATCTTTCATTGGAAGATTAGTAGGCGAAAAAGGGGCCGATTTATTACCCGATTTAATCAGATCTGTTTTGTACAAACGAAACGATATCAACTTTATTGTTTTAGGAACAGGCGACCCGATGCAAGAGCAAACTTTAGACGCTATGAATGCGTCATTTCCGGGAAGGTTCAAAGCTATCTTGAAATACGATGAATCCCTTGCACATAAAATTTATGCTGGCTCAGACGCGCTACTAATGCCGTCAAGAGTAGAACCCTGCGGACTTAACCAAATGTATGCCCTTCGTTATGGCACTATACCCATTGTTAGAAGAGTTGGTGGGCTTAACGATACTGTTATAGATTTCTCGCTAAAAGGTGGAACAGGGGTACACTTTGACAATTTTAGTTTGTATGATGCAGAGAATGCAATTAATAGAATGATGATCTTATTCTCACAGCCAAAAAAATGTGCAGATTTGATTAAAAGAGCTATGAAAGTTGATCACTCTTGGGAGCGTTCAGCTGACGAATACATCCATTTATACCAAAGCCTAAATAAATCATAAGGTACTAGCCATGATAGATAAATCTGTTATATCCGTAATTCTTGGTGGTGGACGAGGAACTCGTCTAGAACCCCTAACACTAATGCGATCTAAACCAGCTGTACCTGTAGGTGGTAAATACCGTTTAGTAGACATTCCTATTTCAAATTGTTTGAACTCGGGGCTAAAGAAAATTTTTGTTCTTACGCAGTTTAATTCGGCCTCACTAAATAGGCACATAAAAAACACCTATCACTTTGATGTTTTTGGGCATGGATTTGTTGACATTTTAGCCGCAGAACAAACCGTTGGCAATCAAAACTGGTTTCAAGGAACTGCTGATGCCGTGCGTCAAACCCTTCATCACCTAGAGAACTTTAAGTATGATCATGTGCTGATTCTATCTGGTGATCAACTGTATCAGATGGATTTTAACTCTATGATTGAAAGTCATGTAGCCTCTGGCTCTCAGCTTACTATAGCTACTATTCCAGTAAATGCACACGACGCCACGGGTTTTGGTATTATGAAAACCAGTGCAGACCAAACCATCACCTCTTTCATTGAGAAGCCTTCAAAAGACGTACTCTCAGAGTGGTCTTCTGAAACAGGTGAAGCCATGAAAGCGCAGGGAAAAAACTATTTAGCCTCGATGGGGATTTACATTTTTAATCGCCAAACGCTGATCGATTTATTTGAGCAAAATCCAACAGCAAAAGATTTTGGGAAAGAAATTATACCAATGGCAATGAATAATCCTGAATATAGGATTGGTAGCTATATTTATGATGGCTACTGGACAGATATTGGCACTATATCTTCATTTTTTGAAGCAAATCTTGAGCTAACAGACATTATGCCAAGGTTCAATCTTTTTGATAATAAATCGCCAATATATAGCCGTGCCCGAATGTTGCCCGCTAGTAAAATTAGAGGTACCACACTAGATAGAGTAGTAGTTTCTGATGGCTGTATTATTGAAGCCTATAAAATAGAGCACTGTGTCGTGGGTATTCGTTCTCGTATTGGTATGGGTACCGTCGTCAGTAACTCCATTATAATGGGCAATGATTACTTTGTTACCAATGATGAATACAATGAAGAGCATCATGAAATACCACTAATAGGTATTGGCGAAAACTGCAAAATTTCTAATTGTATTGTAGATAAGAATGCGAAAATTGGAAACAACGTCACCATTGAGGGTGGAAGCCATTTACCAGACCAAGAAAACGACCTTTACTGGGTCAGAGATGGTATCGTAATTATTCCAAAAGGTGTGACAATCCCAAATAACACCAAAATCTAGCCAAATTTATCAATTGACTACTATTAGCTGGTTCCTACTAGAACGCTTTAAATTTATTTATAATTTTCTGGGAACCAGATATAGCTTAAATCTTCGGGTAACTTCCATTCATAAGGATAGGTAAACAATCTGTATTCTGAGTCTATCCAAAGGTGCTTAAGGCTTTCTCTAGGTTGTATAAAAGGGCGTTCAGGCTTGCTATCTATTCGCCATGCAAAACCCTCTAGTTTAAGATCTTTTAATGAGGCTTCCTCCTCGAAGTAGTTTCCCGTAATATCTACTAAAGAAGTAACGTCTTCAGCGTTGCCATCGTTATCGAAGTGTATCTGTATTTGTTTTGCAGCCATTTTTACCAACCCATCTGCTTTACCACTGCCATCAGTGCTTTGATAAATAACTTCTGCATTGCCAACAGCCTGCATTATGGTAATATTGGATGTTGTGCTATCAAATTGTACCTCAATACGTTCTGCCGCAAGCTGGTTAAAGCGATTACTCAAACTATCAAAACTAATATGTTGTGCGGCACTCATAGCATACAAAGTTTTCGCTTTTCCATTTATCATTTTAAGGTGAATGGCTCTGGCTGATAGTTCACTGTCTTCTTGCCAAATAATAGGGTTTGATATCCACGATAAAGAATCGAGTTCTTCACTATAAAGCAAGGTATCTGATACTGCTGCTATGCTTTTAGACCACTGTTTCACTTGCCCAATCGCTAATAAGTCATTTTTTTCATTGTCTAGTTTAGTGGGAATTATTTCGATCTGGTTTGCCCATACAGCCATGGTATCGGCATTAGCAGAGTCAATTTTTATGGTGAAAACATTTCCTTTTGCTAACCGATAACCTACAGAATCTGCAAAAAGAGTATCTGACTGCATTAAATTGAGTTGGTCTGAGTCTTTGAAAAAAACCGAACCAATGGCGTAAGAACGACCATTCTTTTTTGATATAACCAAACTATCTGTAGTGAGCATACCGTCGTTGTTTTCCGATTGCACGTTCCCAGAGACAATAGCACTGTCTTGCGCTCTGTAGTATTTTCCGCGGTTGGCATATAAGGTGCTTTCTTTATCAAATAATTGAAAATCGGCCTTAAAAATGGCTTCTTCTGAATCGCTAAGGTATTCCATTTCTGTGGTTAAAATTACCGTAGAGTCTTCAACCATGAGCACTCTGCCGCTAAAGGTACTTAGGTCAGAACTCAGATCGTAAGTCATAAAATCTGAAAAAATTCTACGGTTCTTCTCTACTATTTGAATGGTACCGTAGGCTTCCAATCTGCCCTCAGTAATGTAATGAATGGCAGAATCGCAGGAGATTTTGGTATCGCCATCAACAATACGAACTTGCCCAACTAAACGTCTTTTAGCATTTCCGGCCTCTTCAGATCTGGCACCAAGATTTGCTTGTAGAATTTGAATAATGCGTTTCTCAATATCTTTTTTTTCTAAATCTTGCGCGCTAAGTACTGATACTGAGATAAAGCACAGTAGTACAATTAAAACAGCAAAGACTTGTTTAAGCAGTGGGAAAGAGCGCATAGATCAACTCAATTTTTAGAAAATGTGGTCTTGCCAGATATCTTTTTGAACTCGTATTCTGTTAGTTGGGTATTTCCATCTAAGCCATAACCGCTAATTGAGTCTTCTGGCGTAACAATAATCAAAAAGTCATTCGAAGAAATACGGTCTTTTTGCTGGTCCCAAACCAAGGTATCCTGGGTCTGTAGTTTTCGATTTCCTTCAGCTGTTAAAAATACATTGCCAATCATTTTAAAACGAGATTCATCGCCAAAATATATGGCTTCATCACTAAGACCAACAACAGAAGTATCGCCTTCTGAAGAGTAAACTGTAAAATATATAGGTCCGCTCATTATCGTTTGATTCAATGCTTTTGAGGTATAGTGATCTGCTCTTGAACCAGATATTTGCATTTTTATTATTCCATTCTGCACAATATTCATAGTAAAAACAGTACTACTTGAGTGGTTAGACAAGGAGTCTACCAGCGCTTGATTAGTTCCAAATTCAGTGGCGTAATCAGTACTTTTAGTGCAAGAAATAAGTAAACATGAACCAAGAAAAACCAAGAAAAACTGAAGGAAAAATGGGGTATTCATAGTTGACTGAGTAATTCATTATACACCAAAATATCTGTCACCTGCATCGCCTAGTCCTGGAACAATAAAGGCATTTTCATTCAGCCGTTCGTCAACAGCAGCAACGGTCATGGTAACATCAGGATGTTCATCCTGCATCTTTTTTATTCCTTCTGGAGCTGCAATCATACAAACAACGGCAATATTTTTAAATCCAGCAGCTTTAAGCTGTGAGCAAGTAAAAGAAAGACTTCCGCCAGTTGCTAACATGGGATCTAAAACAAATACTAAACTATTTCCTTGTTCAGGCTCAATGTTTCGATAATACACCTGCGGCAGATGGGTGTTTTCGTCTCTTTTCAGCCCGATATGAAAAACCTTAGAATCTGGGTTTAATACTAAGAAAGGCTCTAGCATAGAAAGCCCAGCTCTAAGAATTGGGCAAGCAATTAGCTCAACGGATACCGCAAGTTGTTTAGTTTTTTCAATTGGTGTAACAACTTCAATAGTTTTTAAAGGCAAATTCTCTGTAGCGTAAACGGTAAGAATGCAGCTAATTTTATTTGCAGTAGCCCTAAATAGTTCAGTCGAGGTACTCTTGTCTCTCAGCACGCCCAAAAAATGCTTTAAACGAGCATTCTTTGGAATGAAAATGGTTGAAGGAAGTGTGGCCGACAAAATTACTGATGTTCCATTTTTTTGAAGTAGGTGTTAGTGGCTTTGTAAACCACACCAGATAGCGCAAATAGGGCAATTAGGTTAGGAATAGTCATCAAACCAAGTGCAATATCGCCTATCAGCCAAACGGTATTTAAAGTTAACATAGCACCCACAAAGTGCATTATTACATAAACACCTTTGTAGTAAATAATAGATTTATCGCCCGCTAAGAATTGCATTGACCTATCGCCGTAATAACTCCAAGAAATAGATGTCGACACGGCAAAAAGAATAACACAAAAGGTTACAATTAAGTCTCCGCCAGGCATAATAGGAGCTAGGCCTTTTTTGAAGGCTATGGCTGTTAGTGGGGCTCCGTTTTCAATGGCATTTGCATGGAAATGCGTAACAATACTGCCATCAGAAGACTCTACATTTACGCCTGTGTCAGTTGTAGAAATGCTTCCAGTAAATGGGATACTCATGGCTTCATCTAGATAAAGAACATCGATTTCAGCATTATTCTTGATGATTTTGCCATCGAGAACTTTCCCATCCTCTAAAATCAAATTATTAGTGCCTTCAGGAAGCACATAGCTCACTTCATTAGAATTCGCGTTGAAGTACTGTGGATGCTTTGCGTCCCATGAATTCGTGGTAATAATCACCAAACCAGTCATTGTACAAACTACTAGCGTATCAATGAAAGGCTCTAGTAAAGCTACAACGCCTTCACGTACAGGCTCATTAGTTTTGGCTGCAGCGTGTGCAATAGGAGCTGAGCCTTGGCCCGCTTCATTCGAGAATAAACCTCTCTTAATTCCCCAAACAAGGGTTGTTAAGAAAACACCAGATCCAACGCCGTAAGCACCCGCTGTTGGATTAAATGCAGATTTAACGATCAGTATTAGTGAAGGAATAACTTGATCATAATTCATCATTAAAATTATCAACGCGCCTAAAACATAAATCAGTGCCATTACAGGGGCTAATCGAGCTGTTACGGCACCAATGCGTTTAATTCCTCCGAGGATAACAAAACCAACTACGGTTGCTGAAATGATACCAGTAGCCCATTTTGGCACACTAAAAGAGGCTTGCATAATGTCTGATACAGAGTTTGCCTGCACGGCATTTCCTGTTAGGAATGAACAAATAACGGCAAATGTGGCGAAAGCTACAGCTAACCACTTCCAATTCTTGCCTAAACCTTCTTGTATGTAATACATTGGGCCACCTGATACAGAGCCATCAGGATTTTGTTTTCTGTACATAACTGCTAATGTACATTCTGAATACTTAATAGCCATACCAAAGAATGCGGTTACCCACATCCAAAAAAGTGCGCCTGGCCCACCATTATGAATGGCAATGGCAACACCAGCAATATTCCCGATGCCTACAGTGGCAGATAAAGCGGTAGTTAGCGCTTGAAAATGGTTAACGTCTCCAATTTCGTCTGGGTCGTCAAAATGACCCATGACCACTCTGATACCATGCTTAAACTTGCGTAATTGTATAAAACCAAGACGCAGGGTGATAAATATTCCGAAGCCTAGAAGGAAAATAATCATTAGAGGCATAGCAGAAGGAGTCGCCCAAATTAAATTGCTTAGGCTTTCCACGACGCGTTCGAAAATCTGCATAAAGACTTATATATTGAATCAGGGTTTTAATTTTCAAACTGAAAGTATGAAACTTTTACTCTCAATGCTTGCAATTCTCCTCAGCTTTGCGTTCGTTAGTATAATACTTGCGTAAATGTAAGGCAGAGCTATTACTAGCTTGGCTTGCGTGAATAAAAGAAATCTAATTTCTAAACCGTCCAGATTATTATAAACAACCCACATCTAATCTTCAAATTATGACGAAGGCCGATATAGTTGACATTGTAGCAAAGAACACTGGTATCACTAAAATGGATACCGAAGCAGTGGTCAATCAAATGCTAGATACCATCAGGGAAGCCCTTAAAAGCGGAAATGCCATTGAATTACGTGGTTTTGGTAGCTTTAAAGTGGTTAAAAGAGCTCAGAGAAAGGCAAGGAACCCTACCACAAACGAAGAAGTTATTGTGCCAGAACGACATATGCCTACGCTTAAATTTTCAAAAGAAGTGAAAGCTGCGGTAAACGATTCTAATTGATTAGGCTTTTGCTCTAGCTTTTAATGGTTTAGGGCACTATATTCTATGCCTGTACCAAAAAACAAAAACTGAGTTTAAGGCTATGCCAAGCGGAAAAAAACGTAAAAGAGCTAAGATTGCTAAGCACAAAAGAAAAAAGCGCCTTAGAAAAAATCGTCATAAAAAGAAGTAATTAAACGCCACAGCATTAAAGTGCCTGTGGTTTTTTTCTTACTAGAAAGAATGAAAGCTGCATAACAAAATTATGCGGCTTATTCTTTGTCAGGCTGCTATATCTTTAAAAATACTGCCAGCAATCTTAATAATCTTGTTGGTTTTGTACATCAAATAACTGATTCTTCTCTGCACAAAGCTATTTAAATCTTCTATGGTATTTAGATGACTTAAATCATAGTGGAAATAGGTTATCAACATCGCATCACTGATATATCTTCCCTGTAAGTCGCCCTCAATATCTATATGCCACCTTGTTATCACCTTATCTATTACAAGTAAGGTATTAACCTCATGAGATATCTTTTGCATCCATTTTGAGGCCTCTTTGAGCCTTGTATCTCCCAGCTGGGCATCTTCTATTTTGCCTAAATTCGGTGGGGTTATATGCCATATTACTTCTATCTCAATACCTGGGTTTGTTGAGTTAACACCTGTTAACTTTTTACTAGCATCAATTAGCGATGGGTGAACTTTGTAGTTTAGTTGTTTAGCCAAGCTTAGCTCTTTAAAACGATCCCAATCAAAGTTGATAGTTAATATTCTAACAGCTTTATCTTTGCCTAAGTCTGCCTTAAGCTCTAAACCTGTTGCGTTAATCATATCGTTATTCCACCTCTTGAACTCTGTTATAGAAGAGTTTTTAATACTACTCCTAACATGATTGATAATCGATTCGAAAAGCGGATATTCTTCATTCACCATTGTTCTCTCCAGCATCTTTTGGTGTATCTTAACAAGCTATGAATACCTATCATAACCTGCTTTTTTTAACAAATTCTTTGAGTAAGCTGCTACTTCAAGCTAGCTTCCAAAAAGCCTACTCAATCTATAAAAACCAAATAGACTTGGTCTTTTTGTGTGAAAATGGACAAACAAAACGTCTCATATTTTGCACAAACCCCTCTGTTACTTGCCTTTTTCTAGACGACGATAGGCCGACAAGGCTTACTAATATTACTTATTTCTTCGAACAATTACACAATCTAAATGTATCATACATACAGACTATTGAAAATGAGCGTGTTGTAAGCATAGAGTTTGAAGACGGAACTTGCTTGGTCTTTAAGCTTTACGGGAATAGACCTAATATATATTTATTTAATAAAAACGATGAAACCCCCTCAGATTCTTTCAAAAAAGAACAACTAAGTCAGCAGAAGTCTATTTTATTAAGTCCCAAAAAAGCAAAGTTTCCAGATATTGAATCTGTACCAGACCACAGTTCACCAAAAGATGTACTAGTTGGCCTTATTCCTACGCTAAACAGACAATATCTAAAGGCTATTATTCAAGAATATAGACAAGCTCCAGAACTCATAGAGCTTGCGCAGCAAATTAAGTCTGAGCTAGAACAACAGAGTGCGGCCTACAACGTCATGAATGATGGCAGTGTTACCTCAATAAGTAATAGATTTCTTCCAACTTTTGAGGTTGCAAAGAGCTTCGAAGAGGTGAACGAGGCTATTAAGTGGTCATTCCTTAATCAAGCTAGCACCAAGAACTTTAGCGGACAAAAAGATCAGTTAATAAATATATTTGCCTCCAGCATTAGAAAAAAAGGAGCCAGTTTAGCTCAATTAGAATCGCCTGAAATTGCCCAAGAAAGAGCTAATCAATATGAATCTAAAGCACACAGCTTGATGGCTTACGGTTTTCAGCTCAATTGGGCAGCTATAACCTCAACTACTGTTAAGCTCCCTTCAACAGAATTTGCGTCTGAACTAATTGAAATAGAAATCGACCCCAAATTAAATGCCGTTAAGAATGCAGAAAAACTATATGGGAAAGCCAGATACAATAGATCTAGAATCAAAGATTATGAAGCGATGGCTAGTAACTTGAATTCTGAAATAGCTGCTTTAACTGCAAAATTAGCGGATGTAGACGGTATAAAAGATTTAAATGGGCTCAAAGATTGGCAAAAAAATCATAAACCATTAATTGCCAAACTTCAAAATAGCGCAAAACAAGATGTTGCTGAGTTACCTTTTAGAGTCATAAGATTCCAAGATATTGAGGTTTGGGTAGGCAAGAATGCAAAAAGTAACGACGAATTAGTGAGAGCTGCCCATAAAGAGGATATTTGGCTTCATGCTAGAGGCGTAGCTGGTTCGCATGTGCTTATTAGAATGAACAACCAAAAGGATTTTCCGCTTAAACATGTTATTGAAGCAGTTGCTCAAGTTGCCGCTTTTTATTCAAAATTGAAGGGCAGTGCACTGGTTCCAGTGAGCTATGCGAAGAAAAAATTTGTTAGAAAACCAAAAGGCGCTCCACCAGGACTAGTGGTTATGGATAAAGAAGAGACCATGCTGGTTGAGCCAAAACAACAACTTGCTTGGTAAAATGATGGATAAAAAAAGCCTGAAATTAACTAAACCAATTGCTCTTTGTGGTTTTATGGGAAGTGGTAAATCTGGGCTTGGTAAAATTATTTCGAGCTCAATAGATATTCCATTCTACGATCTAGACAAAATAATTGAGGTAAAATACGACGCTACCATAAGCCAACTATTTTCTAGTTACGGGGAAAATTGGTTTAGAGCAACCGAAAGAAAGGAGTTATTGGATTTCCTAGCATCTAGCCAGCAAAAAAAAACAGCTTACGTACTTTCTTTAGGTGGCGGAAGTTTGCAAACAGAGGAAATTGTAGCCACAATTAATGAGTTATGTGAGTTATGGTTTATAGAAGTTTCATTCGACCAACTAATTGAGCGAATAATGCAGCGAACCACACGACCTTTACTGTTAGACAAAGAAGGGAAAATGAAGCCAAAAAACGTGCTTTATGATGAGCTTAAAGCTTTATATTGCAAAAGGTTGCCTATTTATCAATTAGCAAATAACCTATTCAAATCGAATCAATGCTACACTAAAGAAGAGAACGCTAAGCATTTACTAACGTCAATCTTATCAAAACACTGAGAGGGTACAAGACTTGAGGACAAAAAGCATATCAATTAATAGTTTAATTGAATATGACTATACAATTGGTGATCAGTTACTTACGAACTATGACTTGTCATTAATATTGAAAGAAAATTCTTTTAATAAGGGCATTTTTTTGATTGATGAGAATGTGTGGATGTACCATAAAAAATATATTCAAAAAAATCTCTTAAATGCCTTCAAACAAACCATTCTTGTTATTATTCCCTCAGGAGAGCACTCTAAGTCATTTGAAAATTTTCAGCAATTAACAGAGCATATTTTAGCACAGGGTATAGATCGTACTTGCCCACTTTTTGCTATTGGTGGTGGCGTCACAGGCGATTTAAGTGGGTTTATAGCCTCTTCATTGCTTAGAGGTATACCATTCATTCAAGTTCCAACTACCTCACTAGCTATGGTAGATAGTGCCATTGGAGGCAAAACAGGCATCAATTCAGCTTCTGGAAAAAATTTGATCGGTGCATTTTATCAACCTAAAGCCGTACTTGCAGATTTAAGTTTTCTAACGTCGCTACCTCATCGAGAAATGCTCTGCGGCATTAGTGAAACCATTAAACATGGCGCTATTGCTCAAGCAGAGCTTATAAATGAAGCCGCTAATTGGCTTGAAAATCCATCTAAAGCAAGCTTAGCTAACCTTTTATATAAAAGCGCAAATGTTAAAATTGATATAGTTCAAAAAGATGTTCTAGAGAAGGGTATACGTGCACATTTAAACTTAGGACACACCTTTGGTCATGCTATTGAAGCATCAGCCGGTTATGGGGAGTTCCTGCACGGTGAGGCTGTTTTCTTAGGCATATTAGCAGCAGATTATGCTGCAACCAAATTGTTAGGCTCAGGTATACATACCATTTGGGATCAATTTATCCCACATTATAAGAAGGCTATTACTGCAAAAAAGCCACACATTGAGGAGCTAATTCCGTTTATGTACAAAGACAAAAAAACCCTAAATGGGCAGATTAACCTTGTATTATCTAAAACACACGGTACAGCAACATTAACGAGCTGTGATGATGTGAAACTCATTCACGATTCTTTTACGTACGCTTTTAAAAAGATGCAGCTAGTTTAAAACCTAAATGGATAAAGCTTTACGATATATTGAGCGTCTTTTTTACAAAGTATTCCTTATCGGATTAGCTTTTATTGGAATTGTAATACTTAGTGGATATTGGTTATTTAAAACAGATTCAGGGCAAACATTTCTGACAGAAAAAGCGCTAGAGAATGCAAACTCAAAACTATCTTATCATTTAGCTTATGAGTCTGTCAGTTCCAAAAATGGCAAAATTACTATAAAAGACTTGCATCTTGATACACCAAATAAAGAGCGATTAATTAGTCTTGACTCACTTAGAACGGGTGTTTTACTTTCTTCGATCTTCAAAAGTACCATTACAATACCTGAGCTAGCCGTTTTTGGGTTGCGTGTTGAGAAAACCATTGATCAGCCATTTTTAGATTCATTTAAAAAGCCTTTGTCACAAGATTCAGCCCAAGTAAAACCAAAAGGACTGTTAAATCGCTATTTATCACAACTAAGCTGGACTTTTAGCCAGTTAAACCTAAAGTTAGATTCCTTAGCGATTGACTTAGACCAGCAGAAAGTGTTACTAGAGCAAATCTACATCGATTTTGATTTTCTACAGCTCTCTACTAATGATTTCTACGCAGTTATGGATACGCTAAATGTTGAGGCCACCCTAAATGAAGAAAAACATTCTTTAAAAGCCCAAGGTATTATTTATCGAGATTTAAGCGACTTTGCGTTTAGCAATATGAAAATTCTGTTAGACGACCATTATTTTCATTTTAATTTAGAAGCAATTGATGTATTCAATGACGAGCAAAATGGTTTAAAACAAGCAAGGTTCATAGATTTCCAACTCTACAATGACTCTTATGTTGGAGTTTCTTCCCTAGTTCCCGACGATACATTTTTTGATAATTTTGAAAGAACTAAGCTAGGGTTTAACCTAAAATTTTTGCCCAAAGACGGCATTTTAGAAATTGCAGAGCTCACTATATCCCAAAAACAGTACGCTTTAATTGGCAATGCAAATGTGTACCTACCTGATTTCCAGTTTCGCAATTATGATTGGAAGAAAGTGAGTGGTGATCTTGAACTTGATTTGGGTATTGAACCAAGCTTTCTGCCGTTCATTCCCAACGAATACACTTTTAACAGGTCGTATATCACAAAGGCTCTAAAGTTGAATCTGAAAAGTAGTTTGTACGCAAATGAACTAAATCAAAAGGGTAGCCTAATTGTTCAAGGCGACACAGTTCATTTAACACATAAGTTAAATCTGCTGGCCAAAAATGATTATTTAACGCAAGACCTAAAGCTATCAGCAAAAAAACTAGCTCTTGGATCGATATTGAATGGCGACAAAACTTTGATTTTAGCTAACCCAAAATTGAATGCAAATTTCAGTCATAAGGGTACACTGGTAGATCAAATTAGCGTTACTATTGATTTTGATGAACTAGAAAAATATAGGCTTAAACGCACTGCCTTAACTTTGGAAGGTACTTTAGAGAAGCCGCTCTTCTTTTTAAACACCAAAATAGCGGAAGGTGAGATAAGCAGTTACGGAGAGCTTTCCTTAGATAAAGGACTAACTTTTGCTTCCATAAAATCTAAGCTGGACAATTTATCTATCCAAGACTTAACGGGTATAGATCTTTTTTCAAGTGAATCTTTGTCTGGGGATATTGAGATCCTATATAACAGCGCTACTTCATCTGTTTTTAGTTTGAAGGGACTAATAAAGAAAACAGTGAATGTTGGATCAGAAGGGCTAGATCACAAATTTATGCTGGACCTAAGTAAAGACGATTCTTTAGGATATTTAGCCTCCTTGAGTATGCCCTTTTTAGATCTAACAATTAAAACTAGTAACACTAAAGAGCTAGTTAGCAAAGCACAGAAATTCGACAAAACAGCGCTTTTGAAGTTTGTTAGCTATGTAAATACTAACGATAACACATTTAGAAATAGTGTATTAGCGTTGCCTAGCTTCGATATGAGCGCTAAGGCAAGCCTAAAGCATTCTGATATTTTAGGTTCTTATTTTGCCACACCATTACCATCTTTTATTGACATTGAGCTAGAAGGTGAACTAAGTAAAAACAATAAGAAACTGGAAGGAAAGTTCTCTGTTAATAGCGATTCAATATCCTTTGATAAGATTAGATGGAAAGATTTTTCTAGCTGGCTTACATTTAATATTGATGCATCTGATAGTGTTTCTGAAGGTTTTAGGACGGCTGACTTCACACTAAACTTAGATAAATTGAGGGCTTCTGAAATTCCTATAGAAGGCATATCAATTAAAGCCTCAGTGCGTAACAACAAATTATTATTTACTCAGAAAACCGATAATTTTATTCAAAATGCCCGTTTTGATTACAGTATTGATGGACAATTAACGCCGCAGGGTTTGTATCTAAACATGAACGACTTTTTATTCGGAAATGATGTTTACGCTTGGAGGTCTATTGATACTGCTAGAATTGTTTGGGATGACTTTGCGCACGCTGATATTGAAAATGTAGCACTAATTAATGGGGCAGAGCGTATTGAAATTGATGGAAGCCTAGGAAAAACAGTTAATGATTTAATAAACTATAGATTGGTTAATCTTGACCTTGAAAAGCTCTCTACATTACTACAATCAAGATTGCCATTTGCAGGTTTGGTAAATGGTAGTTTTACCTTAAGCTCAAGCACTCAAACTCCATTTTTTGAAGGGAAATTATCTGTAGACTCACTTACGCTTAGAGGAAGAACAATGGGAGATTTAACTATTAAATCGTCACTAGATTCTTTGTCAGGGCTATTTCTAGCTAATCTAGCACTTAAAACAGATAGCCTTTTAAATCCAGGTATTCCAAAGCAGAATATTTATGGCTCTGGCTTTTTTAACCCTAAAAGCGATGGCGCAAAAGAAGATACCCTGGCCTATTTAGGCATTGAATTTGAAGATTTATCAATGTGGTTTTTACCCTCTGTAGCAAGTAGTATTTTTGACTCAACTAGTGGTAGAGCTACCGGTTATGGCTCATTTTTAGCCACCGGAGAAGACTTTGATTATGATGCCTTTTTCTCTGTAGACAGCGTCTATGCTAAACCTCGTTTCATAAATACCGACTACTTCTTGTCTGGTCCTATTTACTTTACCCGATCTGAAGGTGTAATTATTGACACAGTCTTGGTAGAAGATCGATATGGAAATGCTAAACTTTGGGGAAATGTAGATCTTAATGATTTTCAGGAAGAGAAATTTATGAACTTGACTATGCGCTTAAATGGGCTTCAGTTTATGAATAATGTCTATGATCCAGACGTACCATTTTATGGAAATGTACGCGGCACGGGCACAGTAACACTAAAAGGATCCTCTTTTAGTCCCACCATAGCCACGCCAGATCCTATTCGTATTTCTCCAGGTTCAGAGATTAAATTGCCTCTGCTTGATGAAACAGAATTTGAAACCGATCGAAATTATATCCGGTTCACAGAAGATTTTAGCAGGCCAGGTCTATCAGCTCAAGAATTAATTAATAGAAATAAAGTGATTGAGCAAAAGGCCGTTTCCATTTTTAGCCGACAAAATAACAATGTAGAACGTAAGTTTATAGATTTCTTTAACCTAGAGTTATTGTTTTCTGCACCTGAGGAAACCACCATTGAGCTTATTTTTGATGATGTAACTAATGAGATACTTCGCGCAAATGGTAGTGGAGACATCAGAGTAGGTCTTTCAGATAAAGAGTTGTTAATTAACGGTACTTATACGCTTAGCAGTGGTAGTTACAATTTTGTATCTGCAGATTTTTTTAACAGAAAGTTTAGTCTGCAAAGTGGTGGGACAATCCGTTGGGACGGCGATCCTACTAATGCACAAATTAATGTTTCGGCAGTGTATACGCAGCGGGCAGATTTCTCTAGCTTTCTAGGGCAAAATGCATCTTCCAATAGCAATACCACTTTCCGCTATCCCATAGATATGGTGCTTGATATTACCGGTAGATTGCAAAGCATTGAGAATGATTACCGATTCAGATTGGGGCAAAATATGGAATTTGCCACAAATTTAGACATTATCAATAATGTAATTGCCTCGGTAAATACTGAGCAGTACAAACTTTATCAAGCAACCAGTTTTTTGCTAACTAACAGTTTTCTTCCCGTTGAAAATGGCGCTGCAGGTGGCTTAGCTGGCGCCAATAGATCAGTAATTTCCAATATCCAACAAAATCCAGATGCTCTAATTGCACCATTACTCTCTGGCCAGATTAATAATCTGCTTAACACAAATCTTGGTACAGTTTTCCAAAACTTAGAAATAGATTTAAACTTAAGTACATTAGACCAAATAGATTTAGGCTTAGCACTAAGACTATTCCAAGATCGGTTAACCATTAGAAGAAATCGCTCTGTTGCTACTACACAAAACGTAAACACCATCGGCGATATCGACGCAAATTATCAATTGAATAACAGCTGGTCTGTTTTAATGTTTCACAGACAAGATCCGCTTTTTAGCGACGTTAGTGGGGTGAATAATAATCAAACCTCAAATACGCAAGCGCTAAATGGAGTGGGCCTAGAATGGCAACAGCAATTCAGCTCTTGGCAAAATTTAACCTTTTCCATTAGAAAAGCATGGCGACGATTTTTTGGTTTGAAAGATCCTGCCATAAAAGAAGACGAAGAACAGTCAGAGCAATCAATTACCAAAAAAAATTAAACGGTTTATCCTGATATGAAAGGAAAGAAAAAAAATACGAATAAGAGCTCATTCTCAAAACCAAAGAACCAAAAGAAAACAGTTGCAGGTCGTAGATCAGCCAGAAAACAAAGTGTTGTTACCTTAAATGATGTGCAATTAACCGATCGGATAATGCAGGATGTGCTTGTTACAGAAGAAGCCGGTATTACGCTTGGAAAATTGTTAAATGATCTGAAAGCAAATACAAAAAATGAGAAAAAACGGGTAAATGAGTTGCTGAATGATTTGCTCAAAAAGAAGTTGTTGCTTAATAATGAGGGCAAAATTTTTATTCCTAAAGGCAAAAAGCAATCATCAAAGAAGCCTTCTGCTAAAACGTTCGAAGAACGCAAATCAAACAGTAAAGTCGATTCCTCAATGAGTTCGAAAAAAGAGCTTATTGGAATTTTAGATGTAAATAGACGTGGTACCGGCTTTGTGATGATTGATGGCATGGAAGACGATATTCGTATTTCTGAGCGTGATCTAAACATTGCTTTTAAAGGCGATAAAGTTCGAGTGGTACTGAAATCAGCAAATGGAAGAAATCCCAAAAAGCAACAAGGTAAAATTGTTGAAGTGCTAGAACGTAGGCGTAAGCGATTTGTAGGAAGACTCACAAAAGTAGGTGATAAGCAATGGCTGATTGAGTCTGATGAGCGCTCTGCACATGTTGATTTTTATATTCTATCTGAAGACTTACACGGCGGTAAACACAATGACAAGGTGTTATTTGAGCTTAAGTCTTGGGATAATAAAAAAGGAATGCCACAAGCTTCAATTTTGGAAGTATTTGGTCCTGCTGGCAGTAAAGATGCCATAATTTTATCTATTCTAGGGGAAGCGCAATATAGAGCTGGTTTCCCAGAAGATGTTGAAGCATTTACTAAGGAGCTAGATTTAGAAATACATGAGTCTGAAGTCAAAAAAAGACTTGATATTCGAGATAAGCAAGTCTTCACAATAGATCCTGTTGATGCTAAAGACTTTGATGATGCCCTAAATATTGAAACGCTAGAAAATGGAAATTACTACCTAGGCGTGCATATTGCCGATGTAACACATTTTCTAGAAATGAACTCAATTCTTGATAAAGAAGCTCTAAATAGAGCCACAAGTGTATATTTGGTAGACAGAGTAATTCCGATGCTACCGGAAGCCTTGAGTAATTACGCCTGTAGTTTAAGGCCAAATGAAGATAAATACAGTTACTCTTGCTTTATGGAAATAACGCCAAGAGGAAAGCTCGTTTCTTATAAAATTGCAGAGACAGTGATTAACTCTAAGCGCAGGTTTTCTTATGAAGAAGCCCAGGAAGTTTTAGATGGAAATTTAGAAGATCCATGCAAAGAAGATCTTGAAGCCATAGCAGTATTAGCAGACGTTTTACTTAAAAAGCGAATGCGTGAAGGATCTGTGAAGTTTGAAACACCTGAACCAAGATTTATTCTGGACGAAAGCGGCAAGCCAATAGAAGTTATTGTTAAACAGCGCTTATTTGCCCATAAGCTTATTGAAGAATGCATGCTGATGGCTAATAAAACCGTAGCCATATACATTCAAGATCAGCGAAAAGCTTATAAAGCGAAAGCCGGAAAAAAAGATCATTTCCCGTTTTTCTACCGTATTCACGACAAACCAGATCCAAAAAAACTGGCTGTCTTAGCAGCATATATTAGCCCGCTTGGTATTGTGCTAGACGCCGATGCCCAACACGCAAATGCAAAAGCTTTGAATGAAATTCTAGCGCAAGTAGAAGGCAAACCAATAGAACAAGCCGTGAACGATTTAATGGTTCGCTCTATGGCGAAGGCTGTTTATCATCCTGATAATATTGGGCATTTTGGGCTAGGGTTCGATAATTATGCGCATTTTACTAGTCCTATCCGAAGGTATCCAGATGTTATAGTGCATAGACTGCTTAAGGCGTACCATGAAAATAAAGCGAAACCAGCTTATTTCTATGACGATCTTCTGGAATTAGGCACTCACACAAGTTCACAAGAAAAAGAAGCCACTATTGCTGAGCGAGAGTCAGTTAAGCTAAAGCAAGTAGAATATGTTTCTGAGCGAATTGGTCAAGAATTTGACGGCGTTGTTACAGGCTTGACAGACCGCGGCATATATGTGCTACTAAAAGATATTTACTGCGAAGGAATGGTGCCGTTAACCACCTTAGATGACGATTTTTACGTGTATCACCAGCATCTTCAAAAACTACAAGGAAACAACAAAGGCAAAACTTTTGTGCTTGGCCAAGATGTGCGCGTTAAAGTAGACGACACCAATTTGGAACGCAGAATTATAGATTTAAGCTTAGTACCGTAATTCTTATTACAGCTAAAACTCAATACTTTATCAATTTCACCTTAAACTAATACTAATACTCAGCTTTAGTTTAAGGTGAAATCCAAAAGTCTTTTCTATCAATTTCCGTAATTAATTAAGCATGAAACACTATTTCTCAAAAGGTTCGTACACTATAGGGCTGTTAATGGCGCTATTTTTCACCTTTTCAGTAGTTCATGAAGCAAATGCACAATTTTTTAGATTTGGGAAAAATCGTGTTCAATATGAAGATTTTGAATGGCGCTTTATACAAACGGAACACTTTGACATCTTTTACTACGGTGAGAAAAATTACGACTTAGCAAGATTCACTGCAGATTACTTAGAGCCTTCTTTAAAGCAGCTAAGCGACGATTTTGGCCACGAAATTAACGATAGAATTAAAGTCATTATCTATGATTCGCATAATGACTTTGACCAAACCAATGTTATTCCCCTTCCCATAGATACAGAAGGAATTGGTGGGGTTACCGATAAATATAAAAACCGTATGACCATTCCTTTCCAAGGTGATTACGGCGATTTTGCTACAACAACCCATCACGAATTGGTTCACGCCTTTGTAAACGACATGTTTTATGGGGGAACCATTTCTTCAATTATTGCCAACAATATTCAATTGGTACTTCCACTCTGGTTTGAAGAGGGCTTAGCTGAGTACACCTCAAATGGCTGGGATACCAATACAGATATGTTCATTAGAGATGCGATCATAAATAACTATTTGCCTCCAATTCAGCAGCTTGGTGGGTATTTATCATATAGAGGCGGGCAAGCCATGTGGAACTACATAGTAGAAGAATATGGCAGAGCAAAAATAACCGAATTGATGCAAAATATTAGAACACTCAGAAGCGTATCTGCTGCCTACCAAAGTAGTTTTGGTATGACTATCGATGAGTTTTCTGAGAGAATGATGAATTCACTTAAAAAACGTTACCTACCTGAAATAGCTAACAGACAATCTATAACGGAAATATCTACACTTATCACCAAAAGAGGATTATTTGGAACCTATAATACATCCCCAGTAATCTCTCCTGCTGGCGATAAATTAGCCATGATTACTAACGAGGGAAATAGGTTTAATGTGGTGGTTTTAAGTACCGTAACGGGCAGAAAGCTAAAGACGTTAATAAATGGTAGTAATAACGAAGAGTTTGAAGAGCTTAACATACTTGATCCCAATTTAACATGGTCACCAGATGGCCGTTTTATCGCACTTTCTACAAAATCTAAGGGAAAGGATGATCTAGCTATAGTAAATTATGAATCAGGTGTTGTAACTAAAATCAGGCTTGAAGAGCTTGATGCAATAGGCTCAGTAAGTTGGTCTCCTGATGGACGAAAATTAGCTTTTGACGCAAATGCTGGCGGATACCAAGACATATTTGTTTATGATTTTGAAAATAAAAGCTACAGTAATATTACTCGCGATTTATTCAGTGATAGAGATCCAAGTTGGTCATACGATTCAAAATATGTCTTATTTACATCTAATCGAGGTGACTTTGCTGAGGTAGATACCTACAAAACAAGCTTTAGTTATTTCACTAATGAAAGCCTATTTCAGAAAGATTTATACAAACTAGAGCCTGGTCAAAAAAGCACTATTCGCCTAACCAACTCTCCAATTTGGGATGAAACCAATGCCAACGGACTGAGCAATGGAGATATTGTTTTTGTATCCGATAAAAATGGTATCCCAAATATTTATCGGATGGATAGTGAGGGCAATAATAGCAGGCCACTCACTGATTTACAGATAGGAGTAAGGCAACTATCTGTTAGTATGGATGGCTCAAGAATAGCCGTCAATACCTATAATAAAGGCTATCTAGATGTCTTTTTGATAAAAGCGCCCTTATTAAAAGAGCGTGAAACAGAATTAGAAGATTCGTATTGGGCTAAAAGAAGATTGGAAGAGTCTGACGCGAAAAGAGTACCTGCAATGGGCTATGTTTTTGAAGAGTTTAGCACAAAAGAAGCAGTAGAAAAAGACACTTTTGCGGTAATTGAGGGCTCAGCCGAAACAACTGATAAAAAGACAAAACCAGATAATCCTGATAAAGCATCCAACGGAAAGCTCAAAAGTATAGGCGATAACGACGTACTTGAGAAAGATAAAAAACCTACGACAGCCTCAAATGTCATTGATTTTAGGAATTATGTATTCTCAGATGAAGTACTTGAAGACAGCGTAATCATAGCCTTGAATGTAGACGTATTTAACCCTGATGCAATGAGGAATGAGTCTGGTCAGTATTTGCCTAGGCCATATAGGCTAACTTTTTCTCCAGACATTACTTATGCAAATGCAAATTTATCAACTTTTGGATCATTTGGTTTAGCTCAGTTCACCTATTCAGACTTATTGGGTGATCATCAAATTACCTTTGCTAGTAATTTGCAGCTTGATCTGCGTGTCAGCGATTATGTAGTTCAGTACGGTTATTACAAAAATAGGTGGAATTTCCTTGCAAACTTCTTCCATACAGCAAGGCAATTCCAAACGTTTAACGGAGAGTTATTCAGGCTGCGGAATTATGGTGGTGGCTTAACAGCATCTTATCCCTTTGACAAGTTTAAACGCGTAGATTTCACCGCGAATGTAGTTGGGATATCAAGAGATTTATCAACAGTTATTGGCAATGCCCGCCCTGAGAATGAAAGTGCGGCCTTCTTTTATCCGTCTGTAACCTACACTAGAGATTATACTGAGCAGGGCTACCTTTCCCCAAGTGGTGGCAGTAGAATGGCCGTTAGTTTCTCTGCATCGCCACCAATACCAGGCACAGATGTAATTCAATTTGGAACCCTAATGGGCGATTACAGGAAATACATTGGCTTAGGCTATACCTATTCATTAGCATTTAGAGCCTCTGGGGGAACTTCATTTGGTGGCGATTCAAATACTTTCTTTATGGGAGGTGTACAGAACTGGATTAACCTTCAATGGAAGAATAGCAATATTCCTATAGATAGAATTGAATCTACCTTTTTTGCTTTGCCCGCTTTGCCAATGAGGGGGCATTTACTCAATGGTGTCAGTGGTAATACTTTTGGATTAATCAACGCTGAATTTCGTTTCCCACTAGTTGCGGCTTTGCTACCTGGACCTATTCCTATTGTAGCTTTGTATAATCTTAGTGGAGTTGCTTTCTTTGATATTGGCGCGGCTTGGGGATTCAATAGAGATTTCAACTTTACTACTAGAATTGCGGATCAAAGAAATCCAGAAAATGTCATAAATATAGACCTACCAGTTACTTCAGTTGGTTCTCAGTTCGACCCATCATTTAATGTAGATCGCAGCCTTTTTCTACGCTTCAATGCCCTTAATCCAGAAGTAAGTGAGATTGTAGAAGATCCATTATTATTTACCTTACCAGATATGGAAGGAGATGAGTTTTTTACTGAAGAGATTACCTATGATGTGGGTTCAATATTAGCCGGAGCTGGATTTGGCCTTAGAACCATTGTCTTTGGTTTTCCGGTTCGCTGGGATATAGCGTGGCCATATAGAGGTAACCAGGGCTTTGGCCAAAGAATAAATTACCTATCTATTGGTGTAGATTTTTAGTCCATTATTTTCGGCATGATTATGGAGTAGATGCAGTAACAACTAATACTGAGCTATGTCTGATCAATTATTTCGTAGAATGATTCAAATAACAGACGCTAAAAGGAAAAAGCGTCTGTTTAGAGTAGGATTACCCTTATTCACTGGCCTTATTGCTTTAACTTTAGGTCTGCTCAATAGCGGTATTGCACTGCCTTTAATAGGCGCTTTAATGCTTTACATTGCTTGGCTGAAATACGAAAACTGCAAAACAGCGGGGCAAGTTTTTCACACAATGGAATTTTTAGCAGATAAATACCAACGTCACGGTTCTACATTACACCAACAAGAAAATAGTTATTAATTGAAGAGGTGACTATTTCTGTCACCCTTCGTTTGTACCTTTCAACTCACTAATTTTCATTTAAAGTGAGTTTTGAATATGGACAAAATACTTCTTCTCTTAAGCTGTACACTTATTTGTATAGCTGCACTCCTTGTTGTCAGATATTACAGAAAAAAAGATGCAATCATCAAGTCAGATTTATTGGATAGAATCGAGAAAATTCAGCGTGAAAACACGGAATTAAGCCTTGAGAAGTCAAGTTTACGACAGAAGTATGAAGAGCTTGCTGAATTATATAAAAGCTATAAACAAGAGTTTGAAATAAAGGAACAAAAGCTAAGAGAACGAATAGAACTAGAGATTAGTAAGGGTTTTGCATCGCAAAAAGAATTAGCCATCGCAGATCAAAAAATGGATTTCTTAGAAGAGCAATATAGATCTGAAAAACTGCGGTTAGAAGAGCTAGAAAATCGTTTTAAGAATGAATTTCAACTACTTTCTCAGCAGCTATTAGATGAAAATTCTAAGAAGTTTACCCAACAGAATAAAGCGCAAATAGACCAGGTGTTATTGCCACTTTCCAAGCAAATAATTGATTTTAAGGAATTGGTAGAAAAGAGTTATTCAACGGAAAATAATGAGCGAATATCACTAAAAAAAGAAGTTGAACTACTGGTCAAACAAACAAGAGAAGTCTCAGATAGTGCAGATCAATTGAGCAATGCCCTAAAAACTAATAAAAAAATACAAGGTAATTGGGGAGAACTAATACTGGAAAATATGTTAAATGATGCAGGACTTGTAGAAGGCCAAATGTTCTTTAAACAACAAAGCTATAAAGATGCGTCAGGTAAAATTCTTTATCCAGATGTTGTAGTTAAATACCCAGATGGCAAAAAAATTGTTGTTGATTCAAAAGTTTCCTTAAATGATTATGCAAATTATGTTAACGCAAGCAATGATGAAGACCAAAAAGCATGGCTGCAAAATCATTTAGACGCGGTAAAAAAACACATAGATGGACTATCCTCAAAAAATTATGAACAAGTTGTTGATGGTGTAGATTTCGTTATGATGTTTATGCCAATAGAACCGGCATACCTAATTGTGCTTAATCAACATGCTGATTTATGGTCTTACGCCTACAAGAAAAAAATTGTGCTCGTAGGTCCTTCAAACCTTTTGATTAGTCTGAAAATTATACAGGAAGTGTGGCAAAAGTATAACCAAACAAAGAATGCAGAGAAAATTGCAGAAGTCGCTGGTAAGCTATTTGATAAATTTGTTGGCTTCACTAACGATATGAATGATATAGGGCTGCGGATCAAGCAATTAGAAAAGGCTTACGACGGCGCTTCAAACAAACTAACTACAGGCAGGGGAAGTGTTGTGAGCCTTGCGACAAAAATGAAAAATTTAGGCGCAAAAACAACAAAAGATTTACCCAGTAATTATGATATTGTAGTTGAAGACTCTGAGGCTTTAAGTCTTGTTGCAGAACCAAAAAAATCAATGAACTAGCTTTTAAAAAAATGAGTGTCAAAATTATTAAAGCAGATCACTTACAACTTTTGGGTAAGAAGTGGGTCGCAGATATTCTAAGTGAAATAAAAAATAGCCAAGGAAAGTGGACTATTGATGTAATTACGCCAAACAAAGCGATGCAAAGTTGGTTAGATGACGTACTTATAAAGGAAACAGGGGTACGATTTAATGTGAAGTATCATCTTCCTTCACAGTTTCTATTCAGTAAAGTTAGAAGCTTAGATGTTTATAAAGATTTAGCAAATCCGCTAGCAAGCTCTAGAGAAGTAATGGAATGGAGTGTTTATTTTCTGCTTGATGAAATGAAAATAAATGCGGCTATTTTAACGCAGGACAAAGAGTGGAGCGCAATTAAAGGCTATCTACAAGGAGCTGAAAAGGAATTAAGTCAGCAAGCTTTAGCCAAGCAAATTGCTCAAGTTTTTGATGCATACCAATTATACAGACCTGAAATGACCCAGAAATGGTCAGCTGGTTTTTCAATAGATATAGACTGGCAAGCCTATCTTTGGTATCGATTAAATGAAATACACAGCTCGGCATTTCACGATAGGGCTGAATTGCTAAATACGCTGAAGAATGCACTCAATGATGGATTACTGCAGCAAGTGGTAAATGGAGACTTATATTTCTTTGGTCAACCAACTATACCACCTTTATTTGCAGATTCTATGGTCAGTATTGCCTCAAAAGCATATAAAAAACTGCGTATATATTGGCCCAATGTCTCCGAGGAAAAGTCTCGTTCTAAATTGATTGATAAATGGCTAACCCACCAACGAAATACGCAAAAAATTTGGGATGCTTTTGATACAGATATTGAGTTTTTGAATGATAATGAATATCAAAGTAAACACTCGGTTCTAGAATCTGTTAAAACAGGCGAAATCTATGAAGAGTTAAAAGAGTCGAATCTTAAAATACATATTTGCCATAGCCAGAAAAGAGAGGTAGAGGTTTGCAAGAATGAAATCCTAAGAATACTGGATTCAAATTCGGCGTTGAATGCTTCTGATATATTAATTATGGCGCCAGACATCAAGCCATACATCCCTCTAATTGAAAGTATTTTTAGAAATAATGAAACAGATGACTCTTCTTTACTAAGTTATAAAATTCGAGACGCTAGAGACTCTAAGTCTTATCAACAGGGCTCAATACTACGCGCTTACTTAACCCTCTTGCAAACGGTAATTAGCAAAGATCAAATAATTGGCCTACTTCATTATGGTCCAATCGCTAAGCATTATAACATAGATCAATCGAGTATTAAAGAAGTCGTAGAAATACTTGATGCAACCCATACGAAAGCTGGTCTAGATGATAGCCATCTTAGCGATCATGGCTACGATTTCAGTAGCTTAACTAGTTGGGATAGTTTCTTTAAAAGAGCACTATTTGGAAGTTTAATATATCAACAAGAAGAAAAACCAAACACTACACTAAAAGGTTTAAAACCATTTATAATAGGTGCAGGCAACCAAACAACAGACTTATTACAATCATGTTATCGTCTAATGCATGACATTAAATTAGACATTACATCTATTAAAAAGAATCAAAGTATTCTGTCTTGGCTAAAATGGTTAGAATCCATTGTTCGTCGCTATTTTGGGAATAAGCAGTCAACTGAAATCACAGATAAGGCAATGTTAGCCTTTATAAATACTTTGAGCGACTTAATAGCACAACTTCCTGAGTTGCAAAAGACTACAGATCCTATAAACTATGCTGTATTTCTAAATCATGTAACAGATAGCTTAGAAAAGATATCGGAATCATCGGCTTTTATCTCACCTTCGATAACAGTTAGTTCAATGGTACCAATGCGCTCAATCCCTTATAAAATAATTTATCTCTTAGGTCTTGAACAGCAGGCCTTTCCTAGAGAAGTTGAGCAACCCTTTTTCGATCGAATAACTTATGGTAAAGATGGGCCATTAGTAGGAGACAGAAATAGGACGGAAGATGATCAACAGCTATTGGTTGATTTATTATACGCCTCAACAGACTCACTTTATATTTCTTATTGTGGGAAAAGCCAGTTTAGTGATTCCAAATATGCTCCTTCTCCATTAATAAGTGAAATAATTGAGTTTATTGATGAAAACTATGCAGGTATAACATATAAATATGAACATGCGATACACGCATATTCAAAATCAAATTTTACGGATAAGTCTTTGCTTAGTTATGACGTAAAAAATTATGCTATTGCTAAAAAAATTTACTCGAAAAATAAGCACAAAAAAAGTCAAATAAGTTTAATTAATCAATGGAAAGTTGATACGAAGGAAAATGATTCAGATAAAATATCCTGTATAAGCAAAGAGTATGAATTGTCTAATCTCTGTGAAATTATTAAAGATCCAACTAGATTTTTCTTTAACAAAACATTAAAGGCCAGAACAAAATATTTTGATGATAACGAAAGTTTTATGTTCGTTCAATTGACTAATAATCTCTCAAAATATAAAGTTAAAGATCAGTTGATTGATAGTTTGACAGCTGTTGAAAAATCAACGGATTTATTTACAGAATGGCTTAAAGAGGGTGTTATAGACAATAACGGAATAAAATGGCAGCACAATAACACTATTAACTACTACCAAAAAGTGTTGGATAGTATTCTTATTGATTCAGATAATTCTATAGAAGATATAAAGAAAAAAAACCTTTCTTTAAAAATAGGCTCATTCACTATACATGCAACGGCTACTTTTGTAGCAGATCAATGCATATTTGTTTGTGCTGGTAAAAAAGGAGAGAAATATCTTATTTGGCCATGGTTTTT
>Ga0136586_1000042_pt1 | contig 32426 bp, 28 predicted proteins | sample AntRauMFilla1562_FD_104926 | JGI IMG/M metagenome (GOLD analysis project Ga0136586, IMG submission 104926) | Saline lake microbial communities from Rauer Islands, Antarctica - Metagenome Filla 1 #562 | ecosystem: Environmental > Aquatic > Non-marine Saline and Alkaline > Saline | place... | reverse complement strand
TTTCAGACAAAATTGCTTGCCAAAGCAAACTCTAACTTTGTAATTGCCACAAAGAAAGCCACAACGGCTATTATTTTAGGAGAAGTGCAGGATTGATTCCCGCCTATTACTCGTTATCAATTACTTAAAGCAAGACCGTATAAAAGACTTTCGCAAAACATTGCATGGACAACAATAAAGCATCTGGCAAAGCCTCTGCATTAGAAGCACCGATTAAAATTCGTGGTGCACGAGTAAATAATCTAAAGAATATCGATATCGATATTCCCCGTAATAGTTTAACCGTTATTACTGGCGTAAGTGGCTCCGGGAAATCTTCCCTAGCCTTCGATACTATTTATGCTGAAGGCCAGCGTCGTTACGTAGAAAGCCTTTCTAGTTACGCTAGGCAGTTCCTAGAACGCATGGATAAACCGGATGTAGATTTTATATCAGGTATTTCCCCAGCAATGGCTATTCAGCAGAAAACTACTACCACTAATCCTAGATCTACTGTTGGTACAACCACCGAGATTTATGATTATTTGCGCCTGCTTTATGCCCGCATTGGCAAAACAATATCTCCCATTAGTGGTGAGCAAGTACAAAAGGATACAGCCCAAGGCGTTGCCAATCAAATACTTAAAGACTTTGATGAAGGCACACGATTTTACGTCCTATTTAACCTTCCCAACCACAAAAGCCGTAAAATTCACGATGAGCTTAATGTACTTCTTGAGAAAGGTTGGAACAGATTAATAGATGTAAGAACAGAGAAACTTATTGATATTAGCGCAGACGGAATTCCCAAAAAACTATCCAAAAGAGATGCCATTGCTGTTTTAGTAGATCGTTTAGCCGTAAAAGATGACGACGAAACCAGAACCAGGCTGTCAAGCTCAATTGAAACAGCCTTCAGAGATGGCAATGGCAGCTGTGCTATTCTGATTAAAGACGGGGAAAAACGCTTATTCAGTGAGCGTTTTGAACGAGATGGAAAAGAATTTCTTGAGCCTACACCACAAATGTTCGCTTTTAATAATCCTTATGGCGCTTGTACCGTTTGCGAAGGCTTTGGCCGCGTTGCCGGTATTGATGAGAATCTAGTAATCCCAGATCCAGACAAAAGCCTAAGAGATGGCGCAATAGCCCCTTTCAGTTCTCCAAAATACGCGCCCCTATTACGCGATTTGATAACGGTTGCGGCGCGTTATAGATGGCCTATTGATATGCCATTCCATGAGTTATCTAAAGAAATAAATAAAGCCGTTTGGGATGGGAAAGACGAGTTTAAAGGCATAAATAGCTTCTTTGAAGACGTACGTTCTCAAAACTACAAAGTACACATGCGCGTTTTTTATGCCAGATATAGAGGCTACGGGCGATGCACAAATTGTGAAGGCTATAGAGTCAGGAAAGATGCGCTTTATGTGAAAATAAACCATCTACATGTTGGCGAAATTACCGAAATGACTATTGGTGCCGCCAAAACTTGGTTTGACCAGCTTGAGTTAAATAAATTTGAAACCGCGGTTGCCTCCCAAATTTTATACGAAATTCAAAAACGATTACGATATCTGGTAGACGTTGGGCTAGAATACCTTACGCTAGACCGACAAACCAAAACCTTGAGTGGTGGTGAAAGCCAGCGAATTAATCTAGCTAATGCCCTAGGCAGCTCACTTATTGGCAGTTTGTATGTGTTAGATGAGCCCACTATAGGTCTTCACCCTAGAGATAACGATCGCTTAATTGGCATCTTAAAACATTTACGAGATATTGGAAATACCGTTTTAGTGGTTGAGCACGACCCTGAAATGATGAAAGCTGCTGATCATATCATTGATATCGGCCCTTTTGCTGGTATTTATGGCGGAGAAGTTATTCATGCAGGCGATTATGAGAGTCTTTTAGCCTCTAAATCTTTGACGGCCAAATACCTAAGCGGCGCTGAGAAAGTAGCACTGATAAATCCTATTCGTTCAGAAACTCAACATGCTATTACCATCACTGGCGCTTCTGAACACAACTTAAAAAACCTGACTGTTTCCTTCCCACTACGGAAAATAGTGGCCGTTACTGGGGTTTCAGGCTCTGGCAAATCAACGTTAGTTCATGACACATTATATGGTGCGCTAAAAAAAGATTTTGGCGGATTTGGCGAAAAAGTGGGTCGACACAAAGACCTACGTGGCCATTTTCAAATAGACGCTATTGAAATGGTTGACCAAAGCCCAATTGGTCGCTCTCCTAGGTCAAACCCAGCTACCTACACTAAGGCATTCGACGGCATAAGAGATGTTTTCTCGCAAACTAGGCATGCTAAAATACACAGTATCCCACCTGGCCATTTTTCTTTTAACGTACCGGGCGGTAGATGCGAAACTTGCCAAGGCGAAGGCGTGCAAACCATTGATATGCAATTCATGGCAGATGTGGTTTTAACCTGCGAAGTGTGTAAGGGCAAACGCTTTAAAAAAGAAGTGCTTAGTATTACGTACCAAGGCAAAAACATCTACGACGTCTTACAAATGTCGGTTACCGAAGCTGTAGAATTCTTTGAAGACATAGATTCTATTGCCAATAAACTGCGCCCATTAGAAGAGGTTGGCCTCGGTTACCTGAAACTCGGACAAAGCGCTACTACCCTATCTGGTGGAGAAGCCCAACGGGTGAAATTGGCTAAGTTTCTCACAAAATCTGACGGAAATCATACGCTCTATTTCTTTGACGAACCAACTACAGGTCTTCATTTTGATGATGTAAATCGCCTGCTTAAAGCCTTTAACCGACTAGTAGAACAAGGACACTCCCTAATTGTGATTGAACACAATTTAGATGTAATTAGCCAAGCAGACTGGGTTATTGATATCGGTCCCGAAGGCGGCTTTGGTGGCGGTTTGCTAGTAGCAGAGGGCACACCAGAACAGATAATGGCCGTAGATAAAAGCTATACAGGGTCATATCTAAAATCTTATATGGGGAAAGTTTAGACCTAGCTTATCAAGAAACTAAAGCTTCTGAAATTGTGGTTTTTGAGGCTTTAGTAGACGGGTATAAACTGGCTAGCAGACAGAAAACGATAGCGCCAACAACAACTAGCACAACGTCTGTCCACAAAATTTCAATTGGGTAAGCGTCAATAATAAAAGCATCTGACAAGGTCACAATTTTGTAGGTTTTTTGTAGCCAAGCCCCCGTAAAACCCAAAACTAAGCCAACACCAGCGCCAATACCACCAATGCGCAAGCCTTGTATCAGAAATATGGTTTTAATCTCTGATGCAACTAAGCCCAAGGTTCTCAAAACGGCAATATCTCTGCGCTTTTGAATTACAATCATGCTCATAGATCCAATAATATTAAGCACGGCAACAAGTATGATAATCATCAAAAGCACAAAAGAAGCCCATTTTTCTAGCTGCATTACATCATAAACCGGCTTTTGAATATCGTACCAGCTTTTCACCACGTAATTTGGGCCTATGCGTTGCGCAATGGTTGATTTCAGGCTTTCTGCATCATCTCTTTGGCTAAGCTTTAGGTCTATAGCATTTACTTGGCCCTTTGTTTCAAAAAGTCTTGACGCATACGGCAGGGAAGTAAAAACGATAGAGCCTTCGAAAAGCTCTTGCATTTTAAAAATTCCCCGAATCTCAAAAGGAACGGCTTTTGGTGCAGCAAATTGAGTCAAACGCTTTTTCATGCCAGCAGCGGAGAGTAAACCCACCTCGTCATTTACATGCAAGCCTAAATCGAAAGCCAGATTCCTTCCCATTAAAAGTCCTACCCTTCCCCCATTTACCGAAACATCAAGATTTCCGGCTTGGACATTTTCCTCTATGGCTTGCAGTTGAAAAAAATTATTAAGATCTACGCCACGCACAATTACCACCTTATCTTGTTGTTGCGGGCCCGCCAACAAAGCTTTTCCTTCGATATATGGCGAGGCTTGCTCAATCTGTTCTATGGAATCAATTTGTGCTAAAATTTGGGTTGGCTCGAAATAGGAACCCTGCACATGTTCAATTTTCAGGTCAGGATCCCAGCTTGTGAGCACAGACTGCACTACACTAAAAAAGCCATTAAAAACAGATAGGACAATAATAAGCAGCGCAACACCTACTGAAATGCCCCCAATACTAATCCAAGTTAGAGATCTAAGTAGCGCTAATTCGCCTGTAGAGCGAAGCATTTTACCGGCAATGTAAGATTGTATAAACATGTATTTAAGGTAAAAAACGAAATGAAGATCTTGCGTAGTCTATGCCTACAAATCATTATATTTTTTTGATGTCCATTTAAACTATTGATTATGTTAGCCGTGCCAAATCTAGACCAAGAACAATTACTCCAATTACATCATGGCTTACATGGTGACCCATTTTCTGTATTGGGATTACATGCAGATAAAAAAAGTACCAAGAAAAACGCCCTCATCTACCGAGTTTTTGCCCCGAATGCAGTAAAAGTGATCCTAACTCTTGACGAAAAAGAAAGCCAGTTAATGAGTGTTTCTGAAACGGGTTTATTTGAATTGGCGATGACTAAGCCAAAAACAAATGCTATTCCGCTAATTAGCTATGAAGACCTAGAAGGCAACAAATGGCAGCGTCATGATCCCTATGCTTTTGGGCAAATAGTCTCTGATTTTGACCTACAACTTTGGGGAGAAGGAAATCACCAGCGAGCTTATGAGTTATGTGGTGCGCACCCAAAAACCATTGATGGCGTAGAAGGCGTTCACTTTGTTGTGGCGGCACCAGCGGCCAGAAGAGTTAGTGTTGTAGGTGATTTTTGCCAGTGGGATGGGCGAATTTTCCCGATGCGAAAATTTCATGAACAAGGTTTGTGGGAAATTTTCGTTCCAGGGCTAACAATAGGTTGTGTCTACAAATATGAAATTAAAGCCTCAGGAGAGGGCTATCCGTTTCTGAAAGCAGATCCTTATGCTTTCCAAGCAGAAATACGCCCAAAAACGGCCTCCGTTGTTTCCGAACTTAAAGGCTTTGAGTGGGATGATAGTGCTTGGCTCAAAGAAAGAACGAAAGTTACTGTAAATGATCCTATTTCTGTATATGAGCTGCATTTAGGATCTTGGAAAAGAGATCCAACCAACCCAGAGCGTTTTCTCAATTATAGAGAAATTGCCAGAGATTTGGTGCCTTATGTAAAAGAAATGGGTTTTACCCACGTTGAGCTAATGCCAGTGGCAGAACACCCTTATGACCCTTCTTGGGGATATCAACAAACGGGGTATTTTGCCGCAAGCAGCCGCTTTGGAAGCCCACACGATTTTATGCACTTAATAAATGAATGCCACAAAGCAGAAATAGGCGTACTCATAGATTGGGTACCTGGCCATTTTGCCAAAGATGCTCATGGCCTTATTCAATTTGATGGAACCTCACTTTATGAGCATGAAGACGACAGGCAAGGCGAGCACAAAGATTGGGGCACAAAAATCTTTAATTACGGCAGAAATGAAGTCCGAAATTTCTTGGTTTCGAATGCCCGTTTTTGGCTAGATTTTTTCCATATAGATGGCCTAAGAGTAGATGCTGTTGCTTCTATGCTGTATCTAGATTACAGCCGAGAAGAGGGAGAATGGATTCCCAATAAATATGGTGGCCGAGAGAATTTAGAAGCTATTGAGCTGCTTCGCTATGTAAACTCTTTACTGCATCTTGAGTTCCCGGGTGTTCTTACTTTTGCAGAAGAAAGCACTTCTTGGGGTGGGGTTTCAAAAGCCGTAGAAGAAAACGGTTTAGGCTTCGATTTTAAATGGAATATGGGCTGGATGAATGATACGCTGAGCTACATTGAAAAAGACAGTCTTTATCGTTCTTACCACCATGACCAACTAACCTTTTCTTTAGTTTATGCCTTCTCAGAGCGTTTCATTCTGCCGTTCTCGCATGATGAAGTGGTGCACATGAAAGGCTCTATGATTAAAAAAATGCCTGGTGATGATTGGCAGAAGTTTGCGAATCTGCGTCTACTCTACGCATATATGTATGCCCACCCTGGCAAGAAGCTGCTCTTTATGGGATGCGAATTTGGGCAGTGGGAAGAATGGTCGGAATCGCGTTCTTTAGATTGGCATTTAGTACATTTTGACAGGCATCAAGGTATAGCCAGCACCGTAAAAACGCTGAATAACCTGTACAAAGAGTTAACGCCTTTACATCAAGTAGACCACAGCTGGGAAGGCTTTGAATGGATAGAGTTACATGATCGCGATCAAAGCACCATGTCTTTTATACGGTACAATGCCGATAAAAGCGAGTACGTAATTTGTCTTTTCAACTTTACTCCGGCCACACACACTCAATATAAAATAGGTATGCCAGAAGAAGGCACCTTCGTAGAGTTGTTCAACTCGGATAATGCCGCCTTCTTTGGAAGTAATGTGTCAAATCTGTTGCCAATTAAAACCACAAGAGGCGAGTGGCAAGGCAGAAAGCAACACCTACTCATAGATTTGCCTCCGCTTGCAGCAGTATTTTTTAAAAAAGTGTAGGAATCGGTAAAAGGAGCTTCATCGAAAGGGTAAAAGGCTTATCTTAAATGTAAGCGCTTAACCCATTCGATTCCTCTTAAATCTTATTCCATGGCATTCGAAAGATCCAGCGGTGTATTAGTTCACCCCACCTCTTTACCAAATTTTTACGGCATTGGCGATTTTGGCCCAACTGCACAACAATTAATTCATTTTCTGGAAGAAACTGGCCAAAGTCTATGGCAGGTACTTCCACTAACGCCAACAGGATATGGCGACTCCCCGTATGCGAGTTATTCAGCATTTGCGGGCAATATTTTTCTAATTAGTCCAGATATCCTATGCAAAGAAGGGTTAATTAGAAACGAAGACTGTGCAGCTGCCATGCAGCCAGAGTCTACCGTGGTTGATTACCAAAAAACCATGCAGCTAAAAACCACTTTACTGCAAAAAGCTGCAGCGAATTTTTATGCTGGCAAAAAAGCAGTTTACGAAGAAGAATTCACGAACTTTATTGCGCAAAATAGCTACTGGCTCACAGATTACACCGAATTTGTAGCTTGTTTTGAGGCGCACGGTAAAAGACCGTGGTCTGAATGGGAAGACAAAGACCTAGCAAGTGGCAATAAAAAAGGTAGGGCTAAGATTCAGAAGAATTATGCCGATGCTATAGCCTTCCATACTTGGGCGCAATTTGAGTTTTTCCGCCAATGGGATAATTTAAAAGCCTTTGCAAACGAGCATGGCGTACAGATAGTAGGCGACATTCCAATATTTGTGGATCATAATTCGGCGGATGTCTGGGCAAATAAAAAATATTTTTCGCTAAATAAAGACGGCAGCCGTAATAAAGTGGCGGGCGTGCCGCCAGATTTTTTCAGTGCAACAGGCCAGCTTTGGGGTAATCCGCAGTATGATTGGAAGAAACTAAAAGCAGATGGCTATAGCTGGTGGATAGAGCGCTTCCGCCAGATGTTTGCGATGTATGATATTGTGCGTGTAGATCACTTTAGAGGCTTTGAAGCATATTGGGAAATTGAGGCTAATGAGCAGACCGCCATCAATGGACGTTGGGTAAAAGGACCCGGCTCTGATATATTCGATGCAGTACAAGCAAAATTAGGTAACATACCTGTAATAGCTGAAGATTTGGGTGTTATTACGCAAGGTGTTGTTGACTTGCGCGAGAGATATGACTTCCCGGGCATGCGTATTCTTCAATTTGGATGGGGTTCAGACGCAGCAAATACCTTTTTGCCACATAATTACGATAAGAATACGGTTTGTTATACGGGAACACATGATAACGATACCACGCAGGGTTGGTATGCTGCAGCATCAGCTAAAGAGAAACACGAAGCGCGTATTTACACCCGTAGTGATGGCAGAAACATACATAACGACTTTATACGCTTATGCTTCACAAGTGCCGCAAACCAAGCCATTATTCCAATGCAAGATTATATGGGCTTAGATGGCACGCATAGAATGAATATGCCAGGCACAACCTCAAACAATTGGCAATGGCGTTATACAAGCAGCATGCTAGAGGCCATAGACTTGGGCCAATTAAAACTACTAATTGCTATCACTAATAGAAATCCCAGATTGGGTTACAAAGATGAGAGCATAGAGGTACTGCATATAGAAGAGGTATAGCTATCGGAGTTTTAGGCATTTTTACGTATATTCTGCGCTTGCTACCTTTATGATAAAAGAAATTTATGAGCTTTCGTATAAGTAATATTCCTGACAGATCAGCTAAACCACGTGAAACGGGAATAACTCTCGCTCTAGACAAAGGCTACAGTATTAGGCAGGCAGAAGATTTCTGCCAGTCTTCAGAACCCTACACTGACATAGTGAAGTTTGGTTGGGGTACGGCACTAGTAACGTCAAAGTTAGAAGAGAAAATAAAGGTCTACCATGATCACGGAATACCCGTTTATTTTGGTGGAACCCTTTTTGAAGCCTATTTAATGCGAAATGAGCTATCGATTTATATATCGATGCTTAAAGACCTTGGTATTAAGCATATTGAAGTCTCTGATGGTACTATAAAGCTCTCGCAAGAGCGCAAACTAGATATCATAAGAGAATTGAAAGAAGATTTCATTGTCTTATCAGAAGTGGGAAGTAAAAATCCTAATGAAATTATTGCCCCGTATAAGTGGGTAAATATGATTAAGTCTGAACTTGAAGCAGGCGCATGGAAAGTAATTACCGAAGCCCGTGAGGGTGGAAACGTTGGGGTATTTAGACCAAATGGCGAAGTTCGTTCTGGTCTAATAGACGAAATAACCGACCTAATTTCTCGAGATTTATTAATTTTTGAAGCGCCTTTGAAAGACCAACAAGTTTGGTTTATTAAGAAATTTGGCCCAAATGTTAACCTTGGCAATATTTCCCCCTCAGAAGTAATTCCTGTTGAGACCCTTCGCTTAGGCTTACGAAGCGACACACTTTTTGATTTCCATGGCGCAGACGATAAGTTTGATAGCTATATGGACCCCAAAGCTAATAAAGCTTATTAGCCAATCAACCAAAGAAGAGTATTTATAGATGAAAATCCTTTACACAGCAGCTGAAATATCTCCATTCGCTAAAATGTCGAATACAGCAGATATGCTGCGTTTTTTACCTGCTTCTTTACAAGATGCTGGCTACGAAATTCGCATTTTATTGCCCAAATACGGTCATATCAATGACAGAAGAAATCGTTTGCATGAAGTCATCCGATTATCTGGTATTGAAGTACAAGTGGCTGATACTGTTGAAAAAATGAAAATAAAAGTGGCTAGTATCCCAAATGCTAAGCTACAAGTCTATTTCCTAGACAATAAAACCTATTATAAGCGAAAAGGTATTTTCAAAAATCCTGAGACAGGAAACTTTTTCAAGGATAATGACAAAAGAGTGGTTTTCTACACCAAAGCGGTTATTGAGACCATCAAGAAGCTAGGTTGGGAACCCAATATTATTCACTGTCACGACTATCCGTCTGGTTTAATTCCTTTTATCGTTAAAAAGTTTTACCAAGATGAGCCTGTCTTACAAAAGACAAAAGTGATTTTTAATATTCACCATGCAGACAACCAAGGTCAAATAAAAGCCGATCTTTTCAAACATATTGGTTTACCTGAAGGCTTTGACTACTCTGAAGAAGTAGACAAAGATGGTAATGTTGATTTACTGCGTCTAGGTATTAAATATGCTGACCACGTTGTAACGGGCAATGAGATTACAGATCAATACAACGATCTGTTCGAAGAAATGGGTGTAACTCCTACTCCTATACAAGGCGCTCCGCAAGACGTTAGTGTAAAATTTGATAATTATTATAAAGAGATAGCCTCACAAGACTAATCCACTTGTACACTATTTATTCTACATGAAGCACCTTTTTGTTGTTTTCCTTCTTATCGCTTCCATCATTGTGGCCTGTACAGAATCGGGTGTTATTAGCGAAAGTTTCTTACCTGTTAACGTAGACGTTAGAATTGATACCTTTTTTGTAGACAATGCAGAAAAGCTTGAAATTCCTGCGTTTAGTACAACTACCATCTATATTTCTGCTGGGAAATATAATGATGCACTTTTTGGTTCACATGAGGCTGTTTCTTATATCATACCTAGAATTGGGTTTCCTGCCATTGATACCTTAGATGTAGATTCGCTACAAATGACACTGCGCTTGGTAGCGAATCCTGATTTAGTATATGGCGATACTACGCAATCTGTAGAATTTGGTTTATACTATATAAACCAACCTTGGCGTTCAGGTGCTATGCAGCATGACGATATTTTAACGACGGCAGCAGAACCCTTCAAGACTTTCACCTACACACCTGGCGATACGTCTTTCGTTATAGAAATGCCAAGAGATTATATTGAGGAGTTCGCAAGCTTTGAAGGCCTTCCTGATAGCATCCGTTTTTCTAGATACATCGACAATTTTAATGGTGTAGCACTAAAAGCTGTTAATGATGCCAATCTTATTGTACCCTTCTTCGAAGATAGTATTAGGTACACCGTTTTAGATTCGCCAACAGACAGTATTGCAACTAGCGTATTTGGGGTGTTTAGAGCTGCATATAGTGTAGATAAGGGTGGCTTAAATACGCAGTTGATACCAAGCGGAGTAGTGCCTCTTACCTTTGATTGGAAGAACGTCTATTCATTCAACTTTTTCTCAAAATTAAAAGATCTAGGTCAATTTAATCTTTCGTCGGCCTTCTTGCAAATCAACGAAGCTGCTGAGATTTTATCAAATAGCTTACCAGCCAACCACATAAGACCTGAAGTTCTTGCGCTAAGATCTTTCATAAAAAGACCAAATGAAATAGTTTTCTCTTTCGTAGGGCAGACACCTGACTTCAATCTCATTCACATAGATTCATTGAATTACTATAACTATAACATGAATAGTATCAATGATTGGAAAAATGACGAAACCCTTGATACAACACAGGTTTTTTATATAGTGCCGAATATTGAAACGGGCATTATTTACAATACTCTAATTTTAGATCAAAACAATACCTCAAAATTTAGACCTAGAGTAGTTTTAGCACGAGTTGAGCCTATTAATGAGGGAGGCAACTAGTGAAAGCGACCAAATGGTTTCTTACTACAATAATAACAAGCTTGATCTTTGTTGCTTTTTCAACACTATTTATTGTTGATGTATACGGCCAAAATCTTTCAAGAGGTAGTAATGAGTACAGAACAGGCTCTATTTATTCATATAGGGCGTTAGGAACACCACTAGACCTTAGAACGGCAAATACTGCCGGTATGGGACTTTCTGGGGTGGCTATTTATAACGGGGTTGCCGCTAATTTTGCAAATCCAGCAATCTGGAGTAGAACCGTTTTTTCGTTGGGTAATGGCACAATGCGAACACAAACTATTGATGCTAGAAATCAAAACTCTACCGTAACTAACGGCCTTTTAGATGCTATCAATTTTCAGATTGTGTTGCCTATTAAAAAAAATAAACTTGGCGTATCTGCATCATTAACCCCCTTAACTAGAAAGAACTTTGCCAATTTCAATCAGGGCTCCATTGCTGCTGAAAGTATTGGTTCTAGCAATGATTTGCGGTACGTAAACGACAATAAAGGTGAAGGTGGGCTTTCAAAAGTAGAATTGGGTGTTGGTTACAGCCTTACAGAGAATATTTCTATTGGTTATGCGCCAGCAATTATAATGGGATTTTTTGAGAACTCTGTAGCTACAAATTTTAGCAACCCAGCATACCGTCCGTTAACTTATGAGTTCACTGAGCGTCAATTTGGATTAGCCCACCGTTTTGGTGTTTATGCATTTAAGAATGGATTGTTACGATCAAGTGACTTATTCAGTTTTGGTGTTAATCTTGAGCTTCCTGTCAACCTAACTGCAAAAGACAAGGTAACAGCCACTTATACGGTTTTACAGGGTGTTCCTGGCAATGAACGCCTATTGCAACGAGAAACTGATTTAGCCATTGATGGCCGCTCTGGTGAGGGTACAATGAGACTTCCCCTAAAGGTTGAAACAGGTGTTTTATATCAACGAACACCGGCTTTAGCCTTTTCTGCTGAGTGGTTGTACCAAGCTTGGTCTAGTTTTCAAGACAGACAAGGTAGTAGAGACCCACTTCTAGTTAATAGAAATCGTTTTGCTGGTGGTTTTCAGTGGATACCATCCATAAATGCTAGAAATGTTAATTTTATTAAAAGCATACAATATCGTGCAGGAGTTTCTCACGATAGTGGTTATCTCAACATCAATAATACAGGTATAACCACCAGATCTGCACACTTTGGCTTCAGTATTCCTGCAAGAAATTCTCGTTCTAGTGTTGATATTGCCTTTGAATATGGTTTAAGAGGAACAACTGACAACAATTTGATAGAAGAACGCTTTTGGACCATTAAAATGTCCTTTAACCTAGCTGAGCTTATGTTCTTTGACCGTAGGTTTCAATAACTTAGTCCTTTTACTTATCGCATATTCGTGTTAAATGTAGCAACATCATTTAGAAAGTTGCTAAACCTTAGCTTTATTAGTTAAAAGATCTTGATTCGTACTTTGAATAAAGTGCCCTCCGTTTAGATTCAATATTTTCAAACAAAACAAAAACATGCTTGTATAATCAATGGCCCTTGGGTTTATGATCTTACAACCAAATCTGCAAACTCATGATTAGACGCATACTACTGCTTTTAATAGCAATCTTAGGAGCAAACGCACTCAAAGCTCAAGTCGCTCCGCCTGCTCCGCCTAATGGACTTTCCCCAATAGCTGCCTATTCAGTGTGGAAAGAGAATGTTGATAACAAGCTGTACGAAATGGCGCTACCATACGGACGCTGGATTGTTACTCATAGCCCAAAAGACATAACAGGTTACCCAGCTGGTCGTTTCAACGGCCCTAAGCAATTCAGCAGAATGATTGAGGTTTATGAAAACTTAGCAGAAGAAAAGAAAGATCCTACCGTTCGTGAGGCTTACTTAGATTCTGCAATCCAAATGTATGATCAGGCTATTCAGACCTTTGTTGATGGTGAAATAGATCCGAATGATTGGAAGCTAAATAAAGGACGTTTCTACCAGAAAAATACTAACTATTTTGGTAATGGCTTATCAGTCGCTTATGATTTATATGAAGAAGTAATTATGGATGCTCCAGAAAGCATAAATAGTATTGCAGACGGCTATTACATTCAAATTACGCTTGCAAACCTTGTTAGCCAAGGTGAGAAAGAGCGTGCACTAGCCATGATAGACGCCGTTGAAGCAACTGCTTCTGAGAAATTACTAAGCGTTATTGATAATGTACGCGACAAACTTTTCGATTCGCCAGAAGAGCGCATCACTTTCTTGCAATCTCAACTAGAAAAAAATGAGAATGATTTATCAATTCTTGGTGAATTGGCAGACCTGTACAGCCGCCTAGAATACTTTGATGAAGCAACAGAAATTGCAATGAAGCTGTATAAATTAGCGCCCACATCGAAAAATACTTTCAGAGTGGCTAAAATTGAGTTCGATAATGCTATCTACAGAGAAGCTATCGGTTATTATGAGCAAGTGCTGAACAAAACTAGTGATAAGGATACACTCAAAGAAGTAAATCTTAGACTTGCTGAATCTTACAAAAACGTAGAGTCTTACGAAAAAGCACGTTCATTTGCGCGCGCAGCTAGTAAACTTGACAGCCAGTGGGGACAACCATACTTAATGATTAGCGAAATTTACGCTGCTGCAGTAAGTAATTGTTCTGGTGGCCAAGTAGATCGTAACGATAAAGCGGTTTATTGGTTAGTATTAGATTACTTAGATAAAGCTAAATCTGTTGACTCAAGCACTAACAATATTGTTGCTAGACGTTATAACAGCTACACCCCTGTTACCCCAAGCGTAGAAGACAAATTTTACCAAGGTTGGGAGAAAGGAATTACCTTCCAGGTCGATGCTACTTTAAAAAGCTGCTACAGCTGGATTAACGAAAGCACCACAGTACGATAGTTCTTTGTTAAAGCCTTAATTAACATAAATTTTTGTATATTTTAGACATGCGTAGACTATTACCGCGTGTCCTTTTTTTTCTCCTTACTCTACTGCAAATTTTCATTTCACGCGCCCCTATCTGATACTTGGTACGCAATTAATTTTATATCCGTATCGCAATGCAATCCTATGGCTAAAAAGAAAAAAAAGAACCCAAATTTCCCACCAAATAATAATAGACGTGGGAATACAAAAAGACCAACAAATCCTACTAACCCGAATAAGAACCAGGGGCAAAAAGCACCCAAATTTCTCGTTAATGACCGAGTCATTCGTGATATAGAGTTTACTGGGATACTTGAGATGTCGGCCAACGGCTATGGCTTTGTTCGTCGTTTAGATTTCGAATTTACAGCAACGGATAATGATCCATTTATCCATCCAGAAATGATTAAGCAGCTTGAACTACGCCCAGGTTCTGAGTTATTTGGCATATTTGATGAAGATCAAAATGGTGCTCGCAAAGTTATTGACATCATGGAAATTAATGGTTTACCACCGCTAGAATGGCAAAAAAAGAACCGTTTTGAGTTTCAGACGCCAATAATGCCTGTAGACTATCTGCAGCTAGGTATGCGATCTGACGATATCGAGATGCGTGTTTTAGACCTTATAGCACCCGTAGGATTAGGCCAGCGTGGGCTTATTGTAGCCCCACCTAGAACCGGTAAAACGGTATTATTGCAAAAAATAGCCAAGATTATTGATGATTATTACAAAGAGAAAATCGTTCTTGGTGTACTTTTAGTAGACGAGCGCCCAGAGGAAGTTACAGACTTCATGCGCACCACTAAAGGAATGGTGTTTGCCTCATCTAATGATAAGCCAACCAAAACACATATTCGCATCACAGAAATGACCATAGGTTATTTCAAACGCTTAGCAGAAGCAGGCCATGATGTGGTTCTTCTAATTGATTCCCTAACAAGATTGGGAAGAGCGTACAATTCTGCCCAGAAAGGCGGCGGCCGTACACTATCAGGTGGTCTTGATATCCGTGCTTTAGAAATTCCAAAAAAGATATTTGGATCAGCTCGCAAAATTGAAAACGGCGGTTCCCTAACCATCATTGCAACCTGCTTAGTTGAAACCAATTCAAAAATGGATGACCTTATTTTTGAGGAATTCAAAGGAACCGGTAATATGGAAGTGGTTCTTGATAGAAGCTTAGCGGAAAATAGAATTTATCCAGCTATTAATATTGCTGCCTCTGGTACTAGAAACGAGCATAAATTCTTACCAGACTCTGTGGATGAACGAACCATGGTTCGAAATTATCTATTGAAAAAATCACCAGGTGAATCTATGACCAGCTTGCTTCAAGTACTAAAAAGAACCGATAGCAATGAAGAGTTATTAAGACAAATATCAGCATATAGTTAATATTTCGTAAACTTTCTAAGCTGTAATAGTTAACCCTATTTACTTACTTATCTATGGACATGTCTACCCTTGACACCCAATTGGCAAGCCATAACCGCTTACGCATGTTGGATGAACGAATAGTTGCTGCTAATAATGTTCAAATTCGTGACGCTGAGCCACTTGAGCGTGTTAACTCATATCTAATGGCAATGGTAGAAGACTCGCCAGCTATTGGCGCTACAGCTATGCTTGTTGCTGATGATGAAGTGCCACTAGCCATAGCAGATGACCAAATAGATGAATTGGAATTAGATCAAGAATCTGAAAACCAACTTTTTAAGGGAAAAGTAGCCTATGATGAGGCTAAAATATATGTTCCCATAATATATAAAGAGTTGGTTGTAGGGTATATTCGCTTGCGATTTAACCAAGACGAACCTATTAAAAAAACGCATATTGCCTTATTTGAAACTTATGGCAAACTGATTAGCAAAGAATTAGAACTGGCAAATACCGTTGCTGAATTAGGCTTTAGAAATGAATCTATAGAAAGGAAACAACGAGAGTTAGAAAGTGTAATTTCGTTAAAAAATAATATCCTGAGCGTAACCACACACGATTTACGAAACCCAATTGCTGCCATTCAAGGCTATGCAGAGTTATTAGAAGACAATATAAAAGCTGGCAATACCGTTGATGAAGATTCAGAGCTCTTCATGACAAATATCAAAAAGAGTGCCAATGCCATGAATGAGTTAGTAGAGCAGCTTAATGAAGTTGCCCTACTTGAACTAAATCAGCTAGAAGTGCAATCTGTAAGAGTTGACATAAATTGGTTAGCCGCAGAAGTCTACGATATAATGCGTTTACAAGCAGAGAATAAAAATATTCAATTGGTTGTAGAACGCTCTGAAAAGCCCATTTATGTGGAAGTAGATCTACCTAAGTGCAAACGTATTCTTTTTAATTTGATTGGAAATGCTATAAAATACACCCATGAAAGAGGAACGGTAAAAGTTTGGGTAGATTCAAATGCCTCTATATGTAAAGTGCACGTTAAAGATACAGGCATAGGCATAAGTAAAGATAAAGTTGAAGCCATTTTTGAACCCTTCAGAAAACTTAGAAACCATGGTACTTCAGGTGAGTTTTCAAGTGGATTAGGCCTATTCATCTGTAATTATATGGTCAGGCTATTTAAAGGAAGTATTCAAGTTGAGTCTGAACTTGGGGTTGGCTCTACTTTTAGCATGTTGTTACCCATTACTAGAAACGAATATTGATTTAGACTGATTTTGAATACGTAGTTTTCTTTGTCTTTAGTAGGTATCCGAGCAGAGTCATTCAATATTTATGACTATAATGAAGGCTAATACAACTACAGTTAAAAGTCTCTCACTATGTTAGAACCAAATATACAGCACGCTATTAATATTCAAATGCAGGCTGAGTTTCAGTCTTCATATACCTATTTAGCCTATTCAGCACATTTAGACTCAATGAACTTAAAAGGTTTTGCCCATTGGATGAATATCCAATTCCAAGAAGAACAGGAACATGCACTCAAATTGTATGATCATATTCTAAGAAGAGGCGGAACTATAGAGCTTATGACATTAGAAAAACCCATTGTTGTAGGTGAAAATCCACTTCAAATATTTGAGCATACCTTGAAGCACGAGCAAATGATTACGAAAAAGATTAATGCTCTGTACAAGTTGGCACTAGAAAAAGCCGACTATCCATTGCAAACTTTGCTTCACTGGTTCATTGATGAACAAGTAGAAGAAGAAGAAAATGTAAACGAAATTCTAGACAAGCTTAGATTAATTGGCGACCATGGTCCTAATTTATTTATGCTAGACCAAGAATTAGGTGCTAGAAGTGCTGAAGTGGAAAGAGCTTCAAAATAATAGTTCTCCATGGCTGACGCAGACCGTTTTATACCTCTAGCATTTCATCCAGAATTATCAGATGCTGCGCGTATAGCTAAAGCATCTGAGTTTTATGATGAGATAAAGGAGCGAAGAACGGTACGCGAGTTCAGCAATGAAGCTATTCCTATAGAAGTTATTAAGCAGGCCATAAAAGCTGCGGGCACAGCGCCCAATGGCGCTAACAAGCAGCCCTGGCACTTTGCCATTATTCAAAGTGCCGAGATTAAAAAGAAAATTCGTGTAGCTGCTGAAGAAGAAGAGAAAGCCTTTTACGGAGGCAAAGCCAATCAAGAATGGCTAGACGATTTAAAGGTTTTTGGTACAAATCCAGAAAAGCCTTTCTTAGAAATAGCGCCTTACCTTATTGTGATATTCGCCAAACCTTATGAAATAGCAGCAGACGGCGGACGTAAGCAAAACTACTACGTAAAAGAATCTGTAGGCATTGCAACAGGCTTTTTAATTGCAGCACTGCATAAAGCTGGCTTGGCAACACTTACACATACGCCTTCTCCGATGGGATTTTTAAGCGAAATATTGGAACGACCCAAACACGAAAAGCCGTTCATTTTGTTGGTAGTAGGGAAAGCATCTGACAATGCCACAGTTCCTGATATCACCAAAAAAGGATTTGACGATATTGCCTCTATTCACTAATTGAAGCGCTTCAAGTCTACACAGTTTTAACTAACGTCTTTCATAGTGAATTCGACTACCTTAGCTTTTGAAGCAGTTCAACCTCATTTACTAGCAAGCACTCACGAATTAAGAATTGCCGGCAGCCTGGCCTGGAAGAATGCCAACAAGTGCATTGGAAGAGCCCATCATGCTAGTCTAGACGTTCTTGATGCTAGAAGCTGCGTAACTACTGCACAAATATTTGATGCCCTATTCTATCACATATCTTATGCAACGAATAACGGTGCTATAAAGTCTGTATTAACCCTACTCCAAGAAGATACGGTCGACCAAAAAGGCCTTCGAATTGTTAATCATCAACTTATTCGATACGCTGGCCATAAGCTTGATGATGATGGTAAAATCTTGGGAGATCCTGCGTCAGTTGAATTCACTATTTTCGCCAAGAAATTAGGTTGGAAACCCAAAAATCCTTCCCCGTTTAATGTTCTTCCAATTATAATTCAGATGGCAGATGGCACGTTTTATTGGAAGGAAATACCCCAAGAACTGATTTTAGAAGTGCCTATAATTCATCCCACATTTAAATGGTTTAATGAACTCAAACTAAAGTGGTATGCCATTCCTATTATATCTGATATGCTTTTTGATACAGGAGCACAACAATTTAGTGCGGCACCATTTAATGGACATTATATGGGAACAGAAATTGGTGCGCGTAATTTAGCAGATACCGATCGCTATAATATGCTTCCCACAATTGCACACAAAATGGGATTAGACACTAAGATGAACTACAGTTTATGGAAAGACAGAGCTTTGGTTGAGCTGAATACCGCTGTGTTGTATTCATATCAAGAAGCTGGCGTGCGCATTACAGACCATCATACAGAGTCGGTGAGACATTGCGCTTGGGAAGAGAAAGAGCGTAAAAGTGGTTGCCCAGTAAGTGGAGATTGGAGCTGGTTAGTGCCACCAATTTCGGGATCGTCTAGCCCAATTTTTCACAGAGAGTATGAGAACGAGATCAAGAAACCCGGCTTCTTCCCGAGGAAAAATAACGTTACTGACGCAATTTAGCTCGTAATATGGCTCTTTTTCTTGGCAAATTCTGCTCGTCTATGGCCATAATAATCCACTGCGATTCGTAGGCTTTTTCTTCAGTCATTTCCCATTTAAAATAAGGCAGTGTAGTTGTTGGTATAGCTTTAAACAGGCCATAATTGTTGGGTTCAATTCCTACAAATACTCTATCATCTTTGCGTTGAAAAACACCTTCTAGAGCAGGTTTTGACGCTGAATTTTCTTGAAGTGTAAGTGGCTCTATGTCAACATCTAGAACTAACTGAATTAACTCGTAAGCGGTGTGATCTAAAACGGAATCTATACTAGTATTCTGGAAGTACTTCTGATAAAGAGACTGGGAAATTTTGTATTTGAGACCAAAACCTTCTTCATAAACCCTAAATAGTATTTGATAGTGGTGGTCAGAAGAATCAGCGGATAGAAGTTCCACCGACATATCATTGTACACATTAAATACTTTGAAAGTAGAATCTAGCTCAATCTGTTTAACGCCTTTAAAGAGCGATGGAATAATTTCACCGAACCGATATGCGGTTGGTTTTTCTGAAAATGACAATGGGAATGTAGAAGGATTGACTATAGACCGATTTTTATAATCAACCTTCATCAATGGTATACCGTCTTTAATTTGCAGGGAAATAAATACATTTGCCTCTGCTGATGTTACAACTGGAACAGGCTCTAAAAGGCCTTTACAAGCTGTGCTTAGCAACAGAAAGCTGGCTAAGCAGAGTAGCACAGAAAGCCTGTGTAGCTTAAGCAGAGAAAGATGTTCCACAGCCGCAGGTTTCACTAGCATTTGGGTTGTCGAAAGTGAAACCACGAGCGTCTAATCCATCAGGATAATCAATTACGATACCTTTTAAATAGAGCAGGTGTTTTATGTCAACTAAGACTTCAATTCCATGAGCGGTGATAATGGAATCATCTTCTGTTTTGTGATCAAAGCCTAATTTGTAGCTCATACCTGAGCATCCACCGCCTTCAACGGCAATGCGTAAAAAAACGTCATCTCCTAGTGCTTCTCTCTCCTTAATTAGCAGCATTTGCTTAACAGCTCTAGAAGTAAGCTCTACATCTTTTCCTGTGGTTTGGGGCGGAGCTTCGCCAACTGAAGACTCCTCCATATTAGAGACATTATCATCTGTTCCGTCTAATAATGATGCAATTACATCGTCTAGAAGTAGATCATTATTGGCTGTTGAATCGTTGTTCATAACACTATTATCCTTTGATAAACTCATTTAGCAGTAGTTCCTTTTTAACTATTTTCAGGCGCAAAAGTGAAATATTCAATTTGATTTTGAGTGTACAGGGACAGTACACCAGCGCTAACCAAATTTACCAATATTTTAGAAGCTCTATAAGAAGTTTCGTGGATCAATCTTGAATAAGCTTGAATGGTTATTCGGCCTTCCTCTCTAAGGTACTGAAAAAGGGCTCTCTCGTTATCACCAAATTCAAAAGTTATGGCTTCTGAAGAGCTTTCATTCTTTAGTAAGCCAATTACCTGTTCACTAGCCGCTGTACTTTCATCTTGTTCGCGTACAAAAGCATTTCGTTTTTTATTTTGATACACATAAATGGGTTTATGCTCAGCTTGAGCTACCCTAATTAGCATTACCTCTGTGTGTTGGTAGGCAATAATGTCAATTTTATAGGAAATGGCCGGTTTACAAAGTTTATTGGCAGCTATATCTAGCATATAGCTTTCTTCATAATGATTGTTAACGCCAGTAATGGTACCGTCATCATCTACGCCAATAAGTAGAATACCGCCTTTGCTGTTGGCAAATGCGCACATTTCTCTAGCAATTTTTTCGGGACTTGAGACCCTTCGCTTGAACTCTAGATATGTACTCTCACCACGACTGATTAAATTGATTAAATCAGAAATTTTAAGCTTTGATAATTGAAAACCTAAATCGAAGTCGGGTATGGAGAATGGAACTTTCATAAGCGATAGTTCCACTCAAACACAGCTTCTATAAAGAGCGTTTCAAATTAAGATTTCGTCTTTTGGCAGTCTTGTCATGAGTTGGGTTAAAGCTTTTTCAGGTTCCATATTCTCAAAAAGAATAGCGTACACAGCGTCTGTTATAGGCATTTCAACGCCTTTTAGCTTGGCTAGGCCATGAACAGATTTGGTAGTTTTCACGCCTTCAGCCACCATATTCGTACTAGCAATAATCTGATCTAACTTTTCCCCTTTCCCAATTCTGTACCCAACACTTCTATTTCTGCTATGGCTACTGCAGCAGGTAACCACTAAATCTCCAATTCCTGTTAAGCCAGAGAAGGTTTCTTGGAAGGCGCCTAAACGCATTCCCAAACGCTTCATTTCATGCAATCCTCTTGTGATAAGTGCTGCTTTGGCGTTATCACCCATTTCTGCGCCTTCAATAATTCCGGAGGCAATAGCCATAATATTTTTCACCGCTCCGCCTACTTCTACCCCAACAATATCTTGGTTCAGGTAAATTCTTAGTGTTGGGCTATGAAACACTTCCTGAATAATAATACCCGCTTTCTTTGAATAAGCTGAAGCAACGGCCGTGGTTGGCATATCTTTGGCAATTTCTTCTGCATGGCTTGGTCCTGATAGCACCCCAATATGTTCATCGGGAAAAACCGACTCAGTTACATCGGCAACCACTTGGCTCATGGTGAGATAGGTGTCGTTTTCAATACCCTTGGTAAGGCTAACAATGTACTGCCTTTCCAATAAAAATGGCTTTATCTGCACACAAACAGACCTAAAAACGTGCGAGGGAACGGCTAAGACAATAAGATCTGCCTCTTTTATCGTTTCCTCTATAGAAATAAACGCCTTTACATTTAGTGGTAACTGAATATCACTTAGGTAGTTAATATTTCTATGCTGCGTATTGATTGAGGCTACAATTTCTGGCTCACGAGCCCATATAGAAACTTTGTGGCCAGTAGATGAGAGCGACCGAGCCATGGCTGTACCAAAACTACCCGCGCCAATGATTGCAATGTGTTTAAACTGATTTTGCTGAAGTCGCATAAGTTAATGATAATGATATGAAAGCGGTAGTAAGATACCTTTAGAATTAGCCTAGCTCAAACAAATATTCAGAAGTTTTGCTCAAACTATACATGCAAGTAAAGATGAAGCTGCAATAACTTGAAATACTTAGCTACTAAATCTCAAGTAGTCGAATCTTTCTCGGGGCTAGAGACCGAATTGTACTTCTTCTTGAAATCAATCTGACTCTCTTTACCCGTAAACAATCGTTTTATATTAGCATGATGCTTTACAATAATGCCTATTGCTACGGCAGAAGCTAGCACTAAGAGGCTGCCGTCTACATACAAGCCCAATTGGTATTTCATAATTAGTAGAGCGGTTGGATACAATATAGAAGCAGTTACAGAAGCGAGGGAAACGTAACGAGTTGACCAAACCAGAAGTATAAAAGTGATGAAGGAAATGCTTACCGCAATGGTAGAAACGATTGCAACGCCATAAAGCATACCACAGGCTGTCATTACCCCTTTACCACCACGAAAGCTTGCATATAGTGGGAACATGTGCCCAAATACAGCAGCTAAGCCTGCAATAACGCGTAGAAAATAGTCTTCTTGCCAAGATGCAAAGAATACTATTGCTTCACCATCAAGGCCCATAGCTAGTCTACTAAAAAAGTATGACGCTATAAAGCCTTTGAGGAAATCCATGGTACCTACACCAAGCGCTATCTTCCAACCTAATACACGGTAGGCATTTGTCATGCCTGCGTTGCCGCTGCCGTGCTCTCGTAAATCTGTGCCTTTAAATAGTTTCCCAAGCCAAACCGATGAAGGAATAGAGCCTACTAAATAGCCTAGAACAATAACGAGCAATAAATGATACATAAAATTAAGGTCGGTGGAGTCGCAATAGCGGTGCAAACATAAGGTAAAGTGACAAATACTCCAATATGTAAGCGCTTTTTTGTTTTAAATAAGCACCCACACCAAAAATATTAGCCCTTACTATGTTTATACGTGACGTTCTGCGTGATATGAAGAGCGTACTAATGGACCACTTTCGACATGATCAATACCTAAGCTTTCGCCTACTTCTTTATACTTTTGGAAGATATCTGGATGCACCCATTCCATTACTGGATGGTGCATTTTTGTAGGCTGCATGTATTGGCCAATAGTCATTACATCTAGGCCTACGGCAACACAATCTTTCATCAACTCAATAACTTCTTCTTCTTTTTCACCAAGGCCAACCATAATTCCCGCCTTGCTTCTAACTCCTGCTTCTTTAACCCTACGCAGCAGTTCTAATGACCGCTCGTACTTAGCCTGCGGACGCACTGTTCTATAAAGCCTTGGTACGGTCTCTAAGTTGTGACTTAGCACATTCGGTGGCGTATCTAAAACAATTTGTAAGGCTTCTTTGTCGCCTCTAAAATCTGGTATAAGGGTCTCAATGGTTACCCCATTGATAGCCTCCCTTAGTTGACGAATGGTTTCTGCAAACATTGGCGCACCACCATCTTTGCGCTCATCGCGGTTTACAGAGGTAATAACCACATGCTTAAGTTTCATTTTAACAGATGCGTCAGTAACTCTTCGGGCTTCATCCCAATCTAAACCTTGGATAGGTCTACCTGTTTTGATTGCACAAAAAGCACAAGAACGCGTACAAACATCGCCTAGAATCATAAATGTTGCTGTGCCAGCGCCCCAACATTCACCCATATTCGGGCATCTTGCTTCGGCACAAACCGTATTCAGTGAATTTTTGCTAATAGTCTCGGCAACAGCCTTAAACTTTTCACCAGAAGGCAATTTAACGCGCAGCCAATCAGGTCTTCTTTGTGGCGCTTCTTCTTGGGTGCGTTCTTTTAGGTCTAGTTCTAAAATCATGAATTGATGCTCTGCTATTCTTAAAATGAATAATTCTGTCAAATTTAATGCAGTAAAATAACACTATTGATCGAGAATCCTTAAGGAAGTACGACGTTCTATGATGTTAAAACCAAAAACCTTGGCTAAGGATTCTGAAATACGGTTTTTTACTTCTTCTATTGCTACCGCTTTGCCTAGCAATTGTGAAAGGCTGCAAACGGCTTTGTCTGTTATACCACAGGGAACAATATGCGAGAAGTAGCTCATATCGGTGTCAACATTAAATGCAAAACCATGCATAGTTACCCATCTAGAGCATTTTATACCCATAGCACAGATTTTTGCGCCATTAACCCAAACGCCCGTCATGCCCTTAATACGTTCCCCCTTAAAGCCATATTGGTCTAGAACAAGAATCATAGCTTCTTCTAGATTTCGAAGATATATGTGCAAATCTGTATCGTATCTATCTAAATCAAAAATTGGATAACCTACAATTTGGCCAGGTCCGTGGTAGGTAATATCTCCGCCCCTGTCAATTACAACAAATTCTGCATTAAGATGCTTTAGCTGTTCCTCGTTTTTTAACAAATTAGCGGAGTCACCACTTTTGCCCAATGTATAAACATGTGGGTGTTCAACGTACAAAAGATAATCTGTGGCGTCTAAAGAAGCGTCTGGATCGTTGCGCCTGAGCAGTTTTTCATCGATCAGCTTTTTTTGCACAACTTTCTGGTAATCCCAAGCTTTCTTATAGGGAACTAGCCCTAAATCAGCTACTACAACCTTTGCTTTATTTTCCATTAATTGGTCTGTTGGTCTAAGCCCTGTTTAACCTCTACAGCATATTTAACATCAGTTATACGCCAAACTGTGCCATACCTATTAAACCAAAGTTCTACAGGGTTTATACTACCATCTTTCATAGGTATTGGTATTGAAACAACGTATTTATTGGTACCATGTCTTCTTGTTGTAGCATCTTCTAGCAAACCGCTTACAAATTCATGAGCATCTGTTAAATTTATTTCCATGAATAGTTTTTCATCTTTCAATAGCGGATCTAAGATGACGTAAACTAGTTGACCTGTATTCACCCTGCTGGTTACGCGAGCTTCAGCCAACATGGTGGCCGTAGTACGCAGGCTAGCTTTTTCAAGATCTTTTAACATTTCGCCTCTGTTTGCAAGTAGCTCTTCGTACAGAATGTCGCGTATTCGCTGCTTCAATGTGAATTTAAGAACTGCTCCTTGAACTAAATCATCTACTTTACGGGTATCCACTTCTCGGATAGCCTCTTTAAGGCTCCAATAGCTAAGCAAAGGCGATATGGCGTAAATTCCCCCCATCACTAGTAGTATTAGAACAATAATGGCAATGGTTTTATTCTTCATAGCTAAAAGAGGGTGTTATCTTGGGTGGATGCTGTTGTTACTTGGATACACCAAAAATGTAACACAACTGGTGTAGCAAAGTTACGAAGTCCAAACATTAAAAAAACGTATTTCAAGCAAAACAACGCTTTGTGGGCTTAAATTAGAATAATTGAAGGGCTGGACAAAATCTAATTTAACAGGAATCGTACTTCCCCCCTATTATATCCCATAACTTTAAATCCTATATATCCACTTATATATTTATGTAAAAAGTAGTTATACCCCACTTTTACGAAGTGTTTTTTAGTAAAAAAATTTTTATATAAAGGCGTAATTCAATTATTGCGTATAGCATAGTTGTAATTGAGTGATTAATAGGATTCGATAACACTAATGAAATCTGGTACATACTTTGTCTAAATCAATGACCTTAAAAAAGCGCATGGTAATTGGATTTGCCATACCCCTTAGCTTAATAGTGCTAGGAGGAATTATAAATTTTGTACTAGTTGACGGCATCAGAGGTACAATGAACACCTACATAGAGCGTGATTTACCGCAGGTGGAAGCCCTACAAGATTTAGCTACAAAATCGTACTCCTTTAGAATGCCTGTATTAGTGTTTGTAAGAACTCCAGAGCCAGCGCAAAGGCAACGCTTAGCAAAAGAAATTGAGAGTAAAAAAGCTCTTGCATACGAAGCGTATAGTAATTTTGAGGCTAGTATTGCTACTGAAGAAGGCCGTAAATACCTTAATCGGCTAACCACCATTTGGGATAAATGGAATGCAATTGTTGACAATATATATGCTGTAAGTGAAAGTGGTGATTTTGAACAAGCCCATACCATGCAGTTAACGCAGTGTGAGCCCACTTTTGCAGAATATGAGAAGCTCCTAAATGAATCTCTATCCTATTATAACGACTTAAAGAATAATGCCAACACCTCTGTGCTTGCACAATTGTCGTCTGCAACTCTTAGCATAAATAGCTTGTCTACGGTTTTAGTTTTGGCTGTTTTAGCAGTGGCTATTTTGGTTTATCTGAGCATTAGCCGACAAATCAAAAAATTACTTACTCAGATTAAGGGGAATGCAAAACAAACTAGCAACTCCTCTTCTCAGCTTGCTGCAACGTCCCAGTCGTTAGCAGAAGGTGCTTCTGAGCAGGCTGCCACAGTTGAAGAGACTTCAGCTTCGCTTGAAGAAATCTCTTCTATGATTCAAAACAATCGTGATAATACGGTAGAAGCCAATAAATTAGGCACTAAGACAACCAGTCTTGTTAAAGATGCTAATGAGCAAATGGTTCACTTAATTAAATCTATGGATGCGATATCAGCATCATCTGATGAAACACAAAAAATTATCAAAACTATTGAAGAAATTGCCTTCCAAACCAATTTACTAGCTTTAAATGCAGCTGTTGAAGCGGCTAGAGCAGGCGAAGCGGGTGCGGGCTTTGCGGTTGTTGCTGAAGAGGTTAGAAACCTTGCACTTAGAGCTTCTGACGCCGCAAAAGAAACAGCGAAAATGATTGACGAGTCTTCTACAAGTATTGAGGAAGGAAAAATTCAGGCAACATCGGTGAATAAGGCTTTCTTGCAAGTTCAAGAGATAGCAGATAAAATTAGTCACATAATCGAAGAAGTAGCTGCTGGCTCCATTGAACAATCCCAGGGTATTGATCAATTAAACAAAGCGGTTCAGGAGATTGATAAAGTAGTTCAGCACAATGCTGCTACGGCTGAGGAGTCTTCGGCCTCTGCAGACGAACTAAGTGGACAGTCACATAATTTAAATGCATTATTAGACGAGTTTGCACAGTTTATGGGTATTCAAAATGCTGACACGGGAAAGAGTACTTCTTCACATAAGTCAACGAAATCAACTAGCTTTAAAACTTCTACTAATGAGAATGCTAGTTATAAAGCAAAGCCATCTACAACTATAAACAAGCAAAAAAGCACTTCCGCTATCCCCGCTACAAAGAGCACGCAAAAGAAAGCGGCTAAACCAAGTGTAGAAGCTTTCGTGAATAGCTTTGATTTAGATGACGATGATCTGAGCTTTGAAAAAGGGTCTTTTAAAGATTTTTAAACATAGATTGTAACCTAATAAGTACGAAAAAAGACTTCCTTCTTAATATGGCGAAAGGCTGTTACAAATAGCAGCCTAAATATTTTGGTGGAACTTTTACAGTTAATTTGACATTTATATTTAAAATTTATCAATAGGATAGAAAATATAAAATTTGTCATTACTTATGATTCGTAGAATTAGTTTAAAAAGACGCATACTAATTGGATTTGCCATACCAATTATCTTCTTCATATTTGGTGGCACAATCAATTTTTCTTTGGTTAATGATATAAAATCAACCATGGACACCTATCTAGAACGTGACCAACCACAGGTACAAACTCTTCAAAATCTGATTAAATACTCCTATTCATTCAGAATGCCAATTTTAGTAATAGCAAGAACACCAGAACCAGAAGAGAGGGTGCGATTACTAAAAATGATTCAAGAAAATAGGTCTCTCGCTTTTGAGGCTTATGAAAGCTTCGAGGCAACTATAACAACAGAAGAAGGTAGAGGGTATTACAAAAAGCTATCGGTTATTTGGGAAAAATGGAATACAATTATAAATGAAATTTATACTGTAAGTGAAGCAGGGGATTTCGAAAAAGCTCATCAGATGCAGCTCAAACAATGTGAGCCTATATTCGAAGAGTACCAGAGGGTACTAAATGAAACCTTATCCTATTATGAAGAGGTACAGCTTGAGGCAAATAGTAGCGTTTTAAGTGTTATCAAATCTACCTTAGTTAAGATTAATACTGCTGCTATCGCACTAACTTTTGGAATTCTGCTAATTGCGATCTTCGTTTATTTTAATATCAGCTTGCACATTAGCCGACACATAAAAAAGTTACTGGATGAGATTAAAATGCACTCATCTCATACCAATGACTCTTCATCACAATTAGCTATAGCTGCCCAATCTTTAGCAGAAGGGGCATCTAGACAAGCTGCAACTGTGGAAGAGACCTCAGCTTCGCTTGAAGAGATCTCATCAATGATTCAAAATAACCGCGATAATACGGTTAAAGCCAATAAATTTAGCGCCGAATCTACAGTTTTAGTAAAAGATGCAAATAACCAGATGGTTCATTTAATTGAATCGATGAGTACAATCTCAAAATCCTCTGAAGAGACTCAAAAAATAATTAGGACCATTGAAGAAATCGCCTTCCAAACCAATTTACTGGCCTTAAATGCGGCGGTAGAAGCTGCAAGAGCAGGTGAAGCAGGCGCTGGCTTTGCTGTGGTAGCAGAAGAAGTACGCAACTTAGCTTTGAGAGCATCAAATGCCGCTAAAAATACTGCTGCTTTGATAGAACAATCTTCAGCTAGCATTGAGGAAGGAATGGCTCAAGCGAGTTCCGTAAATAAAGCCTTCTCAGAAGTTCAGGAAATAGCCGACAAAATCAGCTTAATTATTCAAGAGGTTGCTGCCGGTTCTATTGAACAATCGCAAGGCATAGATCAACTGAATAAAGCGGTTCAGGAAATTGATAAAGTAGTTCAGTATAATGCAGCAACAGCCGAGGAGTCTTCGGCATCTGCAGATGAGTTGAATACCCAATCAAAGGGACTGAATGTACTTTTAGATAAATTGGATCAGTTCCTAGATGCGGGATAGAAAACGAGTGTAAAACCTCAACAATCTGTCAATACTTCAGGCGCATCTAAACCAAACACCAAAAATAGAAGCTATACTGCGGCTAAACCAATTGCTAAAAGCGATACAAAAACGATGAAGGCTAATCAAAGCCGAAAAACTGTTACAAAAGCTGCTGCCAGCCCTAGTGTAGACGCCTTTGTTAATAGCTTTAATTTGAATGACGATGATCTGAGCTTTGAAAAGGGTTCTTTCAAAGATTTTTAGTTCTCAGCCATATTCTAATAAAAACCAAAGTATCTACTCAATTTTAGGAGACTTTGGTTTTAAAACTTTAGTCAAATCATACTTTTGATAAGCGCTACTTTCTATCTAAACCTATAGCTCAGAGAAAAACTAAAAGTATCTAGTACTAATTTATCCGTGAAACGCTCATTAACAACATAACGCTGTGGCAAAGGTTGCAATCCAGGTCCAGTAGTATTAAAATTTCCAATTAGCTGAGCGAAATCATAGTTCTGCGTATAGTAAGCACCAAATATAGGTCGGCTATGTAGGTAAGAAATACCTAAATTTACTCTACTAAATACGGGAATAACTACTTCTATACCAATATCAAAAAATGGATTTATTTCATTAATTAAACGCTGAGAAAATTCAGCAATTGCTGATTCGTCTTCAAATACTTTACTTCTAAATAAGGCAGATTGTGATAATTCTTCTTCATTTTCTAGCAATAATGAAAACCCCATAAGCGGCCGTATTCGGAAGCCATTGTAAGACGCTATCTCATAATGCAATGCCGTTGAAAAGAAATAAATATCATTTTCAACAGTAGGGTTAAAATCCTCACGCTCAATCGGTGAATTGAATTCAAAAAAATTATCAAATGAAAACTCAATACTACGCTGTGTTGTAGAAGCATTAAGTTTTAAAGCGATTTTAGAATTGAGTTCCTTCGTGAATTCAATACCAATAGGCGTAAACACCTGGTCGTTAAACACGGCAAACCCATGTTGGCTAAATGAGCTACTTTTGGTCAAAATGGTTTTATGATTAATACCAATAGACCAATCTTGGGCAGATAAATCACTTAAAGAGCATAAGATAGTTAGCAATGCTATGCTAGCTATTTTTAATAATTGTATCATAAACCCACCCCGAACGTGAAACCAAATGACAAAAAGTTACGCAATATAGATACCTTTTGTATTGTATCAGTATAAAGATCAACGTCCATAAAACCTGATGATCGTAAAACTGTTTGAGACAGGTAAAAGTCTGCGCTCTCCCCAAAACCGTAATCAAATTGAGCATACATGCCTACATTCACTTTTCGCCAAATTTTAAGCGAATAATTTAGGCTATTTGTGAGATAAAGATTAACCGATGTATTCATGTGTTCTGGACGCACTTCTACATCCTTTCTATAATTTGGTTCAGTAAATGCCAGTATATTAGTAGCAAAACTATCATTGTCAGATTTAATATTATTACCATAAATGGCAAAACCGGTGTTGAATGAAATAACATGTTTTTTCGAATGATAAATAGGTAAAACTTTTTCTATGGCGTAACCTACTAAAAAACCTTCAGAACTATCCGTATTATAGAACGGATCACTTTTATAGGCAATAAATTCAGAGTTAGGATAGGCAAATCTAAACCTTAATCTAAACGGGGTTTTAAAAACCTTAAACCCTATTGCGATATCATGTACTGGCGCTGTCTGGTTTACAACCTGGTTCATACCTAAACTAGATCTACTGGTTGGATGCATGATATAACCCACAGATGTATTCACATCCGTAATTTGTGCGTACCCATTATTATAGCTGCAAGTAATTATACCTACAGCTATACATGTTAAATAAAATTTATATATCATTTAAGGAAATCTAAATGTTGCTTTTGTGTTATTTTCAACAATCCTTTTAACTTTGTATATCTTGCCACTTCGTTCTGCTTCAATATAATGGATAGATTTAATTGATTCTATTCTATAGCTTAATGATAAATCTAAAGGGAAATGTAACCATGCACGTTCATGTCTATAATGATCTTTTGTACCGTGGTTAGTAGCAGCTATTTCGAAATTATTAAAACTAGGATATGGAACATTTGGAGTGTAAGACTCTGAAGGTCCAGACCAGGAATTATTAAAGTATTTAGTAAGCACCACTTCATAAACATCCGCGTATAGCACATCTGCATAAGATTTATCCCATGTAAAGATTCCAAATAGCCTTGAACGCCTTTCATGCCGATCAATAGCTGGTTTTATTTCTAGTCTACCATCAGACGTCTTATAGTTAACATGAAGCTGGGCCCGCCTGTCATCTACATATCTCACATACCTACCGCTATTAATTGGTGTACTATCATAGTCTGTAACAATAATTGGACCAGGTGGGTATGGTGGATTGTTACCAGGACTTATATCTTCACAAGGGTCTGTTAAACCAGAGCCATCATCAATAAAATCTACCGCACAATCATCTGTAGTAGAATAAAATATTGGATGTATTTGAACGTAACTAACTCCTTTCACCGAAGAATTAGTTGATTTATTTGATGTCACATCTTCATTAATCAAATTTGCTAGATAGGTATCATCTTCCAGTTTATCAACATATTCCGCATTTGTAGAAAAGTCATAATGTTTGGTATAGCGGATAACTTTATCACCTACCTGCAGAATAGCTTTGTCATTTAACAAACTTAGCAAGATTTCTGAGTTAGAAGGTAATTCATTGTCTTCATTATACGTTTGTGCTCTTGACAGTTGTTCTTTTGAAGCCTGTCTTTTAAAGGTAGTATCAAACGGATCTTGGTAATCAGCTTTATTTACTAGTTGTTGTACTGCTCCAATTATGAAAACTTGTTCAGTTTTTTGAACAAAATTAGCATAGGAGTTAAAATCTTTAAATACAACCCTCCCATCCAAAACACTAAAAGTATCATTCTTTACTTCTATTGGTACTTCTATCTCAGAAACTGCGTTCTGAGTGCATCCTATCATTAATAACGATAGGGTTAACATACATATACTAAGCGATCTTATTAAAGACATAGTTGTATGGTTTGATTACTTGATTGATTTACAGACAACCACAAGGAACTTGATACAAATAGTGATCACTGACAAGACAACATCAAAAAAAATTATACTGGCTTATCTAGACCACAAAATCAGACGAATGAAACAAGTATACCATGCTCATCAGGATTATTGTAATGTAATGCCAATAACTGGCATCCCGTAGGGATCTTCACAGCCTTACCCTAACTACAGAACATAAAAAAAGCCCTAGAGCTGTTTAAGCAATAGGGCTTTGGACTAAAAAATAAAGATGAGGCAGCGACCTACTCTCCCGCAAAGCAGTACCATCGGCGCAAAGAAGCTTAACTGGCGAAATCTGA
>Ga0136586_1000035_pt1 | contig 33363 bp, 26 predicted proteins | sample AntRauMFilla1562_FD_104926 | JGI IMG/M metagenome (GOLD analysis project Ga0136586, IMG submission 104926) | Saline lake microbial communities from Rauer Islands, Antarctica - Metagenome Filla 1 #562 | ecosystem: Environmental > Aquatic > Non-marine Saline and Alkaline > Saline | place... | reverse complement strand
TCCAACTCAAATCAATAGCAAGTCTTTCAAACTCTCTTCTATACTCTTTTACTGATAAATTTGAAATATTTCTATGAAAAATATTTTGAAGTCTAGTTAATTTTTGTATTTCACTCTCAGTAAATACACTGCAGCTTGCTAGCGTGTCATTAATGATTTCAAAATTGAATCCTTCTTTTATTTTTCTTTCATCAATCTCTTTTTCATAGTATTTGTCAATATCAATGGGTTGAATTACTTGATAGGTAGGAGAGATTAAATATTTTGTACCTCTTCCTTTTCCTTCTATGGCTATATAGTTTAAGGAAACAAGCTTTGTTAACAATCGTTTTAGGGTTGCATAACTTATAGGCAATTCAATTGCATCAAAAATCTCTTTTGAAGAGGAAACCCCAATTTTTTGAAGGAAACGGATTATATGTTTTTCTCTTGAGTCAATCATATCATTTTTTTATGGCTCATAAAAGTACAAATTCAAGCTCATTATCCCTATTGTTTTGAGCTTAATTAAGATGCATCATGAGCTACAAAGGCAGTTAGCTGCACTGCTTTATCTTAAACAAGAAGTAGTTAGGCTGAAAATTTATCGACTTCAATCATGTGGATTGCCTCTTTGATGAGGTTAGAAGTGCAATATTGTAATAAAGTAAGGGCAAATATCTTCGAAATTTGTAGTAGAATAAAGGCAAATGATTTTTTAGCTAGGCCTAACATAAGCAGGACACCTTTATGAAAAACATTTACAATCTATGAAAAACACTTATTTTCTGCTCTTTTTCTGAAAGCTAATTTGATACCTTGTAACTCTTGTAACTCTTGTAACTCTTGTAACTCTTGTAACCCCTACTTCATCAACATCATTTTCTTGGTAATCTGCTGTTTGCCTGTGTTTAAACGGTACAGATAAAGCCCCGTTGGTAGATTTGCTGCGTTAAAAGTAGCGGTATGCCAGCCAGCGTTTAGCACTTGATTCACTAAGCTTGCTACTTTGGTTCCATCAATGGAATAAACGTCTAGCACACTTTAACTCATCAACAGCTGCTTTTACTGCACCACAATGCTCATGTCCTATAACGATATTAGTTTAGAGCCAGACACTTTACAAGCAAATTCCATGCTACCTAAAATGTCTTCATTATCGAAGTTACCTGCAACACGAGCTACGAATAAACCGCCAATTCATCTGTCAAAAACATCTTCAACTGGAACTCCACTGTCTACGCAAGATAGTACAATGACTTTAGGGTACTGAGCAAAAGTACTTTTTCTAACCTGTTCAGAGTGATCTCTTGCAGTAAGATCATTATTAACAAAACGAGCATTCCCTTCTTTCAACACTTTAATTACTTCATCAGCAGTTAAAGCGTCTTGTTGTTCTTTGGTCAAGACATCTTCAACCAGTCCCGTATTAGCCATAGCCATATCTGCTTCCGTAACTGCTGTTTTATTACCTTGATTACAAGCTATAAAGGTTACTATAGATGAATGATAACAAAGCAAGATTAAAAATTTTAATCGTAATTGTTCTGATACTAGAAGTTGATAAAAGTTATAAAGTTTATTTGATCTCTGTTGCCGTTACTGAGAAATTGATTCATATAGCCTAACTCAAAACGAAAAGATTTATTTAGTCTATATCCTAATCCACCATATAATCGATTTCTATCGAACCTATTGCCAGTAGAATTCAAAAATATCTCATTGTATGCTGAAAAGTATACTGTATTATCAACTACTGTTCTTTGATTAATAGGTATATTTAATGCTAAAAAGTATCGGAATCGTAATTTAAAGTCATCTTCAACTAATCGTTGCTCAAACCTATATCTGTGCTGTACACTAACTCTAGCAATATTTTGACGTGTTATAAATTGCTGATAAATTCTATGTTCATTTACATCAACCTTATCATCAGTTATACCTAGATAATTTTGGCTTAATATATAAGCGTATCCAAATAAAACGTTGTTATTATTTTCAGTTAAATTATAACCAACACCTGTTCTTAATAATAGTTGTTCCAAATCGCCAATAGCATTATAGTTTCGATATTGAACTTCTGTGTGCCAGTTAACTTTTTCATTAATTTTTTTGTCACCAAAATAAATTAGCCAATTCCCTAAATCACTTTCTTGTGAGTGTGCAGATAGGGGTAATAAAATAAGAATTAACAGATACAGTTTTTTCATTAGTAGTATGGGTAAAGATATGATACTACGAAAACGGACATAGTCTATTATGAAAAATATTTCCCCTGTAATTTAAGCCGCAACTTGCTCTACAAATTCAATTTCCGTCTAGATTCCGTCGTTATAGTAGTTTGTTAAGTTTTTATATCGATTATTATTTGGATGCACTAGCCTTTGATAATACAGACAATACTCATTCGTTCATTTAAATTCAATAAAAATAATGATTTATTTCGAGGGCTTTTTTACTGTCTCACTTTTAGCTAAAACCTTTGTTAGTAAGCTGCTGCGGACGTTTTCCATACGGCATATTTACTTCTGCTATTTCTTAAAAAATGGGCTAAGATGTTATTCGGATATGATTTTTGCAGATTCTGAATTACGCACTTCATTGTCTTCCTGAAAGCATTCGCGGTTCAGGGAGATGTTCTGGCTAGAGTTTTTCAAGATTAAAAAGTCCCCATGTCAATACGGCTCCGTGTCAACTATTTTACTTCTGTGTCTATTCCCCACTAAAATCAAAGGGCTCATGCTTATTAACCAAAAGCCAGTTATTGATTTGCTTTTCCACATAGCGCTCAAGGTTTTTTGCTTGAAATCAAACCAGTCTTGTCGGTAATAGGAGTTATCTACTAGGCGTTTGAAATTCTGAAAAGGCTTCTTATTGTTGAGAGAATGCTGTAGTTTTACTTTGAATTCAAGATCTTCCACTGACTCAAAAAAACCTTCCATAATCTTGAACGACTTGGTCGCCATTCACAATCTGGTCAAATTGTTCTTCAAAAGCCTCTCTAGCACTATCTTCATCTGCACTCATTATTTGCTCACCAGGTACAACAATAAGCTCAGCGGTCTTACTATTGTAATAGGCATGCATTCCTGAATCAACTTATTGAGCAATATCGTTAATCTGTTGTTTAATTGGCTTAACCATGAAGTAGATGACTCTTATGATAAAACCTACAAAAAGCTTAATAAACTCTTAGATGAGTCTACTAAAATTGCTAGAGTAGGTGGTTGGGAAGTTGATTTAATGAACAATAACCAACCCGTTTGTTCACAAGTTACCCGCGAAATTCATGAAGTTCCCGAAGATTATATCCCAGATTTAGCTGAAGCCATTAATTTTTATAAGGAAGGATATGATTGTGATCTTGTTCAGAGAGTGGTTTCTGAAGCCATGCAAAACGGTGAGTCGTGGGATATTGAATGCAGGATAGTAACGTATAGAAAAAGAGAAGTTTGGGTACGATCTATAGGTAGAGTGCAAATGGATAACGGAATCTGCGTCAGATTATACGGTGTTTTTCAGGATATTGACCGTATTAAAAAAGTAGAAGATGAGAAAAACGCTATTTCTGAGCGTTTGAAGTTAGCCACTACTAATGCAAGTATTGGTATTTGGGATTTGGATATATCTACCGGAATTCTGGCTTGGGATGCTAATATGTTTGAGCTTTATAAAATAAAGCCTGCAGATTTTGGTGGTACTTATACTAGCTGGGCTAAGTCTTTAACGTCTGAAGATAAAGTGCATGCCGAGAGTAACTTCCAAAGAGCGATTCAAGGCACAGGCGATTTTGATGTAACTTTCTCTATAAAATGGCCTGATAATAGTCAGCGATTTATTAGAGCTACGGCTTATGTTCTACGCAACAAAAAGGGACAAGCCGTACGGATGTTAGGTACAAATTGGGATATTACAGAGGAAGAACAGCTTAAGCGAGATTTGCGATTCAATAATAGCATTCTAGAAGAAAGTAGCGCTTCAAGCGCTTTGGAGGCGGTTATGATTCTATTGAAAGAGCCGCCCTTTGATTTGCTTATTACAGACTATAAAATGCCTTTAGTTGACGGCTTAGCATTTGTTATAGAGATTCGGGAAAGTATGAAAATATCAGAAGATGAATTACCCGTAATTTTGGTGCACAGTTCATCTGATGATGCGTCCATAATTGATAAGGCTAAAGGTCTAGGAATACGTTTCAAACTCACTAAACCGTTAAATACCGAAGATTTATATCACAAAATATCTCGAATTCATTCAAATTTAGCTATTGAAGCCGTTGAACTAGTTGCTAAAGACTTAAAGAATACTTCTATAGATGATGCGGCAAGGCCTAAAATTCTTATTGCAGAAGATGTTGATCTAAACAGAATTCTGATAAAAGCCCTACTTAAAAGATATTTTCCTAATGCCAGTATTTTTGAAGCATTAGATGGAAAGGATGTTGTTGCAAAGTTTGAAGACATGATACCTGATTTAATTTTCATGGATATTCAAATGCCTAAGCAGGATAGGTATGTATCAACAAAATTAATTAGCGCATTACAAAAGGATATGAAGGGCTGTGGCGTTAGAATTGTTGCGTTAACGGCACATGCAATTAATCTTGACAAGCGTAAAAGACTTGTCAAAGGTGCCAACATTAGTTGGTCTGTTTATCAAAGCCTATGAAGAGTTACTGCATCATCGAAATGAGATTGAGCTGATGTTAAAGTGAGTTAGCTAAGGCGCACTTATGCTTTTCATACAGTAAGCGTTTACCTATTTAACAGCTGCACTTATGCTATTGTTTATCAGCGCTTTAATATGCTAATTGACATATACATCTAACGTTTTATTAAGGCCTTATGCGTTCTATTATTTATACATTTGGCTCATTTTTAGCCTTCTTTCTGTTTGATTTCTCATCAGTTTCAGCACAGAAATCTGCTAATGAGCCTCTAAAATTCGTTATCAGGGTCGATGATATTTTATCTCGCAATACCTCCATTCTGCCTCGTTCAATCCTTCCCCTACAAGACAGTATTGCGGCCCGTGGTGCTAAAGTAACTTGGGGCGTAATGCCGCATCGGTTTTTGGAAAATCCCAATTTAGACGGCGTGCTCGCTAATGAGTTAAAACAATCTGTAGCAGCAGGACATGAAGCTTCCCAACACGGCTACATTCATATTTGTCAGCGCTGTAACCGCTCTAGCCATGAAATGTATTGCACCACATTCAATACGGCTTTTGCTTCGATAGAACAGCGTAAGTTAATTGATGATGGAATCCAATTATTCGAGCAGTATGTAGGCATTAAGCCTACTTCATTTATCCCACCAGGGCATGTTTCGGACGCCACTACCTATCAAACACTGCAAGAGTTAGGCATAAATGTATTCTCTGATGATACAGAAACAACTTATTTAGGCGAGCAAATTTTTAACCTCCCCATACAAAATGAATACACATGGGCACTTACTGAAGCTGATTTTGATGCGCAATTACAAAACGCTTTATCAGATATTAAATCCACGGGCGAAGCACAGGGCTATTTTAATATGATGATGCACGATCCATTTATTCGTTTGGGATACAATAAAGGCCTTGTACTACGTTGGGTTGGCGCTCTTTTAGACTCATTAAACGCATATTATGGCCCAAATATTGAATATTTAACGCTCACTGAAGCCGCAAATACTATTAAATTTAACTATACCAATACGGCGGTAGACGATGATAATACCTTAGTTAAGTCGTTTTCTTTATCGCAGAATTACCCGAATCCGTTTAATCCAAGCACCTCACTGCAAGTGCAATTGAAGACTATAGAAGTTATAAACCTACGTGTTTTTTCGATTCAAGGTCAGGCCGTAGCAGAACTGGCAAATGGTCGGTTTAATGCGGGAACACATTACTTCGAGTTTAACGCCAGTAATCTACCAAGTGGCCAATATATAGCAAGATTGACCACAGAAAATGGGTCGTCCTCTATCCGGAAGATGTTGTTGATAAAATAATAAAGCAAGATATTTAACGTAGGTTAGTAGCGTGCTACTAACCTACGTTAATACCCAACTTTGAACTATTATGCGTAAGCCTCAATCGGGATACAGCTACAAACCAGGTTACGGTCACCGTAGGCGTCGTCAACTCGGCTACTCATAGGCCAAAATTTGCGTGAACTAATCCATGGTAGTGGATAAGCTGCTTTTTCACGAGAGTAGGGGTGTTCCCACTTATCGCCTAACAACATTGCTGCGGTATGTGGTGCATTATTTACTACGTTATCGCCTTTTGGCATTTCTCCACGTTCAACTTGGGCAATTTCTTCGCGGATGGCCAAGAAAGCATCACAGAAACGATCTAGTTCGCCCTTAGATTCAGACTCTGTAGGCTCAATCATTACGGTACCAGCAACAGGGAAACTCATTGTAGGTGCATGATAACCGTAATCCATTAGACGTTTTGCTACGTCAACCGCTTCAATTCCCGCTGCTTTAAAGCCTCTAAGGTCTACAATAAATTCATGTGCTGAACGGCCATTCTTTCCCAAATACAAAATATCATAGGCGTCTTTGAGGCGGTCTTTCATATAATTTGCGTTGAAAATGGCCATTTTGGTAGCTTCTGTTAGTCCTTCAGCGCCCATCATTCTAATGTAGGCGTAAGAAATAGTTAAGATACTTGCGCTTCCAAAAGGAGCAGAAGAAACGGCTGTGATACCTTGATTCCCGCCTGTTTCAATAAGATTATGCTTTGGTAGGAATGGCGCTAATTTTGCATTTACGCCAATTGGGCCCATTCCAGGACCGCCGCCGCCGTGTGGAATACAGAAGGTTTTATGCAGGTTTAGATGACAAACGTCTGCGCCAATTAAGCCAGGTGAAGTTAAGCCAACCTGAGCGTTCATATTAGCACCATCCATGTAGACAAGCCCACCATTGTCATGAATTAACTCACAAATTTCACGAATATCTTCTTCAAAAACACCGTGAGTAGATGGGTAAGTAACCATTAGTGCCGCAAGATTATCGCTGTGCTTTTCTACTTTTTCACGAAGATCAGCTAGGTCAATATTTCCAAGTTCATCACATTTAGTAACAACGACTTCCATTCCCGTCATTACTGCAGAAGCTGGATTGGTACCGTGAGCTGATGAAGGGATGATCGCTATTTTACGATGATTATCGCCTTTGGCTAAATGAAATGCTCTGATTGTCATTAAACCAGTATATTCGCCTTGCGCACCAGAATTTGGTTGAAGAGAAACGGCATCAAAGCCGGTAATGTCGGCAAGCCATGCTTCTAATTCCGTAAATAATTGGGTATAACCTTTTGCTTGATTAACAGGGCAGAATGGATGAAGACCGCCAAACTCTGGCCAGGTCAACGGAATCATTTCGGCCGTTGCATTTAATTTCATAGTACAACTACCCAGCGTAATCATGCTGTGAACCATGGATAGATCACGATTCTCTAGTTGTTTTAGATATCTAAGCATATCATGCTCAGTGTGGAAGCTGTTAAAAACAGGATGCTGCATGAATGAATCTGTACGAACAATAGCAGCAGGAAAAGCCGTTTCCAAGCCTTCTTGAAGCTTAAGTAAGTCAACGGTATTTGGTTGCCCTAATGCCTCAGTAAAAACGTTTATTACCGCTTGAACATCTTCCAAACCCTTTGCTTCATCAAAACTAATACCGATAGTTCCGTTAGCATGGTAGCGGAAATTCATTTTATGCGCTTCAGCTATTGTGCGTACTTTTGCGGCTGTTGCGATATCAGTATTTATGTTTAATGTGTCAAAGAAAGCTTCGTTATTTCCCGATAAACCTAGGCTTGTAAGCGCCTTTTTCGTAAGTAAAGCTAATCCATGAGTTCGTAGAGCAATATTTTTTAATCCATCAGGTCCATGGTAACAAGCATAAGCTCCGGCTATTACGGCAAGTAAAACTTGAGCGGTACAAATATTCGAGGTAGCTTTTTCTCGTCGAATATGTTGCTCACGGGTTTGTAGTGCCATTCGGTAAGCTGGTTCGCCTTCACGATTTACCGTTACACCGATAATTCGTCCTGGAATATTTCTTTTATAGCTATCACGAGTTGCAAAAAATGCTGCATGCGGTCCGCCATAACCCATTGGTACACCCAGACGCTGTGAAGTTCCTACTACCACATCTGCGCCCATAGAACCGGGAGATTTTAGCAGAGTTAAAGCCAGTAAGTCAGCCACACAAACATTAGTTACATCATTTTCAGCAGCGGCAGCAAATAGCGCACTAAAATCGGTTACTAAGCCGTTGGTATTTGGATAAGAAACAACTAGTGTGAACACATCTTCAGCGGTTACATCAAACGCGCTTACTTCTTTAACATCAATAACTAAGTCCATTGGCTCAGCACGTGTTTCTAATAACTCAATAGTTTGCGGATGGCAGTTTACATCTACTAAAACTCGGTTTGCATTTTTCTTCGTTTTCTTTGAGCGGCTACTGTGCAACATAGAAACGGCCTCGGCTGCTGCGGTTCCTTCATCTAATAATGAAGCATTAGCTAGATCCATACCAGTTAGTTCACTAACCATGGTCTGGAAATTAATGAGGGCTTCTAATCGGCCTTGTGCAATTTCTGCTTGGTAAGGAGTATAAGCGGTGTACCAACCCGGATTTTCTAGAATATTTCTCTTGATTACATTTGGGGTAATGGTATCATAGTAGCCCATTCCTATGAATGAGGTGAAGACCTCATTTTTGGAAGCCAATTTCTTAAACTCTTTCAGGAAATCTTGCTCGCTCAGGGCCGCCGGTACATTAAGTGGGCGCTGCATTCGAATACCTTTTGGCACCGTTTGATCAATCAGTTCATCTACGTTAGACGCACCAACCGTTGCTAGCATTTCTTTTAAATCAGATTCAGATTGCCCTAGATGGCGGTTTTTAAAAGATTCTCTTTGAAATGAAATTTGCATGAGCGTAAAAAATCAGCTTAAAAGATTAGTGGATAAACGATGTAGAAAGACAGTATTTATTTAAGTTTGAACAGTAGCATATAGCCTTGCCGTTCAAGTTTAGCCCACAAAAATAAGGAGAAATTGCCGATTAATTTTCTGCAATATTATAAATCAGCAATGGTTTTTTGCTGATTTGAGGTCTGTCCGTAGTACAACTCTTCTTTTTTTCGAAGAAGTTTGAGCACGTCTAACTCAATTTCTTCTATATCGCTTGAGCTATAATCCATTAGTACCAACTCATCAAAGGTGGTATCAAAATCTTCGCTTAACAAATCTCGCATATCTTCAGACATATAAATATATGGGCTTAAACTGCTTAGCTTAAATGCAAAGCCTTTTTCTTCAAGCTCTTCAAGGAATACAAATTCGAAATGTGTAGTAAGTTGGTTTATTGTCATAGAATAAAGCTAACGAAAAAAGTAACCAATCAAGCCTAATGTGGGTAATTTCCGTTTATTTTTTTGCCCTTTCTAGTATCCATGTATGAGGTTCAGCTTCGCCTTCAATGCCTATCTTTTTGCGAATACGGCTTCTGGCGCCTCTTAAACTAGCTTTTTGAATACCGGCATATTCAGCAATCCGGTCGTTATCTATGCCAACCATCATCATGCTTAAGTACTTGAATTCTTTATCACTAAAGCTATAATCAGCAGCTTCAATAAGTCTTTTCCAATTTGGATATTCTTTATCAATAAAGCGATCTACCATTTCCCACAGCTGTTCAAAACCTGCCTGTTCTTTTGCCTCATCTAGGGTTTCAATAAAGCGAGAAGAAAGCTCTGCAAGATCTTTCTCGGCAACCTTTGGTTTGATGGGCGTTAAATCAGCCATATTTTTTTGTGAGCCTATACTATCATATTCCTTTTTTTCGACAATGGGTTGAGGCTCGTTTTTTTCAGCAGCTTTCTTTTTATCAGCAGCCACATTTAAAACGGTATCGGCTACAACTTTTGGTGAAGCTTGATAGCGGTTACTTACTGTAATGCTCTTTTGGCTCTTTTGATGAGCTTCTACAATTGAGGTAGCAGGCCTTAGTATGGTTTTGGCTTTAGCGCTACTAGTTCTTAAATCTTCGGTTGCTTCGCCTTTTTCGTCAGGAATACTCTGAGCAGGATTTTCCTCTCTACCCCTATTTTCTTCTCTATTTCTGTTTATGCTAGGCTCAACCGCAGTGCTTGGCATTTCTTGATTCGATGAAGGCTCAGATAGATTACCTCTACTTTTTCTGCGAAAACTCAGCACAATAATTAGAACTACGCCAATACCTAAAGCAATTGAGACAGGAAGGGAAAAAGGCCAAAAATAACCTGAGTTTGAGGTTTTGGCTAGCATAGCTTTTTGTTCAGATTCTATAATTTGCCATTCAGTTTGCTTCACTTTAAAGCCGTGAACCCAATTTCTACTGGCTTGTAAAGCCGCATTATTCGGAGCTAAGATGCTTCCTAAATTCCAATTAAACCCCTCTGATAACTGCACTAAATAAGGCGCTAAATTCTCCATTTCTGCTTGGGGAAGCATTTTATTTATGGCGCTAAAGGCAGCTTCACCTTTTTGTTGGGTTTCCGCATAAGCAACTCTTTGTTGCATCATTGCCGCCGCTGTAATCCATTCGCCAGTGGGTATAACAACAAAATCTAGGCCTTCATCAAGTTTTTTTGCTACCAACAAGCCTTTGAGCCATGTATAAGGTGTATTTTCACCTGCAATAGCTTTTTCAAACAAGCTAAACCATGGCTCATCACTTCCTTTGTATTCGTTAGTAAACCCGCTATAAATTTTAGCATACTTCTCATCACCTCGCAACCAATAAATTAGCGCGATTCGGCTATTTGCCCATTTTTGAAAAGCGGGATCTTCTGCAGTTTCGGCATAAGCAGAAATTGCAAAGAGCATAGATTCAGTGGCCATCCAATCAAACTGAAATAACTGTCTCTGAAACTGCCACTGCAATAAAGTTAGCCTTATAGGTGGGGGAATTAGACGCATCTTAGCCGGATCAAGAAAATTCTTGAAATCTTCATCTGTTAGTAGGGATTGTAATTTAGCTTCATTCAAATAAGCTATTAACTGCTCCCAATCTTGTTCATATCTAATAGACTGCCCATTTTGCAGCATGATATATGAGCGTACAACCGAAGTCGGTATTCCGTCTACTGCGTGCAATGGCGTTGCAGTTAATAAAAGGGTGCTTAAAAAAAGAAAGGGTAAGAAATGCTTCATACTGTAAAAGTTAGCGAGCTTTCAGGAGGCAAAATGCCAATACCTAAAATTACATAATAAATCTAGGATGTCGATTTTTGATTTTTCCGGCTTTTATAAGAATTAATCCAATTTAAGTATAAAAACTCAATTGCCACCGACTCATAATTTCTCCAGCTTTTGGTGAGTTCTAAGAAATCTTCTTCTGTGGCGGTATTAGCATCTACACCATATGTCAATAAAATCCATTTGCGTAGGCCCTGTTCTTCTCCGCTTTTTTTTGTGCTTGGGAAAGCTCCATCGGTTCTGTCTCTAGTAAGCACCAACTGTTGAGCTGCACTGGGCCCAATACCTTTAATTTTAATCATGCTGTTTACAAAGGTGGTTGGGTCTGCTTTAGTATCTAGCCAGTTAATGTCTAGGCTACCTTCCACAATCTGCTCGGCCATTCGTATAATATATTCCCCTTTTCTAACGGTAGGCCCACATGCCCTAATATGTTCAGGTGTTGCATCTTTTAATTGATCTGGTCTAGGCCATGCAGCAACGGTTCCCTCACTAGTCATTATGGCATTTCCGTATTTCTCTCGAACCTTATACATCATTTTTCTTGCAGTGGGTTTGTGGGAAAGGTTCATTTGCACAATCCTGTTTATAGTTTCTTCAAAAAGACTGGCTCTGCTTATGCGCTTGAGCCCGTAATATTCATTTAAGTAAGGACCCAAAATTGGGTCTGAGGCAGCGTGTTCGTATAAAGGTCTAAGGTCGAGATTGGTGCCTAAAACCCGAGCTAGTTGTACATTTGCTTCTGTAATTTGCTCATTTGTTAAGCTCTCGTTACACGTTATGGCAAAAGAGGGCGCTTCAACTTCACCATTAAATTGAATATTAACAATAACCGAGTTGCCGTCGGCCAAGTTTAGCGGTCTATTAAAGCCTTGCTCGTAAATGCTTTCAGGGTTGTGTTCAAAATCCCAGTAGCTATCAATATCTAAGCATAAGTAGAAATCGTGGGGAGCAATAGATTTTAAGACCCAATTTTTAGGCATAACAATTTTTTGAAGAAAGTTTGAAGAAGGAAGGAAATGGCGATTTTGAGTAGTTTACAGCTACGAATCAAAAAACAAAACAACAGAATGAATAATTCTTATCGGTGCTTGTGGTCCACAATCATCTGCGTTAATCTGCGTAATCCGCGGGAAATACAATCATCTGCGAATAACTGGAGGAACTACAATCATCTGTGGGAACTAAAATTATAAAAACCCTTGATCATCAACCGCACCTTTTTCCCTCAACCCATCATCTGAGCTATACATTTCTTCAACATCTTTTAGTGTATTGATTTGGGAAGCATTTTTGTCCCACCGAATAGCCCTAAAGCGTGGTAAACGCAGCGTATAGCCTGCTTTTGTTCGTTTATTGAGCATTATTTGTTCAAATTCTAGTTCTACTACAAGCTCTGCTTTAACGGAAAGGGTAGGACCAAATCGCTGCAAGGCTCGTTTTTTTATTTCGACATTAAGCCGCTTTAATTCAGCATCAGTAAAACCGCCATACGCCTTCCCAATAGGAATAAAATCTTCGTCAAATCGATCGTCATCACTAACAGAGATACCTAGCGTAAAGTCAGAATATAAACCCCCTCTTTTACCTGAGCCCGCATGAGCGTACATAATTACCGTATCTAAATTGCCCACGGGCTCTTTAATTTTTAACCAAGACTTTTTCCTTTGTCCATATTCATAAACACTATGTTTAGCTTTAAGCATCAAACCTTCATTTCCGTGAGAAAGAGCTTTGGTAAACAGTACACTTAGTTTTTCCCGCTGCTGCTCTGTACCATTGTCGGAAAAAATGGGTAGATCATATTGTTTGGTAATAGACAGGTTATGGTCTTGGCAAACGGCCTCTAGTTTTGTTCTTCTTTTGCTTAAAATCCATTCAAAATAGGTTCTCTCGTCAGCGAATAATAGATCATAAGCCACAAAATGAACGGGATAATCTTCGAGAAGCTTTTTAGTAGGCTTTTTCACGCCCATGCGCTGCTGCAGTAAACGAAAAGGCTGAATAGCACCATCTATAAGCACCACAATTTCTCCATCTAGCACAGTTGTAGGCATCATTTTAGTGGCAAAATAGCTAACTAAATCTGGGAATGAGTTAGAAATATCGTTCATGTCTCGGCTGTAAATGGCAACAGTTGAGCCAGAAATATGAATCTGAGCCCGCATCCCATCAAGTTTTTCTTCCGCAGTATATTCTTCCCCTTTTGCCTCGAACTCTTTTATCGTTGCTGGCGAGGCAAGCATAAATGCCATCGGATGGAAAGGCTCAAAACGCGCTTCATGCAGTCTTTTCTGAAAAGCTAATTCTGTGGTTTTCGCCAAACTACCGGTCACTAAATGAGCGTAGCGAACGGCCTGTAACTCGCTGCTTGTAGCAACGGCAATGGCTTGCAAAACAGAACGCAGCTCAAAGCCAATCCGCAGTGAGCGTTGGCTGAAAATTCTAATCAAATAGCGCACACAAATAGGTGGCAGCTGTTGCATCCATTCAATGACTAAGGCGTGCTTGTCTACTTTTTTCTTGAGCTTAGAAAGTTGCACGGCCATTTCTACCAACTCAGTAAGTGTCGGGTTTAGCCTAGCTTGCTGCGTACTGCTTGTCATGTTGGTAAGTAATAAAGCTATGGCCTCAGAACCACTTCCTGTTGCCTGCTTACAAGGCTTAAACACCAGCTCATAATCTATAGTACAAACTTCCGAACAGCATTCTGCGGCTAATTTTGGGCCAATTGTTGCGCGTAGGGTAGAAGTATTGGTGCTTGAAAATACGCCTTCTCCCACAAATTGCGCCATTAAACATGCTTGCCCAACATCGCTAGTTTGCTGCAAAGCTTCGCCAAATAGCTCAGCCTTTTTCTTGGTAGATTTAGTCTCGCTTATCTGCTGAAGTAATAAGCAAAATTCAAAAAAAGTATTGGTCGCAAAAAGATTATCCATAGATGAATAAAACCTTAAGAAAGTGTTGATGCGTTCACAGGCAATTAAATAGAAAATTGCGGTTTTTTCTTATCATAAACCTTATTATGTCAGGCTATGTTACTCAGCAAAAAAACTGCTATCGTTCAAAATAACGCACTTATTTAGTTACTACTCGTATGTCTTTAACCCGTACCCACACATGTGGCGAACTTAACGCATCTCACGTTGGTGAGCAAATTATCCTAAACGGTTGGGTTGCAACCCGTCGCGACCTTGGTGGCGTGGTTTTTATTGATCTTAGAGATCGCCACGGAATTACCCAAATTATTTTTACCGAAGAAGAAAAAGAACTTCATGCACAAGCAGAGCATTTGCGCTCAGAATTTACGGTGGGAATTCTTGGAATGGTTCGCGAACGCGGCCAAGAGACAAAAAATGCGAAGATGTCTACTGGTGAAATTGAAGTAGTTGCCGAGTCTTTGGTGGTTTACTCAAAATCGCAAACGCCACCATTTGAAATTAAAGACGGTATTGCCACAAATGAAGAAATTCGTCTAAAATACCGCTATTTAGACCTCCGACGACCTGAACTTCAGGCTAATTTGGTGCTGCGTTCTAAATTGTACAAAACGGTTAGAAATTATTACTACGATCATGATTTCAACGAGGTAGAAACCCCCGTTCTGATGAAGTCTACACCAGAAGGTGCACGTGATTATTTGGTGCCTAGTAGGGTTAATGCAGGTCGTTTTTATGCGCTTCCGCAATCACCGCAGACCTATAAACAATTATTGATGGTTGCAGGTATGGATCGCTATTTCCAGATTGTGAAATGCTTCCGCGACGAAGATTTACGCGCAGATCGTCAGCCAGAGTTTACTCAGATAGACGTGGAAATGTCTTTTATAAATGAAGAAGATATTTACGCCTCTACGGAAGGCTTGATGAAAGAAATTTTCACCACCACACACGGGTATGAAATTCCCGCTAAATTTGATCGTGTAACCTACGACGAAGCTATTAGACGTTTTGGCTCAGATAAGCCAGATACCCGCTTTGGAATGGAAATCTGTGACTTCACCGATATTGTAGCTTCTGCTGAATTCCGTGTTTTCAATAGCGTAGCTACTTCTGGTGGCGCTATTGTGGGAATAAACGTTACAGGTGGAAACGAAGCAATTGGACGTGGTGCCATTGACAGATTAACTGACCGAGTTCGTAAAGAAACCGGTGCCGGCGGACTTATCTACATCAGAGTGGATAAAGACGGCGCTAAATCTAGCGTTGATAAATTCGTGAATGCTGAGATGGTTCAAGCCATGGCAGACAGAATTGGCGCAAAAGACGGCGACTTGGTCTTAATTCTTGCGGGAAAACAACCCGATGTGTTTACCCAATGTGGCGATCTTCGTTTGATGATGGCTAAAGAATTTAATCTCATCAAAGAAAAGCAGTGGAACTTCCTGTGGGTTACGGAGTTCCCTCTAGTAGAATGGGACGAAGATTCACAGCGTTATCACGCACTGCATCATCCTTTTACCTCGCCTAAACCAGAACATATCGGCCTAATGAAAACCGATCCGGCTAAGATCAAAGCTCGTGCGTATGATTTAGTGCTAAATGGAAACGAAATTGGTGGTGGCTCTATTCGTATCCATGATACAGAGACCCAACAAAATATGTTTGAACTGCTGGGAATTAGGGAAGATGAAGCACAAGAGAAATTTGGCTTCTTGCTAGAAGCGTTCACCTTCGGTCCGCCGCCACACGGCGGTATTGCTATGGGCTTAGACCGTATTGCCATGCTTTTAACCGGGGCAACAAGCCTACGAGATGTTATCGCCTTCCCAAAAAACCAAAAAGCTCAAAGTCCTATGGATGGCTCTCCAGGAATGGTGGAAACCAACCAGCTAGACGATTTACACATCAAACTAAAACCGATAGTTAAAGAACTCTAACAACTAACGCACAAAATCAGAATCAAATTATGGCCGCAAAAAAAGCAGAAAATCAACCGTATTACCTTGGTTTAGATGGATGTAGAGCAGGATGGGTTGCGGCCAAATGGTCTGGTAAAAACGCTACTTATGAGTTGTTAACTACGGTAGAAGCGCTACAAGCAGCTATTGCTGGCGCAGCCAGAACCTTTATTGATATACCAATAGGTTTAGAATCAGAGATCTACAATCGCCAATCGGATGTAGAGCTTCGAAAAGTGCTAGGTAAAGAATACGCTTCCTCCGTTTTTGATGCGCCTATTCGTCCTGCTGCTGAAGCCCCAAACTATTCAATGGCAAGCATGATCAGCTTTGACTACACAGAAAAAAAGATCAGTATGCAAACTTGGAACATAACGCCAAAAATAATGCAAGTAGACGCATTATTAAGAGCAAATGAGCTGTTGAAGGGTAGTTGTTTTGAAAGCCACCCAGAGTTGTTGTTCAAAATTTTGAATGGGGGAAATATTGTAGAGCAGAAAAAGAGCACCAGCTTAGGCATGAAACACCGTATTAACCTGCTCAAGACCTATATGCCAAATGTCAAAGATTTATATAGAGAAGTTCGCGAGAACGAAAATGCCAAAGACTTGAAAGACAACGACTTACTTGATGCAATGGTTTTAGCTGTATTTGCGAAAATATCAGATGAAAATGGCATGAAAACCATTCCTGAGCAACCAAAGCAAGATGAGTTTGGTCTTACAATGGCCATACATTACGCCGAATTATAAAAGAAGCTGCAAAACTATGAAGATCTTAAAATCCCCCTATATACTAATCGGAATTTTACTTGGCGCAGCTGGTGGTTTTGCCTATTGGAACTTTGTGGGTTGCTTAGATGGAACATGTATGATTACCTCAAAATGGCCAAATTCTACTGCCTATGGTGCTGTAATGGGCGCGTTGGTAGGGGATTTAGTTAGAGGACTAGCCAACAGTTATTTAGGTAAGGGAAAAGCAAAGCAGTAAATAGACAATGGTGTAAAAAAGTAACTCAGATATCAATGATTGAGGAGTAATTTTTGCCATAAAAAAAGGCGACTGAATTTAATTCAATCGCCTTGATTCAAAGCAATAAAACTTGAGCAAGCTTATTAGCCATTTCTATATTTTGCGCCCGTTTTATTTAATCGGTTAAGCCCATTAAAAGTAGCAACTCGGTATAACTCACTGTAAGTAGGGTGATTCATAACGTGATTTATGAAATAATAAACCTTTCCTTCAAAAGCGATGACAGACTGTCCTAAATGGATTAAATCGCAGGCACTTTCCCCAATAATTTGTACACCAAGAAGCTTTAAACTGTGGTTATCAAACACAATTTTGAGCATGCCTTTTTCGTTGTTGCTGATGTTTGCTTTGGGAACATTGTGGTAATAAGCTCTACCAACAGTGCACTCAATGCCTAATTTTTTAGCTTCTTTTTCTGTGTAACCAATACTTGAAACTTCTGGAATACTGTAGATCCCAAATGGAATGTCACTTGGAAGCTCAAAATCGCCGTAACCAAACATGTGGCAGCTAGACATTCTACCTTGGTTAAAGCTTGCTGATGCTAAAGCGGGAAAGCCAATTACGTCGCCAGAGCCATAAATATTTTTGATACTAGACTGGTATTTAGAATTCACTTTTATATAGCCCAGATCGTCTAGATCAATACCAAGCTTATGTAAGCCTAATTTAGTTGTGTTAGGCGTTCTTTTGCCAAAATAGACCACTTTTTCGGTTTCAATAACGTGATCTTTTTCAACGGTATTTGCACTAAAACGAACCTCTGTGTAGGTTCTCATGCTGTTGTACTTGATGCTTTCAATGTCTACATGGTTGAAAATATGAATACCTTTTTTGTGCAAGATTTGGTGTAAGGTGTCTGAAATCTCTTCATCTAAGAAAGATAAGAATCGATTTTTTTCTTCATTTAGCACATTTACACGCGAGCCTAGTGCGGCAAAAATGGTGGCATATTCTAGGGCATTTATTCCAGAACCAATAATGGTTAGTCGTTTAGGAATATGTGTAAGCGCTAAAATAGATTTACTATTAAGCACCGATTTGTGATCGATAGGAATCTTTGGATTTTCGGTAGATTTAGAGCCTGTTGAAATTAATATGAACTCTGCGGAGAAGGTGCTGTGGCTGCCGTCTTCTTTTTGTACTTCAACCGTATTTTCGGAGATTATTTTCCCGAAGCCCCGTTCAATATTAATACGGTTTTTTTCAATGTTGCGCTGTACTTGCAAGCTTTCGGAATCTAGAACACGTTGTTTGTATTCCATAAGTTCCGACATGCGGAACAAATCATAGGGTTTTTTTTCTGTATCGCCGTATTGGCTGGTAAATGACTGAATGGTATGAGCGGCTTCTCGTAAAGCTTTACTTGGTACAGTGCCTGTATTGATCCAAGTGCCGCCAAATTCAGAGGCATGTGCCTCTACCATGAGCACTTTCTTATCAAATTTCGCACTTTGCATTGCACAAGAAAAACCAGCAGGGCCACTACCAAGTATTATAACGTCGTAATCGTAAGCCATTTTGTTGAGTAAAATAAGTTTTAATAAAGAGGGAAGTTAAGACTACTTCAGTTGACGATTCACTCGTGGAACTAGAAGTCTACACATAGATTATACGTAAGATAGAAAAACTTCTGCCTTCATGGGAATTTCCAAGCCAAGGAAAAAGGAATTCTAAGCAACTTTGCATAGTTTATACTAATAACCAATAATCACAATCAACGAAAGAGTTCCCATTATGCAATTTGGATTTGGTGCTGGCCCAGATACTTCCTGGATGCGCAAAGAATTAACTGACCTAGGTGTAAACGAATTAACAACCTCTGATGATGTTTCAGGCATGTTCACGGCTGAAAAAGAAGGAACCATGCTACTGGCTATTAACTCAGTATGTGGTTGTGCAGCTGGAAATGCAAGACCGGGTTTAGCACACGCACTAAAAAATGAATTTACGCCAGATCGTTTATTCACCGTTTTTGCCGGACAAGATAAAGAAGCAACGCAAGTGGCTAGAGAGCATTTCTCAGAATTTCCGCCATCTTCTCCTTCATTCGCCTTCTTCAAAGATGGTGAAATCAAAGCCATGATTCCGCGACATAGAATTGAAGGTAGAACAGCTGTTGAAGTTGCAGAAGATCTTAAAATGATTTTCGACGCTTTTTGTAAAAAAGAAGTAAATAACGGCTAAATCTTTATTTAAAAAAGGTTTAAGGTCTTAAATAGCTCTTCTTATGAAGGGCTATTTTTATGTTTAGACTTTAAACATCTTAAAAATACTAAGCCATTATCACCTTTTGATCTTTGATAATGCAATAGTATTGCTTTCGATGCTTACCTATTGATGGCATAGCTATTGAAGAAGGAGAAGCAGGGCGCTAATCTTCCTTTATAGCAACGTTCAATTAAACTACTTAATTAAATCTTAGTTATCCCAAAGCATTAATCAGAATAGGTTACTAAGACTATATAGAAAGTCTTTTTATTCTGCTAAAGGAATGCTTGTTTGATCTTTTGCCAAGTGTATAGTTTGTGTTGGGAAAGCAAAGTCGACGCCAAGCTTTTCTGCTAATTTTACAATATCCATGAAGAATTGATGTTTCTGGCTAAGTTCTTCACTCCAACTTGGCACCTCAAAGAACGCATAAACCATAACGTCTAAACTGTGTGGACCAAAATTATTAAAGTGCACTTCATAATAATCTTGGCGCATTTTAGGGTTCGCTTTTATCAGTTCTTTTATACCATCTACAAAGGCTTGAATTTTTTCCGTAGGCGTACCATAAGTAACATTTAGTGTAGAAAAAATACGTCGGTATTGACGCCTTCCCATATTATCTATTTCTGCATTGGCCATTACAGAGTTTGGTACACTAACTTGGGAATTGTAAAAAGTGCGTATTCTGGTACATCTAAAACCCACTTCCTCAACAACGCCTTCAGCATCACCAGCTTTAATCCAATCGCCAATTCCGAAAGGTCGATCAAGGAAAATGGTTACTGAACCAAATAAATTGGCCAGGGTATCTTTAGCGGCTAAGGCAAATGCTAGTCCACCAATTCCTAAACCGGTAATAAAGGCGGTGACATTTACTCCATTATTTTGCAGTATAAAAATAAGTCCTACAATAAAGGTAAAGACCTTGAGCGATTTGCGAACAAGTGGCACCAGCTGATCGTCAAAGGTGTTTTTTGTTTTAGCCGTTAATTGCGTTAGATAGTCACAAAAAACATTCACAAGTTTATAGATTAACCAAAAAATAATGACATCTCTAAGCATAGATAAACTGCCAGACATCCAAGCATTAACTTTTACGGGCAGCAATAATTGCGTATAAGTAAGCCGTAAAAAAAGGGCAAAAAATAAATATCCAAGGGGGGACTCAATTTCGTGCAGTAAGTTATCATCCCACTCTGTTTTCGTTTTACTAGTGAGCCGCTTTACGTAATTCTCAACAAAATACTGAAAAATCTTCATCAAAATTAAACTTCCAAGTATCCACAAAAATAAGGCAATATGCTGCCAAATAAGCAAGCCAAGCCATTTTTCCATAGCCCAATCAGGTAACCTTTCTAGGGCTATCAGTGTAAGTCTAGAGATACTATCTGCGTATAGCTCTGGTATGCGTTTTATAGTTAATTGGCTAAAATACCAAGACCCATCATAGCGCTGTAAATACACATCAGGTAATGAAGGAAAGGGCATAAACCTTGAAATGCCGCTAACCTGATCTTCATAATTAGGCTCAGATGGCATGTCTTCTGGCACTACCAACAAGCCCTTAGCATCAAGAACAGCTTTAAGTTGACGTGCTAATTCTAGTTTTTCCTTACTGCTGCCCTTAAATCTATTAAATGGAAGGGCTGCTTGTTCCTGGTTTTCTTGGCCCTCTATCTGATAATGTATAAATGTATACATAGCTCTTTGAGGGCTAATTAATCCATTTACTGCACTAGAATCAGGCGTATCTGATGCTTGTGCAATTAGCTTTACTGCCATCAAGCAACATAAACTAAGTAGTAAAATATATTTTTTAGAACAATTTGGTAGAAACCACTTTTTCATAATAGCGTACTAGACTCGATATTTACATATTCTTTGTTTAGAATAAATCAATACTTTAAACATAAGTCAAATAACATACGCCTTAGAACCCAATCTATCAAAGCCTCTTGAAGTCAACCCTTCGTATTTTTTCTTGGATCGCATTAATCATCTTCTCAATTGCAGGAGCACTATGGTTACGACCGTATGTTGATTTGACCTGGCAAGAGCCTTTAGCCTTAAATGCAAACGAAATAGCGCAAGAAGCTAAACCCATACTTGCCTTTCTAGGTGTTGATGAGGTTTTACTAGAACGCAATTTACTCATAGATTATAGTTTTAACACCAATTTGGTTCAAGCCTATTCAGATTCTTTAAAAATTGGTGTTAATGATGGTCTACTCAAAAAAATTGTAGACGACGGTCAAAGTATTGTCCGCTGGGAAGCCTCACTACTACAAGTAAAACCCCTTCAAGGCATAGATTCATTTTCTAGTAGTGCATTTTATCAAAGAAATGGTATCGCACAATTGGGTTTTTCCCCAATGGGTAAAGTCATTAAAATGCGAGCTAAGAGTGATGCTGAAATCGGGCTTATTCAGGGCACATCAGTTGTGGCGGTAGCAAATCAAATTTTAGCTCAATTTGGGTACGAAACCAAAGATTATAGCTTGCTTCAGAACAATGTTTTAGCTGAGGTAGCAGCACCAAATGAGCGCAATATTAAAGCCGATACAGTGGCACAGTTTTCAAGTGAAGCTATTGATTTAGTTTGGAATAACGCCAGCCCAAGCCAAGGAAAACCTTCTTTATTGAGAATGACGCTGGTTCCTTCTTTAGAAGAAGACTCCATAAACACCAAATCAACGACTATAAATAGTGGATTTAAGCTTACATCTTTTGATTCCCAACTTCCCGTCAAAACAGTAATAGATACAACAATTGGCAATGATACCCTCGGTATTTTACTATTTCTTGGTTGTAGCTTCTTCCTTTTAATTATGGTTTTTATCTCTGGTTTAATTCCTGTTATTAAAGGAAGGGTAGACTGGCGTAAAGCCTTATTCATATTTTTGATGGTAGCCGCAGCTTTAGTTTTTTGGCGAGCGCAGTTTGTTTGGCGAATAGGGTCAACAGCCTTAGGTCTAACAGATATTTTACTGAGTTTCACTAATTATTATTTCCTTTCAGCATTAATTGCCCTTTACGGTGCCATGGCTTTTATAGGTTGGAATAATTTGGCTCATGATTTCGACCATGCTGAGTTCCGATTGGTTAACGAATTTTGGTTCTATCGCTTTAAGTTCAGAGAAAGCGGTCTTGCTGCTGTGCAAGGTATTGGTATTGGCTTTGCCCTAGTTTCGGTTACCCTTTTAGCGTTAAAAATGGCTAATGTATACATGTACAATAGTGAAGGCGTTAATTATGGCGTAACCGAGCCAGAGTCATTTTTCCCGCCTTTAACTATTGCAGCAAGTGCTTGGTCTATAGCATGGTTAGCGGCACTTGGGCAAATTGGTGTTGTTACTGATTTACTCCAAAAATGGCTGAAAAACATATGGGCCGCAGTTGGTATTTCGGTTGTTTTAAATTCGGTAATCGGGGTCTTTTTCATTCGAATGTTTGGCACCAATGCTGAATTAGGAATAGATTTTTTGACCTTTTTACCTATTTCTTTGATACTAGTCTTGACCTACAAGCGCTTTGGTATTGTAACCCTTTCTATCGCCTTATTTACCTACACTGTTTTAATTAATCTGTTCCCGTTTATGCAGCCAGGTGTTGGTATAGGCCCTGCATCTACAGCGGTGCTATTAATCTCGGCCTTAACCATGCTCTTTGCTGTTGCCGTTTACTTGTATAAAACAGCGCCAAGTGTGGAAGAAGAAGTTGAGTTATTGCCAGAATATGAGCTCCGCTATCAAACACAAGAGCGGGTAGTCAGAGAAATTGAGATAGCCAGGCAATCACAAATGCAACTTATGCCAACCATACCACCACAGGTAGAGGGCGTAGATTTATATGGCTTTTTTATGCCTTCTTTTGAAGTGGGTGGCGATTATTACTATTACTACAAACTACCTAGAGAGGGCGAAGAACAGCTAGCTTTTACCGTACTAGATGTTTCTGGGAAAGCAATGAGAGCAGCCATCCAAGCGGTATTTACTAGTGGCTTAATAATGTCTAGGATGAATACAGACCCACCAGATGACATTTTAGACGCAATTTCTCCTCTTGTACATGCGCATACAGACAACAAAACCTTCATCACTTGTATTGTGGGAAGGTATGACGCAAAGCTTAGGAGTCTGAACTTTGCCAATGCTGGACATTGTATGCCTTTGTTGAAAAGAGGCGATACCGCAGAATTTTTAGAAACAAGTGCGCCTAAGTTTCCTTTGGGTATGAAGAAAACGGTAGATTATAAGGCCAGAACCATTCAGCTAGAGATAGGCGATGTGTTGCTGCTATACTCAGACGGTTTTCCTGAAGCTGAAAACCGAAAAAGAGATCGAATCGGTTTTGATGGGGTAAAAGAAATGATGGCAAAAATGGATACGCAAAATCTGACAGCTAGAGAAATTGGCGAAAAAATCAAAAAACGTATCGTTGCTCACAGTGGGCAGCAGCTAGCCGACGATACAACTGCAATAGTAATGAAAATAGTCGGTTAATTTAAACGCTTTGTAGTTGTTATTTATTATAGTTAGACTATTTTATAGCGATAGGTTTTAAAATGTACTGCTTTCGTTTTGTAAAGAATCTACTAACTAACATTCAATCACAAATACACTATGTCTGACGACAAATTCAAAGACTTCAATTTACCTCCGCAGTTTCGGAATTTGAACCGAAACTTACGAGCTATCATTGCTGCAATCATATTAATAATAGTTGTTACTTCCAGCTTTTTTACCATAGGAGCTGAAGAAATTGGCGTGGTAATCAGATTAGGAAAATTTAAACGCAACGTTCAACCCGGTCTAAACTTTAAAGTTCCTTTCTTAGAACAGGTTTATAAAGTACCTATAGAGCGCCAACTTAAACAAGAGTTTGGCTTTAGAACGGTAAGTGCAGACGTGAATACTAGGTATAGCCAGCGTAACTTCCAAGATGAGTCGCTGATGCTTTCTGGCGACTTAAACCTTGCGACTGTTGAATGGGTAGTTCAATACCGAATTAGCGATCCTTACAAATATTTATTTAATGTTCGCGGACCAGAGCAAGCACTCCGCGATGTTTCTGAAGCTTCTATGCGCCAAATTGTTGGTGACAGAACCGTGAATGAAGTATTAACTTTTGGTAGAGCAGAGGTGGCTTCTGAGCTTGAAGTACTTATTCAAAAAATTATGAATGATTATGAAACAGGCATAAATATAGAACAAATTGTCCTACAAGATGTTAACCCACCAGATCCGGTTAAGCCTTCCTTCAATGGGGTGAACCAAGCCCAGCAGGAACGGGAGAAATTGATTAACGAAGCTTTGAGTGGATACAACCAAATTATACCAAGAGCAGAAGGTGAGGCACTACAAACGCTTCAACAAGCAGAAGGTTACGCCATAGACAGAGTAAACCGTTCTAGAGGTGAAGCCGCTCGTTTCAATCAACTCTACGATGAGTATGTAAAAGCTACAGAAGTAACCAGAAAGCGTATTTATCTGGAAACTATTGAAGATATCTTACCTAAAATTGGCACCAAGGTTATTATAGATGAAAACAGCAAAAATATATTGCCATTGCTCAACATTCAGACAAAAGCTGCCGCTGCTCTGAACGCAGCCTCTTCGTCTAATAACAATAATTAAGCATCTAGATTAACTACTATGAAAAATGTAAAAAATATTGTATTACTCATCATTGCAGCTGTGTTACTACTAGTTGTATTTGATGGCTTCTTCATTGTAAATGAACGAGAACAAGTGGTAATTACCCAATTTGGTAGACCAATAGATGAGGCTATCACCGACCCGGGTTTACATTTCAAAATACCCTTTATCCAGAAAACCATTGTATTTGACAAAAGGTCTTTAGAATGGGATGGCGATAGAAATCAAGTTCCTACCAAAGACAAAAAATTCATTTTTGTTGATACCTACGCTCGCTGGGAAATCATTGATCCACTGCAATTTTTTAAACGGTTACGCGATGAAATAGGCGCACAATCTCGTTTAGATGATATTCTTGATGGGGAAACTAGAAATGCTGTAGCTAACAATGAGCTTAGTGAGCTTATTAGAACCAGTAATCGTGAAGTTCAAAGCGACGACAACTCTATGACAGATGATATTGGCGATGATGTTGGCGATTCACTTTTACCAATTGAAATTGGTCGTGAAGATATTCAAAAAACCATCTTAGAAGAGGCTAACAAACGCGCTTCTGATTTGGGTATTGCTATTCTTGATTTCCGTTTCAAACGTATCAACTACGTAGAGGAAGTGAGAGAAAAAGTGTACGAACGAATGATATCTGAGCGTAATAGAATTGCTGATAAATTCCGTTCTGAAGGCCAAGGTGAAGCTTCTAGAATTAACGGGGAAAAAGATCGTGATCTTAAACGTATCACTTCTGAAGCCTTCCGTAAGGCAGAAGAGATTAGAGGTAAAGCCGATGCTGAAGCCGCTTCTTTCTATGCCAACGCTTATAACAGAAACGCTACTTCACGCTCATTGTATGCCTTCTTGCGCTCAATGGAGAGCTATAAAAAAACCTTTGACTCACAAACTACCGTTGTGCTTACAACAGATAGTGAGTTTTTCCAATACTTGAACGGAAGCAACTAAAAAGCCATTATTTTAGTTGGTATTTTAGAGCGTGACTAATTCATATTGGTCACGCTCTTTTTTTATCTACACTTTATTTCCTACTATTTTTACTAGGTCCCTCGCTTTATAATTGCCAACAGTTTGAAAATTCCCGCCAACAAATGGATAGCTTTTTTTAGGAATACACCAATAAGGGTGCTTCTCTATCTATGTATTATTGGCACCATTGGTATTTTCAAACCCATTAAAGTAGATGCTCAAAGTTTTTTATTCTCTGATATAGACACCACCAAAAATAAATTCAAATTACCAGAAATCTTAGTCTCAGACCCAGTAACTGTTCCAGATTGGCAGCTAAAACCCGAACGATATCCACACCTTCGTTCCCCCCTTATTAAAGACCCACAAACTATGTTGCTCAATTGGCGAAATAGGCTAGATTTTTTAAAAAATAGACCCATAGACCCTCAGGAAGCAGCCTTTGCAGAAACCAATAAACGCTTTCTAGAATACCTTGAAATGGAGCGCTATAAAAAGATGCCAGCACTAGATAAACTACGAGCAAGACTAGGCAGCTGGGCGCCTGCTTTAGATGCTTTGGCAGTGTTGGTAGGTATGCAAATGGGCGCACTTAGAGGTTATACTTATGGCGCAGATTTTCAGCTAAAAGTGGCTCCTAGATCTTTGTATGCCTCAGACAGCATGGAAGAACGATTCATGCAAAATGCTTATGGCGATGCGAAAACTATGGCCTTTTATAAACAATTTTTATGGATGGAAACTACAGGTTGGACGCGACCGGCAGATGCTATGCCAAAAACAGACCCGAATTAGGGCTAGAACGTCATTCTGGACAGCCAATTGCGTCAGCAATTTGCGTTCCGCCGCCGCCGCCGGAATCTATGGAGTACACTATTTTATTGGTTCTTGACCCCAAGTTGTAGCGAATAGACAAGAGCAATTAAGAAGTAATAAATAGCTGTAGTTCAAAATATCTACTCAGTCACCAATAATTTGAATTATGAAAAAACTCCTTTTATTTAGTACCTCAACAATCCATGGTTCGGCTTATATGGAATATGCGAAGCCAAGCCTAGCAAAACATTTTCAAGACGCTGAAAAAGTGCTATTCGTGCCTTTTGCAAGACCTTCTGGCTTATCGCATGAAGACTATACCAAACGCTTTGCCGAGGCTTTATCTGATTGCTCTTTTGATGTAGTTGGCGCTCACAACTTTAGCTCTGCAATGCAAGCAACTACAGAAGTAGACGCTATTTTTATTGGAGGGGGGAATACTTTTTTATTGCTGAAATCTCTTTATGAAGGCGGTTGGGTTCAAGCAATAAAAGAAGCCGTTGAACAAGGAATGCCGTATGCGGGAAGCTCTGCAGGCTCTAACGTGGCAGGCAAAAGTATAAGTACCACCAATGATATGCCCATAGTATATCCACCTTCTTTTGAGGCGCTTCAATTAATTCCGTTCAATCTAAATCCGCATTATTTAGATCCCGTTAAAGATAGTACGCACATGGGTGAGAGCAGAGAAACCCGAATTGTAGAGTTTCATACACAAAATATTCAGCCAGTAGTTGGTTTACGTGAGGGGAATTGGCTGAGTGTTATCGGGGAAAAGGCTACGGTAGAGGGCCTGCATACCACAAGATTTTTTCGCAGAGGTATGAAAGCCATTGAGTTAGAAGCGGGAACAGATATTAGCTTTTTGTTGTGATGGTCTGTTCCTGATTTTGGTTGACAGTTTTGCGTTATTCCCGTCATTCAGCCTTTCTTATTTCCTTAATTCCTAAAGCATGTAGATAATCGTGGCCAGATACGCGTTCAATTAGTGTTCGCTTATCGTTAAAGGCAGTCTTTCTCATTTCGTTAACTTTGTCGTGATCACCAAGCACAATTAAGGTATCACCTTCTGAAATTATATCACTTCCCGATGGATTAAAAAGCACTTGATTGGTTTTTTTGGGAATCGTAGCTATGATGGCTACACCATATTCATCTCTAAGTTTAGACTCTGATAGACTTTTTTCAATAATGGAAGAACCTGGAAATACGGTAATCTCGTCAAACAGGTGATCCTTCTGATTTTTTGCCATCAACGAATCTATAAAATGCACCATTTTTGGCCGAAGTAACACATTACTCATGTGATCTGAACCAATTTCGTAAGGGGCAATTACTTTATCTGCGCCAGCTCGTAATATTCTGCGCTCGTTTTTTTGTTCGTTAGTTCTGGAAATGATAAAAATAGTTGGATTTAGTTCACGCGCTAGCAAGGTGGTGAAAATATTGTCTTGATCTTTTGACAATGCGCACACTAAACCCTTGGCCCTTTCTATTCCTGCTTGAAAGAGCGTTTCTTCCTCGGAAGCGTCGCCTTGTATAAAGGGTGTTTTCTTCTCTTTAAGCCTGTTAATACTGCTTTCTCTATTATCGATTACCACAACTTGAATACCTACGTCTAATAAAACTTGGCTAATTCTATGGCCAATTCTACCGTAACCACAAATGATGTAATGATTATTCATTTTCTTGATTTTATTTTTTATTGCTCTGTTTAATAACACTTCGCTTCCTGTAAAACGCAAGAAAATTTGTGAGCCAATAAAGGTTGTTGTACCAATGCCAAATATTGCGAGAACAATGGTTAAGGCTCTTGTAGATTCTTGAGGCTTATTTAATTCACTAAAACCAATAGTTGAAATAGTTATAAAAGTTTGAAAAAAGCCATCGAAAAAACTCATTCCTCCTATATAGCGATAACCAAAACTACCTCCTATCAAAATGAGGAGTAAAACCATAGTTGCTTGTAATAAACTATCGGTTAATAGCCGGTCTTTAAAAGATGCGAAATATGATTTTTTTGCCATTTTCAATTTATATTGCTTTAACGATACTTACGTGCCAGTTAGGTCCAATATTACCTTGCGCTTGCCTACTCAAATTTAACTTAAAGCGTTTAAAGTTTAAGCCTAAACCTAAAGCTGAGCCAGAAAAATCAAACTCATCGCTGAAATTAATATTCTGATTTCGCCACGGATTGTAACTAAATCGAAATTGTAAAGCTTTGACAATGGTTAATTCCCCACCAAACACAAGATGCCTTCCCAGCATTTGAACAAACGGAACATCTTCTGCCTGCTCACCCACCAGCGTCATATTCCATCTATTTAATTGCCTAAAGCTTAAATGCCATTCAAAGGGTAAATAAAGTAAGCGCTGGCTAAAACCTGCGTCAATACTAAAGGGTACCGGCTCATTTGTATTACTAAAGCTATTTAATTGCGTTCCAACGTGGCTAAAAGTAAGCCCAAAACTTTGGCGATTTTCCATATTGCTGTAATACAGTCCGCCATTTAAAGCCAGTGCAGCAGCGTTAAATTGCGCATATCTGCTTTGAATAAAATGAGTGGCTAAACCTATTCGTAATCGCTCATCAACTTGCTTAGAGTGAATAAGGGAAAGCTGAAAATCGTAAGGATTAAAGTTTCCTAACTGTTCGCCAGTTGCATTCCTTTCTGCTATTTCGCCATAATTTACATGATGCAGCGAAAGGCCAAAAGTCCCCCATTTCCCCCAAGAATACGCAGTTTGTAAACTGCTTCTATTTATACCGCCAATGCTGTTATCCAGTGATAAGGCCCAACCTTGGTGCATTCCTTTGTGCAAAAAAGCAGGATTTAGCGTCAACATATCTACATCAGGCTCTAATGTTGCCACTAAAGTTCCGCCCAAGGCCGTGGTTCTAGCAGATTGCGATAAGGTTAAAAAACGGTAAACACTTCGGTCTGCAGACTGCCCATAAAGTGCTGAAATCGAAAAAAAAGCTACGAACAGCGATAAAAAGGCGATACCTAAGTAAGTTGAAATCCGTTTAAGGTATTTACACATTATGAAGAACGCCTTATTTTGAAGTAAAAATCGGATGATGGCTGTGAATTTTTATATATTAACAAGCTACAAATCATTTTTAAATAAATCTTTTCACCTTAGCTATTAAATGTACGTCTTCAGAGACTTGGGTAGATACAGCTTATTGTTGTTTAAAGCATTTCGGTCTTTACCCGAATTTGCGATGTACAGAAAAAATTTGCTAAACGAATTAGTAAAAACTGGCTGGGAATCTATACCTATAACTGTAGTTACTGGCGTTTTTACTGGTGCCGTTATGACGTTACAGACGGCCTACCAATTGGTTTCGGCTTTTGTGCCAAAATCAGCTGTAGGTGCTGTCGTTTCCCAATCGCTAATAATTGAGCTTGCCGCCGTAATTCCTTCTTTAGTTTTAGCCGGAAAGGTGGGCGCAAGAATAGCCACAGAATTGGGGAATATGCGTGTAACTGAGCAAATTGACGCTCTAGAATCTATGGGGCTAAATTCAGTAACCTTTTTGGTGTTGCCAAGAACCATTGCCGGTCTGCTCATGTTCCCACTATTGTACATTATTGCTAGCGCAACAGGTATTTTAGGTGGCATGGCTTCAGGTTATTTTACCGACCTACTGCCAGTGGCCGATTATCTAAAAGGTGCCAGAGAGTTCTTTTTCCCGCAAGATGTGGCCTTTGGTATTGTTAAATCTTTTGTATTTGGCTACTTAATAACCTCGATTTCTGCATTCAAGGGCTACTATGCAAGTGGCGGAGCAGAAGGCGTGGGGAAAGCAACAACCCAAGCCACAGTGCTTAGTTGTGTGTGTATATTATTTGCCGATTTCATTCTTGCTTATTTACTGCTCTAACCGCCAGATATGTCCATAATTCAAATAAATAACCTGTCAAAGAGCTTTGGAGATAATCTCATCTGGAGCGACCTTACTTTCGATATAACGGAAGGCGAGACGCTTGCTGTTATTGGACAATCTGGCTGTGGCAAATCGGTTTTGATGAAACATTTGAATGCCTTGCTTCACCCAGATACGGGTGAAGTTTTTATTGATGGCAAAAATGTCTTTGAACTCAAATACATGGAACTGCGTCAATTACGTCAACGTTTTGGCGTGTTATTTCAAGGTTCTGCACTATTTGACTCTATCAACTGCTTCGAAAATGTGGCTTTTCCACTACGTTTTTTTACGGATTATTCTGAGGAAAGAATACGCAATGAGGTTCACGAAGCCTTTAAACTTGTGCAACTTTCTGGGATAGACGACCAACCTACGGCCTCTCTTTCTGGCGGGATGCGTAAACGACTAGCTTTGGCCAGAGCTATCATTCTTAGGCCAGATTTTTTGCTTTACGACGAGCCTACTTCAGGGCTAGATCCAGTTTTTAGCAACGAGATTAACGAGCTTATAAACGAACTAGCTGATAACCTTGAAATTACCTCAATTGTTATTACGCATGATATGCACAGTGTGCTCAGAATTGCGGACAAAATAATCTTCCTAGATGAACAAAAATTGAGTTGGTTTGGTACTAAAGAAGAACTTAAAACCGTTAACCACCCACGCCTAGAACGCTTCGTTCGCGCAAGCGAATACCAGATTTAATTCTTTTTTGGCGTACAGATTACATTAATTAGCATATTATTTATTGAATAGTATATGCACTGCTAAATACTTTTTTCAGCCAGACGATATACAGTTAAAACCATTATGAGACAAGAAATAAAAATAGGAATAACCGTAATTACCGCAGTTTTAATTGCCTTTATTGGCTTTAAAATACTGCAAGATAATCCCATTTTCCGTTCTACACACCTACTTTACTCAAACTTTGAAACCGTAGATGGCCTTACCACAGGTAGCTATATCTATGTAAAAGGCGTGAAGGTTGGCTCTGTAAGTAGCATGATATTAAACGAAGATCTTACCGTAAAAGTAGGGCTGAATTTCACAGACCTAACCACTATCCCAATTGGAACAGCGGCTCGCTTGGTAGACTTAGATTTTCTGGGAACCAAAGGCGTACTCATTGATTTGGGAAAGGGTACAGCTTTGGCATACGGGGAAGAAATTCCGGGAGGACTTGACAGCTCTTCCATAGACGCGCTTACAGAAAGTGGCCAAAAACTCATGGATCAGGTAGATCCTGCTTTGGTTGGTTTGAATGAAGGCATTGCTAAACTTAACCTACTATTGAGCGCTGATAACAGAGATAATGTGGCGGGAATTTTAGGCAATGTTAAAGAAGGAACTGCTGAATTAAGCTCCGTTCTAAAAGAAAATCAGCAAGAATTAAGCAAAAGTGTGAGCCACGTGGCCAATATTCTTAGTAACGTAGATTCACTTACAACAGACAAAAAGCTTGAACTGAATCAACTTATCACCAATCTAGAGACCTCTACAAGAGGCCTTGACAACTTAATTGCAAGTACTGATTCTTTGGCCAACTCATTAGATCGTTTATTACTCAAAATTGACACTGGTGAGGGCACACTGGCCAGACTAGTGAATGACTCTAGTCTTTACGTTAATGTAAACGACATGAGTTTTGAAATTGCTCGAATGCTCAAAAAGATGAACGAAGATCCAAAGTATTTCTTTAAGCACGTCAAAATTCGTTTATTCTGAGACCAATGCTTAGTAATCAACACAACATGCAAAGAACCCTGTCTATTATCCTTTTTTGTTTAGGAAGTCTGCTGCTAACCGTAGCACCTACGCTTCAGGCACAACAAAATAAATTGCAATCTGGCCCAATGCTTGGCTATGTAGAAATGCGGGAAGTAGCACTTTGGGTACAAACAACGGAAGCCGCTACGGTTGAAATTCGCTACCATGACAAAAACGATGCTAAGCAGCTCTTCAAAACAGCGGAAATTACCACAACTAAAGAAAACGCCTTTGTAGCGAAACCCATTGCAGACCAAGTACAACCGGGCGTAACTTACCATTATGATGTATTTATTAATGGGAAAAAGCTCACTTTTGAGTACCCAACAAGCTTTACAGCGCGACCATTGTGGCAATGGCGACAAGATCCGCCAGCATTTACCTTCGCTCTAGGTTCTTGCATGTATGTTAGTGAAGAACTTTATGACAGACCCGGAAAACCCTACGGAAGTGGATATGGTATTTTTGGGAAAATTCACCAAAAACAGCCTGATTTCATGCTATGGCTCGGAGATAATGCCTATTTACGTGAGGCAGATTGGAATACCCGAACAGGCATTATGTATCGCCATACGCATTCAAGATCACTGCCTGAGCTACAACCATTATTAGCCTCTACTGCGCATTATGCTATTTGGGATGATCATGATTTTGGGCCAAATAACGCCAATCGCTCTTTCCCTTACAAGCACATAACTGAAGAAGCATTCAACCTTTTTTGGGCTAATCCGCTAACCAATGCAACAGGTGAGGGTGGAATCACAGGCAGCTTTCAGTGGGCAGACTGCGATTTCTTTCTACTAGATAATAGATACCACAGAAG
>Ga0136586_1000033_pt1 | contig 33636 bp, 35 predicted proteins | sample AntRauMFilla1562_FD_104926 | JGI IMG/M metagenome (GOLD analysis project Ga0136586, IMG submission 104926) | Saline lake microbial communities from Rauer Islands, Antarctica - Metagenome Filla 1 #562 | ecosystem: Environmental > Aquatic > Non-marine Saline and Alkaline > Saline | place... | reverse complement strand
GAGTCCACATTGAAGTTGATGGTTTTTTCACCACCCTCATAAAGGAAGCTTTCCTTCGCTATTTTCACTTCTTTACCCGATAAACTAGCTGCCATCGTATTAATTAGGCCCGCACTAGTACTTTGCTGCGTTGCATTTAGGCCTTCAATACCGTCATTTAACTTACTTAATTGCTCTACTTGGGTAAACTGAGCCAACTGAACAGCCATTTGTGCCGAATCTGAGGGGTTGGTCGGATCTTGGTTTTTGAGCTGCTCAACCAATAGAGTTAGAAACGAATCTTGCCCCAACTGAGAATCGCCCGGTTTGGCGTTTAACGCACTAACAGACGATGTATCGTTGTTAATTCGGTTAATTTGGGAGTTTATTAAATTAGACATGTTATCCTAGTAAAAAATGTTCGTTATTTTTAGCCAACCCAACCATCAATGGGGTTTTCTTTGTCACTTGCTAATTGCTCAGTTTTAGCTGAGTCTTTGCCATCATTCAACCCAGCATTTTCTGCCGAATTTGCACTATCGTTTCTATTCGATAGATTCTGTCCGTTCGAAGACCCGTTGGTATTGCCGCCCATTGAACCACTTAGGTTTTGGGAATCATTCTTTTGGTTCGATTGCTTATCGTTACCATCTGATTGTGAGAACTGTATATCAACTTTCACGCCAAGTTGTTGCTCTAAATGGGCTTTGATATCCCCCGCATTTAGCTGAACCATTTTATTGAGTTCACTTTGTGGGCCAATAAGTTGTAGTTGTAAGGTCTCCCCTACTTTTCTGATATTAAATCGTAAACTGCTGCCATCATCCATCACAATGCGTTGCTTATTCCAATCCGTATTTTCTGTGTAGCGCAGCTGATTAACAATGGTTTCTTGAACTTTTTGCACGTTCAAGTCTTTGCCCATTTTTACCGAGCTATTGACATTTGCCATTGAAAGCACAGAAGAAATATCCCCTTTGGTAGCGTCTGCTTGTAGCGAAAAATCGGGCATTACGCTAGCGCTTTTATCTTTGCCGCCGCCATTTTGCGCAATCTTATTTAGCTGGCTGTTAAATTCTTTATTGCTTTGCTGTTTTTGCTGATTCATTTGTTGGAAATCAGCGTCATTTCTGCGTTGCTGAGACGTGATTCTATTGTCAAAGTCGTTAGAATTAATGGCATTTTGACGATCGTTCTTTATCTGACTAAGCTCTTGTTTTATTTCAACTTGCTGAGATTGATTTGCTGAAATACTACTTTGTTGTTTGACGTCATTTTTCTTAGCATCGGCCCTTATAAATTCTTCTTTAACACTCTGCTGCTCAACTTTGGCAGATGTAATTTTTTCGGCAGTATTCAGCGCTTGAACCTTTGTCTCAGCTGTCTTTTCCATCTTTTTATCAACAACATTTAGATCAGTAGTATTTGAAACTTTTTCCGCTGTGTTTATGCGTTCATCTCGATTTATGAAGCTTTGAGTAGCCGCACTATCTAGCTTTTCTTTGATCACTGCTGAATCCAAGCGCGGCGCCAAGTTCGTATCCTGAATAGTGGCTTTGCGCGCTACATCTGTCGCTGAATTTGTTGTTGTACTAGCTGTTTGGGAAGCGCTAGAATTGGCCTCTTTAAGGGAAATCTTGGCTTGAGTAGAATCAGATACTTGATTTGTTTCACGCCCTTGATTGGCGTTAAAAGTCGTTGTTTTTGTTTCTGGGCTAGCCTCTTTGGTCCAATTTGTCTCCCAGTTCACTGCCGCTGTTGATTCAATCTTAGCAGACGCTGTTTTAATAGCATCGGTTTTAGCTATCTGATTGCTTAGTGGCTCTTCTTTGGAAATGGCTTGTTTTCCAATTACCGTTTTTTCGCCAAGTTGAAGATCTTGTGTGCCTTTTACCGTCTTTGAGCTTTGCTGTTCTAAGTCAGAAATCGGTATTGGTTGTGCATTAGCAGGCTTTTTCGCTTCCTCTGACATAGAAACGGCTAAATCTGCAGAAGGTTTAGCGGCGCTGATAGCTTGTTTTTTGGAATCTACTTTCCAGCTGCTTTCATTCCAAATAGTGTTTTGTTTTGGCGCTTTTGATGCTTCGGCTTGCTCAATTGGGCTATTTTTTGTGGGAACCGTTGTCGTACTATTGTTTTCACTAGCGATAGCGCCCATTTTTTGTGGGCTTTGCTGAGGATTAATCACCTTTTCGCTAGAAATAAAACGCACTTTTGGCTGGGCTAAATTTGAGGCATCGCCGCTATTTTTAAAGACTTTCTCTCCAGCTAATTGTTGGCTGCCGCTGTCAATTTTAGAGCGGTTTACTTGATAGGTGTTTTTAGCAAGTTCTTGAGAATCAAGGCCGTTGTTATGCTTATTTGTAGTACTTTTTGAAGCAGCTAATGCGTTAGCTGCAGTTTCGGTTTGCTCTTTTCCAGTTTGGTTTTTATCGGGCTTAACTTGGCTAAAATCTTGTATTTTTGGGCTGCTTTCTTGCTTCTTATTTGTGGAATCGTCTAGTTTAGCGCTTGCTTTAAGCTGCGTTTTATCAACTAACTGTTCAGCTTGCTGGCTTTGTTGAATATGGCCCACAGACTGATTTTTGGCGCTGCTTTGCTGTGGCTGTTCGGCTGTTCTTGCCGCATTTTGCGTAGCCGCATCCACTTTAACTGCTGGAGCTTGATTTATGGTCTGGCCAATATTCAATTTTCCCGCACTTTGCCCGTCTTTTGCCAAATAAGTTTGAGGCGCTGATTGCGTTGCAGAGGACGACTTTTTAGCCGAAGATTTCTCTTTAGCGCTAGTTTCTACAGCTACTTGAAATAAGTTATTTGGCGCTGTTAATGTTGCCGTTGCGGCTTTAGCTTGCTCAATTACTGTAGGTTCAACTTTGGTAGCTAATGGTTTCTGTGCGCCTTCAACGGCTAGTGCGCTATTTATCTCGATTCCTTTTTGTTCAGCTTGTTTTACTTGAGCAGTATCAGCTTTTATTGAGCGCTCTTTTTCTATTTTATCAATGCCTGATGACGCTGCGATGGTATTTGATGATTCCGAAGCAGCCTCGTTTCCCGTAGGTATTTTGGCAGCTGTTTTCGACAAATTTTCCTGAATTAATTGGCCGCTTTTGGCATCTACTTTAGCGTTATGGGAAACATCCGATTTATCTACTATTTTGATCAGATTAGCGGTTTGGCTTGCGCTTACTTTTGTGTCAATTCCGTTAGATTTTGACTCAGCTTGCGGTGTTTTTACCTCAAATTGCTTTGTTTTATCATCTTGTGGGGCTTGAGCAGTTTGTGGCGTTGCCAATGTTGGAGCTTTTCCCGCTTCTTTGTCATTGAAATTTGTAGCAAGAAGGCTGTTGTTTAGGCCCGTATTTAACTGACTATTTACTAAGCCATTTGCTGCTGTATTCTTTGTTTTATCTAGAATTTGGTTCTTTTCGCCTTGATTTATTGCAATTGGCGCTGTTTTGTCAGCGAGTAGGCCTGCTTTTTTGTCGGCGGTACGATTTTCAGCAAGAATATGAAACTTGGCATTTATCGAAGCTATGGTTTCTTGCTGTGGCACCACTACATTTGTGGGGCTTTTTACCGAAAGTTCTTTGGTGGGAAGGTCTAGTGGCTTGCCTGTTTCTTGGATATCAGAAGCATTTGGCAGCTTGGCAATTTGCTCTTTTAGGCCGTTAAACTGGGGGTTTTGCTTGTTTATTAGATGAATTGGGTATTCAATAGAGACTTCTATGCCAGCTTTGTTAACAAAAGCTTTGCGTTCATTTTTTTGACTTTCAAGCAGTTGTGTAATCTTGGCAATGTCTTTTTTGTCAAAGCCTTTCTCGGTTAACAGCTTAGAAAAAGCGTCGTCTAGCTTACCATCATTGGTTAAGCTAGGGGTGTTAACTTGGGATTTGCCGCTTCCTAGAAGCTGACTGAAAAGCTGGATTAAGTTCATTATTGCAAGACCCTACGAATAAGCTTACCCGCCTTTTCTGGATTTAGGGCTTCAAGTATTTTGCTTCTTCTATTTTCTTCTGATGCTAGATAAAGCTGCACTAGTTCTTCATCTGTTAGCAGGTTTAAGATTGGGGAAAGTGATTCAACATCTAGCTTAGCAATGGTTTGGGAAAGGGATTTTACCCGATCTGAGAGCTGTGTATTTTTTGCGGCTAATAGTTGATCTACGGCCGTACTGCTGATAGAATCTGCTTGGTTCTCGAGTAGATAAATAACTTCGTCTTTGGTATTATTTATGCGCTGTAAAGAATCAACTTCGTTCTGTAATTCGGCAATGGTATTTATGAATCGCATTCTATTCTCTGACCTAAACTCCACAATATTTGCCAAGCTATCAGATTTTTTAATCAAACTTTGGACGACCCCAGGGCCATAATCTAGATAGCTAAATTTCTCAAAATCATTCTCTTGAGGAATTTCTTCAGCGATGGGCTCTGGTGGCAGCGTGGTGTATTCTGGCGCTATGGAAGGCATAATGAAGTAAGACACGGCTAGCGCGCCTATGAAGCCGATTATTAAGACGGCTATCATCAAAATGGGGGATATACCTTTACTCATGCTTGTTCAATTTGGATTGTTCTCGGTAGATGTTAAAACGCATTGTTGCATTCTCGTCCATTGCGGCGGTATCAATTTGTCTTTGTTCGGCCTGGAAATGGATTTTTTTCTGTTCTCGCAACTTTTCAATTATACTACTTTGTTGGTTGGCTTCAACAAGCTGCCGTCTTCTAATATCGACTAAAGGAGCTAGTTTCTTTAGCTGATCTTCATAGCTGGCAATTTTTTGAAACTCATTGGTAACAAAGGCATGTGTTTGGTTAAAGGCAAAAGCCGTGCCCACTTTATCGATTTGACCAACGGGCTGGCTATACTGCTCAATATTGTCTTGGGCATCTGATATTTGCTGAGTCAAGGAGGTTTTCACCCGTTGAATTTCTGCAAATCCCAGTTGCGCTTGCATTTCTTTGTGCTTTCTTAGTTTTAAGAGTGCTTCGAGATTAAAATTGAATTTCTTCATGCTTATCTTTTATCGCGGAATGAAGTTTCCCACTCCTATAATCTTATCTAGTTCGGCCCAAGTAGCTTCGGTATTGTCTTCCCATTCGTCAAAATCTTGCTTTAAGAATTTATTAATGGCTTCGTTGGAGTTTATGGCTTTGTCAATTTTGGGATTACTGCCGCGTACATAAGCGCCGATATTTATCAAATCTTCAGATTCTCGGTAGGTGGCCAGCATTTCTTTTGCGCGTTGGGCAATAGAGCGTTGCTCTTTGGTAACCACTTTGGTCATTACCCTAGAAACCGAATCTAGTACGTCTATGGCGGGATAATGGCTTCGGTTTGCCAATTTTCTTGATAAAACGATGTGGCCATCAATAATTGAGCGCACTGAATCGGCAACGGGATCATTGGGGTCGTCATTATCTACCAAAACGGTATAAATGCCTGTGATACTGCCTTTGTCGTTTCGGCCAGCACGCTCTAGTAGTTTGGGAAGTAAACTAAAAACGGAAGGCGGATACCCTTTTGTTGTTGGTGGCTCGCCTGAGGCTAGCCCAATTTCTCTTTGTGCCATGGCTATACGCGTTACAGAATCTATGAGCATAAACACATTTTTACCTTGATCTCGAAAATATTCTGCGATAGCTGTGGCCACTAGTGCCGCTTTTACCCTTGCCATGCCTGCCTGATCTGAGGTTGCGGCTACCACAACAGAGCGTTTTAGGCCTTCTTCGCCTAGAACTTCGTCAATAAATTCGCGCACTTCTCTGCCACGCTCACCTATAAGCGCAATTACATTTATATCGGCAGAAGAGGCTTTAGCTATCATGCCCATTAAAACCGATTTACCTACGCCAGAACCTGCAAATAAGCCCACACGTTGACCTTGACCTATACTGGTAAAGCAATCTATGGCCCTAATTCCGGTAAAAAGTGGGGTATCTATTAATGGACGTTCTAGCGGGGGTGGCGGCGCGGCGTAAATGGGGTATTCTTCGTCGTAATGAATCTTGCCTTTTCCATCCATCGGTTGGCCATGGGCGTCAATTACTCGGCCTAATAAAGATGGGCCTACAGGCGTGGTTAGCGGGCGATGAACGGGTTCAATATATTGGCCTGTTCGCAGCCCTTCCATGCCACTCATAGGCATTAACAAGGTTTCAGAGGCATTTAGGCCCACTACTTCTGCATCAATTATTTTTTGCGCGTCTACATGAATTTTGTAATGCTGGCCTAAAGAGGCGTTTAGTCCCTCAGCTTTAATAACTAGACCAACAGCAGAAGTTACGCGCCCATAATTTACTGGCCCGCCTTTGTATTTGGCTGTTGTAGTAGCAATATGTTGAAGAACTTTTTGCATAGTTATAGCTTATTCGTCGGTCTTAATTTCATCTTTTCCCCAATGCTCAATGGTTAATTGATCTTGAAGTTCTATTAAACTCTTTTTGAAATCTCGAACTACTTTTCGGTTGTTCGTTTCTATGCGATATTCACCAGGATTTAGCTCAGCATCTGCGGTTATGAATACTTTTTTGAGATTCATTTCTGCAGTTAAATTGGCTATATGCTGTTGGTCTTTTCGGGAACACCACAATTCAATTTTCTGGGCTTCATCCATACTTTTGAAAATCTTTTCTAGCTCTAGCTTCAACTGCTCTTCTAGCTTTGCTTGATGCACCGGAATACCAATAACCTGCTCTGCGATGCTGAAAATAAGGCTACAAACGCCTGATTCTAGGGTTTTATGCAGTTCATTGATATTAATTTCAATGTGATTAAAGGTGTCTTGAAGGCTGCTAAAGCTTTGGGTTATTTCTTCTTTAGTAGAGGCGTAGGTTTTTTCTGTGGCCTCTCGGCTTCCGTCGTTGTAGCCTTTATCATAGCCTTCTCGGTGCGCTTTAATTTGCTCTAATTTCACCCTTTTTTGCCATTCAACATTTCGTTGTTCTAGCATAAACTCTATTTCTTCTTCGGGAATGAGTCTACGGGTTTTGATGTCTTCTTCGTTCTCAAAAATCATTTGATAGGAGAGGCGGTTTACGCCATCATCTACTACAGCGCCATTTTCAGCAACGGTTTTCTTTTCTGGCTCAAGCAGATTTTGAGAGCGTATAAGCGGTTTCTTTACGAAGTTGTAAGGTAATGCCAAAGTGTAAGTTGGTTATGTTCGAGAATGATTTTAGATGTACTAAAGTAGGCTTATTAGGGAGCGCTATTTTTACTCGATCATTTGTTCTGCAGACCCACGAGCGGTGCTGATAATGCCTTGATCTTCTAGGTTTTTGATAACCTTGATGATTCTCATGCGGCCTTCTTCCACGTCGGATAGCCGAACTTTCCCGATGGCTTCCATGTCTTCTCCAAGAATAAGGCGTGCTCTTTCGGACATATTGCCAGAGAATTTGTTTTTGAGTTCTTCTGATGCGCCTTTGAGGGCAAGAACAAGGTCTTTTTTGTCGACTTCGGAGATAATTCGTTGAATAACGCTGTCTTCGAGTTGGGAAATATCTTCGAAAAGAAACATAAGTTTCTTGACCTCGTCTGCAAGTTCTGGATCGCGATCGGTAAGATCGTCGAGTACCATTTTCTCGGTAGACATATTTGCTGCGTTCAAGATATCTGCAACAGCTTTTGGTCCAGATGTTTGTAGTGCGCTTTCGCGGCCGTCTTCTTGTCCCATACGTTCCATTATTACCGCTTCAATTTCTTCGAGAACCTCAGGTGCGGTGTTACCCATGGTTGCTAAACGATACATTATTTCTGAGCGAAGATCTTCGCGTAAATTGGAAAGTATTTCTGCTGCACGGTCACTTTTAATGTTACCCATTATGATGGCAGAGATCTGAGGATGTTCTTGCTCTAAGAAGTTGATAATTTGCTGAATGTCTGCCGCCTGGAAGATAGAAAAAGCGCTGGTTTCTGTGGCTGCTTCAATTCTTCGCATTAAATCACCAGAATCTTCGCCTCTTGCAGCTCCAAGAATACTTGAGGCGAAATCCATACCCCCCTCTAGCACACTTAAACGTGTTTGCGTTAACTGGTAGAACTCTTCTATAACTAGCTCAACCACATCAGGTTCCACGCTTTCTATGCGTGCAATCTCAATAGTGATTCGTTCTAAATCGCGGTCTGGTAGTTTTTTGAAGATTTCTTGAGTAGCCTCAAGACCCAGAGATGTTAGCAGAATTGCCGACTTCTGGATGCCATTGAGCGTCAAATAATCAGTAACGCTATATTTTTGTGCCATAGTTCTATGATATTAGCAAAAGATTCTGTTTGTATTGTCAATTATTCGACGATTGGATCTTTTTTCGGCGCTTTTTGCTTCATCCAAGTTCTAATTATAGTTGCCGCCTCTTGCGGGTTCTCTAAGGTAAACTCTTTTATCTTCTCAATCATTTTAGCCTTACGACGTAACGCAGCTTGTACCTCAGGATCCATAGCTGGTGGGGCATCGTCATATTCAATATCCGGTTGCATTCCATCTGTAATCATTCGTCCCTCTTCATCTTGTTCTAGGAAGATAGGCTCTTCTTGCACTTCTTCAATTGAGCGGCGATATAGGAAGAATAAAACCCCAACACTACCCAAGAAAGCAATGATGATTAAGGTCCAGCGTACAATTTGATTAATCATTTGCTGGCGTTCAAATTCTTTTTGCTGCTGCTGTAAGTACAGCTCATCGGCGTTGTCAAACAAAGATTGAGTAATGGTAACTACGTCGCCACGTACTGCTTGTGCGCCCAAAGCGGTGGAAACAACCTGGGTTATTTCATCTATTTTTTGCTGTGTGTACGGCTCGTATACAATAGAATCTTGCTCATTAATGTTTTGAAGCACTTTTTTTTGATAATTCACCAAAACCGAAGCACTTATTCTGGAAATTTCACCCACAGGCTTTTCAAAGGTTTCTCTAGAACGGTTTAGATCGTAATTCCGAGTAATATTGTCGGTCATAGAACTATCTTTTCTCGTATCAACACTTTGGCCTCTTAGTTCCGCAGGAATATACTCATCGTATAACAACGGATCGCTTTCAGAACTAATTTTTGCATCAGAAATGGAGTTTTCCGAGATAATCACCCTTGATTCTGGGTCTACTGTGGTAGATTCTCTTGAAATTTTGTCGAAGTCATGCTTGGTGGTAATTCGAACAATGGCATTTCCCGCGCCCAACACTTGGTCAAGCATACTCTGGGTTTTCTCAGTTAAGTAGCCCTCAACCGCACGCTGATGCTTCATTTGTGCATTGGTAATCGCCGATGACGTTTGCGACTGGGAATTCTCAGAAATCTTGTTTCCACGGCCATCAATTAGGGTTACATTTTCGTTAGTCATGCCCTCTACAGCGCCTGCAACCAACGATTGAATTCCCATAACCTGTTGTTCGGTAAGCTTTGTTTTGCCATTTAGCGTTAAATATACAGAGGCTGTAGGCTGGCTTTCTTGCTCAGAGAATGGAGACCTTTCTGGCACAACTAAATGCACTCTTGCGTAATTAATTTGATCCATGGAAGTGATGGTACGTGCAAGTTCACCCTCTTTAGCACGTTGTAAATTCACTTTTTGCATGAAATCGGTCATACCCAAATTATTGGTATCAAATAATTCGTAGCCAGTAATGTCTTTGTTACTACTAGTACCTTGTGAGGCAAAACGCAAGCGCAGGTCATATACATTGGCTCTGGGCACCATAATGGCACTACCGTTTTGATCCAATTGGTACTTAATGCCTTCATCACGCAGCTCGGTAACCAGCTCTTGCGCTATAGCTGGCGAAAGATTCCCGAATAATAGGGCGTAGTCTGGGCGCGATGCCCAAATTAGCACAAAGGCTACTAGACTAACTAGGAATAGACTGACGAGCCCGAATAAGACTTTTTGCGCAGCAGACATAGGCGCAAAGAATGCGGCCAGCTGGTTTGATGGCGCATCTTGTTCCCGAGAGTTGCCGGTAGCTGTGTCTTCTACGTTTTGAATAGATTGGTTTTGATTCTCTTCCATTGGGGCAATTTAGCTGTTAACCGAAGGGTTAGCTTTACATTTGTATTCTGCTTACTTCTTTATAAGTATCAAGCAATTTGTTTCGTATTTCCATCATAAGTTCAAAGCTTAACTTGGAACGTTGCATTGCAATGGAGACATCATGCACGTCGTCGGTTTTACCCGAAATTAAATCCGCAGATTTGTTATCTGCTTGCACTTGCATTTCATTAACGCCGTTTACCGCTTTTTCCACTACTTCTGAGAATGGCACGCTCGTTTTAGACGCCACATTTGCCTGGCCAATTTGGCTATTCTGATTGCCAAAAGCAGCAGCTGTGGCATTTTGAATTCTATTAATAGTCATAGGTAGATGGTATGCTGAGGGTTAATGCTTGTAGGTCTTATGCAAAGACTAAACCAAATTTATTAGACTCTAAAATCTACAACTTGGCCTTTTGAAGCGGTATTCTGGGTCACCGTTTGGCCATTAGGGCGGTATAAATCAAGTATGGCTTTTCTATTAGAAGGAAAATTTTTCGTAATCATCGATTTTTCTGCTGCATTCACATCAGGTGTTTCCACCTTTGTTATGCCTTGCATTCCACGTTCGGTTCTAATTTGATTTATGGCCTGAAGTAGCTGGGTTTTTTGAATTTGCATGGTGGGTGTCTCTCTGTTGTTTTAAAATAAATTGGGTTGTTTTAGCCAGAACTATCTAGATGCTTAGGGCTTGTCTGATATTCTGCTTCTCTGCTTCAATAACGGTTAGGTTGGCCTCGTAAAGTCGGTTGGCAGACAAAATGTTGGTCATTTCTTCCACCATATCTACATCTGGGTAAGCTACCATGCCATTTTCATTAGAATCTGGGTGGGTTGGATCGTATTCCCACCTAATTTTTTCTTGCTCAACTACCGTTGCACGTGGGCTCAAATCTCTGTTTACTGACTCACCGCGGTTATTTACTTGGTTCGAAGACCTATGCGACTCATGGGTTGTGTTCATTTCAAGGCTATTTCTTTCCATTAATCTGCCAAAAGATTCAACCTGTCTTGGCCCCTCTTGCACCAAACGCTTTATTTTATAGGGCCCTTTTTGGCCTTCTATTCTAGTTGTTTGTGCGTTGGCAATATTTTCTGAACTCAGTTCAATTTGCCTACGCTGAACCGCCAAGGCATTGCCCGAGGTTCTAAAAACAGAGAATAATCGATTTTCCATATAGCGTTTAGTGTTTTACTGTAGGGGGATTTTTAGCCTTGAGGTCTACCTATAATGGCGCTTCGAAGCATCGTAAAGTGGTGTCTAAGCTCTTTCGTCACAATTTGTGTGCGAATTTGCGTATCGGCCAACTCCATCATTTCATCTTCTAGTTCTTTCTTTTGGCTAGAAGTGGCAACTTTGCCGTGTACCTCATCCATATTTTTTCCTGTTGCGCCTTGTAGCGCTCTAGACATTTCTTCTTCAAAAGAAACCTCCAAACGTCGGTAACCAGGGGTGTCAATATTGGCGATATTAGATGCTAATGCTTTAGTACGCAATGAATAAGTATCCATCGCGTTAGCAAGCATTCGGCTATGTTTGTTGTCAATTAACTTCATATTCGTCCTTTTTTGTTGGACTGCAACGCAACTGCTGTGCCAAAATGTATTTAAGGCGCTGAAGTTTTTAACTGCGAATCGGCATTTTTGGATAGGCATTTTTTTCCAACAATTAAACCGCTTCATTTGCTAGTATTCCCTTATAATTCATAGCAAGATCTATACAGCAAGAATCAACGGTTCTCATAGCCCCTTCATGGAAATACACGCACTACTTAACGCCCTGCCTCAAGCTTGTTTGCTGGTAGACCCCAAATCGAAAAAGATTAGCTATGCTAATACGCACGCTTGCCATTTATTGGGCGTAAGCGATAGTGAACTGCTGGCTACTTTCCTCTCAGAACACCTACAAATGCCCAGAGCAGGGCAAGCCATAAACCATTGGCGCAAAGGAACTTTGTGGTTAAATGTTACTGAAGAAAAAATAACGCTAAACAAAAAAACGCATATCCTTTTTGTGCTAAAAAAAGTTGATGCGCATATAGATCCAATATGGACCCAAAATGCCGTGGAAATATCCGAGGTTTTGGTGCACCGCTTCCGGTCTACGCTAACGGGGGTAATGGGCTTTGCCGACTTACTTGGCATGAATGATTCGCTCTCCGATGAAGCAAAAGAAGAGCTAGATGCCGTACAAACGGGCTTATCTGCTATGCGCTCGTTGCTAGATAAGCTAGATCACTTCCGCCAATTACCACAAGTTGCCACAGAAAACATAGATTTACGTTCTGTGGTGCAACAATGCGTGCTCCATTTTCATCAGTTGGGAGAAAAACGCCTGCAATTCCACAGTAATTTACAAGAAAATGTGGTGCTCAAAACCGACCAGTTTTTATTACAAGAGCTGCTTTCTTGCCTAATTGAAAATGCCATTGATAGCGTAGAAGAAGAAACCGATGAAATTCATGTCTCCATTGACAAAGCTGGAGAAATTGTAGTAAAAAACACCGGTAAGCTCATTGATAAAGAAGATAGCTTGAAAATATTCCATCCCTTTTTTACTACAAAAGCCCAAAGTTTAGGTTTGGGCTTGAGCCGTGCTGCATTAATAGCTGAGGCATTGGGCATGTATCTATATTTGAAAACCAACAGCCACATAGAAGGCGTACAGTTTTGCTTAGAATGGCCCATATTAAACAAGAAATAAAGCGTAAACGGGAAATAAAGGCCAGAGTTTTGACCCAAAATTATATCAGCTACCGTAATAAGGTGCAATCATAAAGTAGACAATAACCCCAGTACCGCTCACATATAACCAAATTGGCATGGTAATGCGGGCAATTTTACGGTGTCGCTCTACTTCCATATTTAGGCCACGAGCAATTGATGTTAAGGCTAGTGGTACAATGGCTGCCGCAAGAATAATGTGTGTGATCAAAATGAAGTAGTAAACGTAGCGAATAACGCCTTCTCCGCCATATTTCGTAGACTCTGTGCCCAGATGATAGGCTAAGTAGGAAACCAAAAATAGGGAAGTAAAAAACATAGCAACACCAATGAATTTACGGTGTAACGCAATATTCTTTTTCAGGATGGCCGCTAATGCTATACATAATGCAATAAAGTTAAGGCTATTCAGGAAAGCGTTAAGTGCCGGTAGTTTAGACAAATCGTATTGCTGCAGCACTTCAATGCCAGGTATATACGAGGCTAAAGCAATTCCTGCATAGATAAATATGGTAAGCCCAATAATAAGTGGGCGATAATTTCGTTTTGGTAGCGTGGCAAAATCCATTTTAGTGATATGGAGGTTGGAGGTTGGAGGTTGGAGGTTGGAGGTTGGAGGTTGGAGGTTTCCCTAAAAAATTTATGTTCTTGTTGTACAAATAGTTACAAATTTTTTAATTATTTATTTTTCTGTTTTTCTTGGCAAGAACCAAAACCTCAAACCTGAGCGAAGCGTCACCTCTAACCTCACACCTGAGTAAGTGCGAAGCAATTGCGACACCTCACACCTAAGTAAGTGCGAAGCAATTACGATAACTAAAACCTGATTACCCCATCATTGGTTCATCAAAAGCGCGAATACTGTCATTAGGCAAGCCCATCGGGAAGTGTTCTTTCACCTTGTCTATTGTTTCAATAATGAGCTGAAGATGCAGTTGCTTAGAGTGTAAGTAAAAGCTTTGGGCCGAATCGGTTAGCTTTGGTTTACCGTGCAGTGGTTTATCACTTACGCACAGAATAGTGGCGTTGGGCACGCGATAGCGGAATCCATTAGTTGCCACCGTTGCAGATTCCATATCAATGGCTATACTTCTGCTTTCATGCAGATGATTGCGCGTTTTGCCCAGACTTAATTCCCAATTTCGGTTGGCCGTGGTAAAAACCGTTCCCAAACGATAATTCAACTCGTGCTTATCTAGGGTTTGCACTAAAAGCTGATTTAGCTGAAAATTAGGTGCAATAGGCACTTTTGAGGGTACAAACTCGTCTAGTACATGGTCATCTCTGAAATAGCCACTAGCCAAAACAAAGTCGCCTATTTCTTGGTGATTTCTAAGTCCACCGCAGTGCCCCACCATAATCATAGCATCTGGGCGTAAAATGGAAATATGGTCTGTAATAGTCTTAGCATTCGACGGGCCTACGCCAATATTTACCAAAGTAATGCCAGAGCTATCGGGTAAAACATGGTGATAAGCCGGCATTTGTGCGCCTTCCCTATTAGGCTGAATACAATTTGGGTATTCCTTCAGAAAAACATCAACATGCATTTGGTAATTGGTGAAAACTACGTATCGCTGAAAGTCTGTTGGGTTGGTAGCCGTATAATGCTTCAGGCGGTCAATAGATATTTCCATGCGCTCTGGTTCAAAGAAAAACAGCTTCTTTTTGGTGTAATCCCAATTGGTTTCGTCTAAATTTTCTAAAAGCTGCGGATCGTTTAACGCTAATGATTTGCGGGAAGCCTCAACCTGAATGGTGGCTCCTTTTCTGAGCAATTTCCCAAACTCGCGTTTTAAATACCATCGATAAATTTCAGGCCAAGCAAATTCGCCCCCAATTATGGGATTGTAATTAGACCATGATCTGAAGACCGTAACCTTAGGATATTGCCCTTGCTGATAAATGGTGTGCATGTGATCTACGAGGGAATCGACTGAGTTTTCCCCTAATTCTTTAAACTTTGCCTGCGTTAATTTTAGTATTTCTGTCATTCTTGAATGCCGCTTTTATGATTGAGACCCATTTTAGGGTAGTAATTAACCTTAAATGTAGTTAAAACTTCTTAATCAATTATAAAATTAATAATACAATTACGTCGTACCAAGCATGGGTTGTGGCGGCAATACCAAAGCCTCTGAGTACATATAAGCCATTTAGCACTAAACCCGCCAAGGCCCTGAAAACAAAAGAATGCCAGGTAAAAAGGTCGCCCATATTGCCTATATAATGCACAGCGCTAAATATTAAGGCCCCAATTACCGCAGCGATTAGGGCTGCCATCCATTCTTTAGAAAAGAGCGCTTTCAGGAAAAAAAACAATAACCCCACTAAAATTACGCGAAAAAACAATTCCTCATATAAGCCAGCGCCTAGAGATAGGGCAAATTGATCAACAATACTTAGGGTTGCCACCCCAGCATCGGCTTGTAGCAAGCCAAAGAGCCCTTGAATGACAAAACCTACACCGGCTGCCAAAATAATGGCATAGACTATGGATTCTACGTGCATCCACAGAAAAGTCGATAAATGCACATTTTTAAGTCGTTTCCTTTCCATTATTAGTATAACCACCCCCATAGTTAGTACAAGCAGGAAGGTGGCTGTTAAAACATCGAAGCCCGTTAGATTAATTAGCGATTTAAGCCAGATATCTACGGTTATGCGTACTTGTTGGTCAGAGGGTTGGCCCATATAAATAAGTAGCTCGTATAGCAAGAAAAGCGGCAATACAACCAAATAGGAGTATAAAAGGGAAGATGAGCGCTCTAGGTAGATTTTGGGTAATACTTTGATGGCCATATAATTGCAGAGCTAAAAAGTGTATTGATGCTGTTGAAGTGCGTAAAACCTTAATCTAAGTAATCTGTTTACCGTTTTTTGGAATATTAAAGAATTACCTAGTTGATAAATCAATTTAGGTTCCTTAATTTACGTGACTTTACGCCATAATGGTAGCGATACGTCATGTTTACAGATTTAACAGATAAATTAGAAACGGCTTTTAAGTCGATCACCGGACAATCCTCGATCACAGATGTGAACGTTGCAGAGACGGTACGAGAAATTCGCAAGGCGCTTTTAGACGCCGATGTGAGCTATCAAGTTGCACGTCAGTTAACCGATAGAATTCGCGAAAAGGCGATGGGAGAATCGGTTCTGTCCGCTGTGAAGCCAGGTCAACAATTCATAAAAATTGTTTACGATGAACTAGTATCTATACTAGGCTCAGACAAAGTAGAAATTGCTCAAGCAAATATGCCGCCTACCATTATTTTGGTGGCTGGTTTACAAGGCTCAGGTAAAACTACTTTCGTTGCGAAACTGGCAAAAAAATTAAAAGCTGAAGGTAGAACACCCTTGCTTGCAGCAGCCGATGTTTATCGTCCGGCCGCAGTAGAGCAGCTGAAAACCTTAGCAGCGCAAATTAATGTGCCTGTGCACTCTATCAGCCAACAAGACGCTGTGCGTGTTGCTCGTGAGGCGGTTGGTGTTGCGCAAAGTTTAGCTATGGATACCGTTATTATTGATACGGCCGGCCGAATGCACGTTGATGAAAACCTCATGAAAGAGGTTAGAGCCATTAAAGACTCTGTGAAACCGCACGAGATTTTGTTTGTTGTAGATTCTATGACAGGGCAAGATGCGGTTAATACGGCAGTAGCCTTCAATGAGCTATTAAATATTGATGGCGTTGTTCTCACAAAACTGGATGGAGACACCCGCGGCGGAGCCGCAATTTCTATTGTAGAAAGTGTTCAGAAACCCATTAAATTTTTGTCAACTGGCGAGAAGTTAGACGATCTTTCTGACTTTTACCCAGATAGAATGGCACAACGAATTCTTGGCATGGGCGACGTGGTTTCTCTAGTTGAGAAGGCTCAAGAGCAATTCGACGATAAGCAAGCAGCAAAGCTGCACAAGAAAATTGAGTCGAACAGTTTCGACCTACAAGATTTTTACAATCAGATTCAGCAAATCAAAAAGATGGGTAACATCAAAGATTTGGTGGGTATGATTCCGGGAATGGGCAAAGCCATCGGCAATCAGGAAATAGACGATAATTCTTTCAAATCTGTGGAAGCAATTATCTTGTCTATGACGGCCGAAGAGCGCAGAAATCCAGATTTACTAAATGGCTCACGTCGTAGACGTATTTCTGTTGGTTCTGGAACCACCCCTCGTGAAGTGAATGAATTAATGAAGCAATTCAAGCAAATGAAAAAGATGATGAAATCTATGAGCAAATTTGCCAAAATGGGTCGAGATCTGAAGAATTTCCCAATGCTCGGAAAATAAACGCTTTATTCATTCACGCAAGTACAGTTTTTTAACGCTCAGTAACAAATCTAACTACCAAACAACGATTAAAGGAGAAAGCATTGGTATCCATTAGACTCCAACGCCACGGAAGAAAAAGTCGCCCTTACTACCATATTGTAGCGGCAGATCAACGTGCACCTAGAGATGGCCGTATCATCGAACGTATTGGCTCTTACAGCCCAACTGAACTACCTGTTCTACGTGAAGTTGATGCAGAACGCGCTATTTATTGGTTAAACAACGGTGCAAAACCGTCTGACACCGTACGTTCTATACTCAAAAAAGAAGGCGTTTTATACCGCCATCACCTTACTAATTGGGGTAAAACTCCAGAAGAAATCGAAGCTGCTCTAGCCGAGTGGAAAAACGGTAATACTTCTGAAACAGAGAAAACGACCAAGCAAGTAAAGAAAGAACAACTTAAGAAAGAAGAGCAAAACTACTTAGCCGCTAAAGCTGAAGCAGATAAAGCTGCTGCTGAGGCTGCCGCCACAGAAGCTGCTGAATTAGCCAAAGCCGCTGAAGCAGAGGTTGAAGCTCAAGAAGCTGCCGAAGCAACAGAAACTGCTGAAGCTGAAACCACCGCTGCTGAAGTAGAAGCTTCTACCGAAGAAACTGCTGCACCAGCCGACGAAGCTTCTTCTGAAGAAGAGAAAGCGTAATTTCACGCCTCTTCTTTTAAAGACGCTTCTAAGCACTGTTTATTTATCAGCGCTATTCATTCTTGCGCAAGCATAGCCAGCTATGAAATCAGAAAACTTCTTACCTATTGGCCGAATTGCGAAAGCACACGGCATTAAAGGGTTAGTTCTTGTTGAATTAGATTTCGGAAATGGTGAATGGCCTGACTCAACACTTTTTTACCTGCAAGATCCCTTATTTGGTTTTAAACCAGTTCGGGTCTTAAGTGCCAGCGCACGCTCAAATAAAAGTGGATTTTCGTTCTTTGTACAATTTGAACAAATAGATGATCGCCATAAAGCAGAACGCCTTGCCAATACGGTACTGTTCTGCGAAGCTGAATTGTTAAACGCATTGAAAAACACTGAGATTGAAACAGATTCTTGGAAAGATTTCGATGTTTACGACCAATCAGGTACATTAAGAGGCGTAATTATTGAAAGCGCAGATAATGGTCACCACACTGTGGCTCTTATCCAACCAAGTAATGGGCTTGCCCCTTTTTGGTTCCCCCTAGTAGACGAATACGTTGAAGGGGTTGACGAAGATAATTACCGTATCACACTCCTAGAGTTTGATACCTTTGCTACGCTTAATAACGCTTGATCTAAGCTTTACAAATTTATGCGAATAGATATTCTCACGGCTGTTCCAAATGTGATCAAAGAGCCTCTTAATGCCAGCATACTTAAACGTGCTGCCGATAAAAAGCTCACTGAATATCACATTCACAATCTGCACGAATACACAACCGATGAAAATGGTAGAATTGATGATACCGTTTATGGTGGTGGTGCAGGCATGGTGCTAGCCCCACAACCCATTTTCGATTGTATCGACGGGTTGTGCGCCCAAAGAAACTACACGCACATTATTTATATGGCTCCCGATGGGCAGCAACTCCAACAAGACTTAAGCAATAAGCTCTCGTTAGCAGAAAACTTAATTATTGTTTGCGGCCACTACAAAGGGATTGATCAACGAATTAGAGATCGGCTTATTACTCTAGAAGTAAGCATTGGTGATTATGTGCTCACAGGCGGAGAACTACCGGCATTGGTACTGATTGATAGCGTAGTTAGATTGTTGCCCGGGGTTCTCGGTGACGCTGAAAGTGCTTTAACCGACTCTTTTCAAAACGAAAATCATTTATTGGAAGGCCCTATTTACACTAGGCCTGCGAACTATAAAGGCATGCAAGTGCCTGAGATCTTAAAAAGTGGAAACCACCAGCTTATTAGCGAATGGAACCACAAACAAGCAATTGAAAAAACAAGGCAGCGTCGACCAGACCTGTATCAAAAGTTTTTAGACGAATAAATAAAACCACGAACTGCGATGAACAAGCTAAAACTAGTCGAAAAGACACAAATACACGATGAATTCCCGAAATTCGTTCCGGGCGATACCATCAACGTAGCATATCGTGTACGTGAAGGTGAGAAAGAACGTATCCAGAATTACGAAGGTGTTGTCATAGCACAACGTGGTAGTGGTGCCAATCGCACTTTTACAGTACGCAAAATTTCTAACGGTATTGGTGTAGAGCGTATTTTCCTATTCTCTACCCCGTATATCTCTGAAATTACTATCAAACGTCGCGGCAGAGTACGTCGTGCAAAACTTTATTACTTACGTGAATTACGTGGTAAAAAAGCACGCTTGAAAGAACGCGAGACCAAAAGATAGTCTCTGATAAGATTTCTAAACCCAGCATTTTTTAATGTTGGGTTTTTTTTTGCTTGCTATTAAAGCCAAAATTAACTTTAATTTAGCTGGATCAGGTTTATTTGTAAATGCTTATCAACTTAAGAGTAAAATAGTTTTGTCAATTGTAACACGCCGTCGGTTTGATAAGCTTCATTTGTAGATATACCTGCCTTCCCGCCTAAAACCTTTAATGCAGTAATTATTTAATGAAAAAGTCACTAAAAGCAGAAATAGATTTTGTAAATGATCCATTTTATGAGGAAAATGCGCCGCAATCTTTCTCGGTAAAAGAACTTCCCATAGATGAACAACCCAGAGAGCGATTAATGACACATGGAGCAAAAACCCTGTCTGATGCAGAATTACTAGCCGTTTTACTTCGTACAGGCACCCAAAAATTTAACGCCGTAGAATTAGCGAGATTAATGCTGAAAGACCGAAACGGCTTAGCTTCTCTATCGAAATGTAGGTGGGAAGATCTGAAAAGTTGGAGCGGTATCGGCAAAGTAAAAGCCTTAACTCTTGAGGCCGTATTTGAGCTGTCAAGGAGGCTGAATGCTAAAAGTGAACCCTTAGTCCAGTTTACGCAACCTTCCGACCTGAATACCTATTTTGGGCCTCTACTGCGCGATTTAGGATATGAGGTCTTTATTGTTGTGCTGGCCAATAACGCAAATCGTATAATCACCCACAAAGAGATTGCAAAAGGCACAAAGTCGGCAACTTTAGTAGATATTCAAGAGGTCATAAAGCTTGCTCTTTTACATAATGCCACAAGTATTGTGTTAATACATAACCATCCATCGGGAAATCCAGCCATTTCTAATGCTGATAAACAGCTTACCCGCAAAATCACCGATGCGGCTAATTATTTCTCCCTTACCATTCTAGATCACCTTATTATCGCAGGCCATGAATATGTAAGTTTTAGAGATCAAGGACTCTTAGTCTGAATTGCGAAATAATTTGTAGATTAATCAGAAATAATTAATACCATTTTTCATTTCTGACACTATGAAGCCACCAGTGAAACGAATACTTATTATTGATGATGATCCTGTTAACAACATGATCAATCAAAAACTGATTAAAAAGTTTAATCCTGCGGTGCAAATAGATACTACTATGAATGCTGTTGAGGCACTTAAAATGCTGGAAGCAAATCCGGATGACAAGCCCGATTTAGTTCTTTTAGACATTAATATGCCGGTTATGACTGGCTGGGAATTCTTGGAAGAAGCTAAGGCAAAAGGCATAGAGCTTTTAGTAGTTATGTTAAGCTCTTCTATAGATAAGTACGATCAGTCAAAATCTTCTAAATACCCAGTTGTAGTAGATTACGTTGTTAAACCGCTGAGTATTGCTAGACTTAAAGAACTATTTGATCGCCATAAATTTGCGGAAGAATAAAACCGTTTACATACGAGTAGAGCAATCTGCGGAAGAGTAGAAAGACCTTTCCCACTGATGCGTTAATTTGTTCAGAACGAATGAAAAATCTTGGCCGTTATAGCTAATCTTAACATTAAATTTGGACAAATTATACTATCATGGTAGATATCGGACAAAAAATAGACAGCTCGTTTTCCCTAGATGTTGTACAAAATGGGGAAGAAAAGAATCTCAAATTTGCAGAATTGCTAACCAAACCAACTATTGTTTCGGTTTACATGAAGAACAATACCCCAGGTTGCGACAAACAAAACGATAGTTTGGCAGCGAATGCAGATGCTATTGAAGCTAAGGGCTTTAATTTAGTGGCTATAAGTAAAGACGGTTGCGCTTCTCATAAAAAATATGCCGACAAAAAAGGCATCTCATATATCTTAGCCTCAGACCCTAATTTAGCTTTTGCTGCAGCCACGCAATCTATGGTACAGAAGAATATGTACGGCAAAGTCTACGAAGGCCCCGCAAGAGCCGCTTTTGTTATAAATACTGATGGCACCATACTCGCTGTTATCCCAAAAGTGAATACAAAAGCCCACGCAGATGAATTATTAAAACTACTTGACACAATAGAAGTTTGATACCATCTTACATCTGTGTTTTAAGTATACTTGAAACAGAACTATTTGTAGAAGGCCGTGTTAATACGGCTTTCTTTTTATGATCTAATACACCCATTCGTATGAAAAAACTCGTAATCGTCGAGTCGCCAACTAAGGCCAAAACAATAAAAAAATTCCTTCAGAACTCTCCAAATGGAGACACTTTTGTGATAGACTCCTCTATGGGTCATATCAGAGATTTGCCAAATAAAGCATCTGAGGTGCCAGCAAAGTATAAAGGCGAAAAGTGGGCTTCTTTAGGAATTAATACTGAGCAAGATTTTGAGCCGCTTTATATTATTCCACCAGACAAAAAGAAGGTGGTAACTAGGCTAAAAGCGGAAATGAAAACCGCTGACGAACTGATTTTAGCGACGGACGAGGACCGTGAGGGTGAGGCTATATCTTGGCATTTAAGAGAAGTTTTGAAGCCAAAAATTCCCGTAAAGAGAATGGTATTTCACGAGATTACCCAAGAAGCAATTATGCATGCGCTTAATAATCCAAGAGATATAGATGACCATTTAGTAAACGCACAAGAAACCCGCAGAATCCTAGACCGGTTGGTTGGTTACGGGGTTTCACCAGTACTATGGCGCAGAATTGGACCTAGTTTATCAGCGGGAAGAGTGCAATCTGTGGCACTAGAGCTGATTGTTGCGCGGGAACGTGAGAGAATGCGTTTCAGAAAAGGACAATATTTTGACTTAGAAGCAATAGTAGAAGCCTCAAAAAAATCATTCAAAGCCAAACTGCATTCGTTAAATGATAAACGTATCGCAACAGGCAAAGATTTTGATGAAAGCACTGGGAAGATCGCAAAACCTGACTCGGTAACGCTGCTAGATGCGGCTAAAGCCAAAGAGCTTCAAAACTTGCTGAGCACAGAAGGTAAATGGACGGTTAGCAATATTGTTAACAAAACCGAAAAAAGACGCCCTTTCCCACCTTTTACCACCTCAACACTGCAACAAGAGGCCAACCGTAAGCTTGGGATATCTGCCAGAGATACCATGAGAACGGCGCAAAGCCTGTATGAAAACGGTTTAATAACCTATATGCGTACAGATAGCATGAGCTTAAGTAGCCAGGCTATTGAAGCCGCTAGAAGTGCTGTTGGACAAATGTACGGCGCAGAATTCCTTTCTAAGAGCGTGCGTACGTACGGCTCGTCTAAAGGCGCGCAAGAGGCTCACGAAGCAATTCGTCCTGCGGGTTCTGTTTTCCCAAAACCGGAAGAAACACGCCTTTCTGGCCAAGAGTTTAGACTTTACGATTTGATCTGGAAGCGTACGCTAGCTAGCCAAATGGCCGATGCAGAACTAGCGTTCACCAATGTAGATTTATTGGTTCAGGCAAAAAATACGGACGCTGTTTTTAAGGCAAGCGGTAAACGAATTACATTCCCCGGCTTTTTCCGTGCCTATGTAGAAGGATCAGATGACCCTGAGGCAGCGCTAGAAAATCAGGAAAATCCACTTCCCGCATTAAAAGAAAATCAATCACTACATTGCAAAGAGCTGCAGAGTGTTGGCCACGAAACAAAGCCACCTGCACGATTTACTGAAGCTTCTTTGGTTAAAGATTTAGAAAAAGAAGGCATTGGTAGACCCTCTACCTACGCTAGTATTATATCAACCATTCAAGACCGTAAATACGTAGTAAAAACCGGCAATCAACTGGTGCCAACCTTTACCGCATTTGCCGTAACCCAATTTCTAGAAGGGCATTTTGCTGTATTGGTAGATAGAAAATTCACCTCTGAAATGGAGCGCACATTAGATTTAATTGCCCAGGGCGATCAGCACCCAATTCAGTACCTAAACAGTTTTTATAATGGAGACGCAGGTTTAAAAAAAGCCATTGAATCAAATGAAACCCAAAAAGAGGGTGAAGATGCTAGGCTGCTAGAGCTTCCGCTAGAAGAACTTCCTATTGATGTGAGTGTTCATATTGGTAGATATGGCCCATATTTGGTAAAAAAATTGAACGGAGAAGAGGTCAAAGCTTCTATTCCAGAGGGTATAGTGCCAGCTGAATTGAACGAAGCCAAAATTGAAGAAATTCTGAAACTATCTATCGAAGGGCCACAATCTCTTGGCGTAGATAGCGAAACAGGCTTGGATATATATGTGCTAAGCGGGCGTTTTGGGCCGTATGTGCAACTTGGTATGCAAGACGAAGAGACTAATGCTAAGCCAAAACGTGCTTCTTTGCCTAAGGGCTTACAGATAGAAGATGTAACCTTGGAAAAAGCCGAAGGTCTATTGGCACTGCCTAGATTAATTGGCGAACACCCAGAAGATGGCAAGGTTGTTAAAGCGGGTTTAGGTCGTTTTGGGCCTTATATTTTGCATGACGGGGTTTATGCTAGTTTAAAAGCTACAGACGATGTAATGACTGTTGACTTAGACCGCGCCTTAGAACTTTTGATAGAAAAAAAGAATAAGGCAGCGGGAAAAAAGGAAGTGATTAAGGATTTAGGCGAACATCCTGATGATAAAAAACCGGTTCAGGTTCTTTCAGGAAGATATGGGCCGTATATAAATCACCTAAAAACCAACGCTAAGGTTCCCAAAGGAACTGAACCAGCTGATGTAACGCTTGCACAGGCTTTAGAACTACTGGCAGAAGCACCGTCTAAGCCAAAAGCTAAAGGCAGAGCACGTAAAAAATAGTCTTAAACCGATACCTATTTTGGCTACCGCGCAAGAATACGAAGAGGACGTTTTTTTTAACTATCCTGCTAATATTCATCAAATTGAATTAGCTAATCTGATATTGATTTACCGCTCAAGAGGGGAAGTTGTACAAGCTTCTCCTTCCAACTATTTGTGCTGCGCCATGGATGATGTGCTCATTAAGCAAGGCAAAACGTGGTTTGGCAAAACATTCTCTCAAGATGCTTGGGATAAGATGATAACCCCTTATTCTAGTGGTTATCCGCTTACGCCTTATGAGATGCACATTTTGGGTTATGCAGCGTTTAGGCATGAAGGCAATGCGTATACAAAGCAACAAGTAGAGACTTGTTTAAAACTGTCTTCTTCCTTTGTATATGTACTTATTAACGACTTAGTGAACTTTGGCTTTATTGAGCTGCAGGACGATCAATTAATTCTTACTGAAACGGGCGATAAAGCGTTACACGGCATTAGTCGCCGTATTTTCAAGAAGCGTTATAGAGAAGAAATGTTGCCTCATATAAGTGGGTTTATCCTTCCCCATACTAAACAAAAGAACAGAAAAGGCGGCAGTGCTACAGATCCTAAATCTCAAGTAACGCTTTTTTAGGCTTTGTTTTAAACGCCGTACAACAGCTATAGAGGCAGATAGTCATATTTGCTTGCAGGTAAATGATTAAAATTGCTGTTGTTAAGTCTTGATGATTTCTCTTGACTAAGAACAGCTTTAATTACGGAAATAGGCATTTCCATTAATTATAAATCTCTTTAGTTAAGCCTTTACCCCATTTACTTAATTAAAAATCATCTAGTTATACGAAAACGGAAGAGGCTTTTATGGATGAAACCGACATATCGACACATTTCGAGATGATTGGCAAGAAGACCTAAAATACAAAGTGGAGCTTAGTTCCTATTCTTTCTTTCCTAAACGATCAATAAAGAAAGATGCGCCTGCAAAAACGAGTATAGTCAGAAAATTTAAGGCATACACAACAATTGAATAGCCTAAACCCGTAGCTTCGGGAATGTCATAAAGCACACTCATTCCCAGCATTACCATATAGTTGTAGCTCCCGATACCACCAGGAGATGGCACAATTACTCCCAAAGAGGAAATGGCCATAATAAGCACACCGTCTAATAGGCTAAGATTGTATAAATCGGTTAAATCTAGCATATAAAAGGGGATGTAGGTCATAAGCGCGTAGCAAAACCAGATACTTACGGTGTAGAAAGTAAACCAACCCCAATTTGGCACATCTTTTATTGAAATAATTCCTTTCCAAAAACTTAGGATGAAATTCTGCCCTTTCTTTGCCCAAAGATGCTCAATGTCTTTATCTGAGAACCATTCCATGAGTTTAAAAAGCCCAAATAATGCCCCGAAACCGCCAAATAGCATAATTAAAAGCCAAGGCCATTGCTCAGAAATTGAAAAGCGTGCTATATCGTCGGCTAAATTATCTCCCAACAATCCCCGAACAATAGCCGGCTCAGAAAGAACCAAGAAAAAGCTAAGCGCCAAGATTAATGCTAAACAGAAAGTGTCTACCACACGCTCTAATACAACAGTTCCTAGCAAATTAGAGGTGGGAATTTTTTCCTTTTTATTTATATAAATAGCTCTACTTAGCTCGCCAAGTCTCGGAAATGCATAGTTCATGGCGTACATATTCATGATGGCCGTAAATAACCTAAAATGGGCTATTCGTTTACCATCTTGTGCAATTAATAGGCCCCATCTAGCACCCCTGAACCAGTGACTAAGAACGGTGACAAAAACGAAAGGCAGCATCCATCCGTAGCTAATTTTCCCGATTACGCTACCAACATCTGATAGGTCTACTTGCCTAAACGCAAACCACAGGAATACTGCGCCAAAGACCAAGCCAATTATAATTTGTTTTGTCTTAGTTGAAGAGGCTTTTTCTTTAGCAGCTAAAATTTCTTCTTCGCTATTGCTCATCACGTAAATCGATTAATTCGAAATCGTTTGGGGTTTCTAAGGAAAATAACGCTTGATTTTTTGCTTGTTTAGCAGGTAGCCATTGCTGTTTGCTTAGATAGAGTACCACTTTATTTTGGAGTTGATCTAATGCTACTAATTCTATCGGGAAACTAGTAGAAAGCTGAACACTAATTTCTGCAAAATTCTCGAAAGGATCTTCCGTAACCCAACTAATGCTCTGGTTTTTATTGTCAACTACGCGAGTATATTTGGCAAGCCAATCGTCTTGCAATAATTTGGCTGGGGCAAAGTCGTCGTCTTCAGAAACATAGCTACTAATAATAACTTGCTTTTGCGTAGCATCTATAACGGTTGAAACACCATTATAGACCAACATTCTGGATTGGTCTGTTTCTATTCTGTAGCCATCATTCCACAAAAATAAGGTGCCAGAAATTCGCTCGTTTGTGCTAAAACGGTCTGAGCTTTCCATCTCAAAGTTTGCAGATAAAATGGTATCTGCATGCAGTTTTTGGGTGATTTTGGCCCAATTTGCCAAAATAACGCCATCAGTAGGGTTTTGAGCTTGCGCGTTAGCATACCCGACAGCTAAAAAGCACAAAGTAAGTAGAAGACATGGGGTTTTTTTCATGGCATTAAGGTATTAAATCATAAAGTGGTTTATAGCGAAACTGTAGGTATTTGTTTCTAAAATTAAAGAAAATCGCATTCTTATGTTATTAGCTATACAAGCTTTGCATAAAATCGACTATATTGATGAGCTATGTTAACAAATTTACTATACCGACAACAACGCCTTTGGTCAGTTTTGCTGACTCTGGGAATGCTATTACAAATGGCCATTCCTTTGTTAGATGGCACCTTAGTGTATAGATTTTCTAATTGGTTAACCCACGAATCTACGCTTGAAGCAACTAAAATTCAGCAGTTACGCTCTCAGGCTCATTCCATTGAAGAACTTGCAGCAGCGGTAGCCACAATTACCAATGAATTGCCCGCTAATAACGGCATGCCTGATGCTTCTAAGCCCAAGGCAGACTTCTTCTTACAGTCCTTTTTAGCTCAAACAGATGCCCAACGAGCAACCAAAGAAGCGGCTAAAGTACCACAAAAACCGTTGACGTTATTAGTTAGTAATACGAATGCTGTTCTAGGTTTTAGCCCTTATGCCACATTAGACAAAGTTGCCACAAAATTTGGCTCATTAAATGCATTATTTCAACTAAGGCAACAAGCTCTGGTTAGTTTGAGTAGTTTTAGTTTCCCACCCGTCAGCGGACAGTCGACACTGGCGCCATAGACTTATACTCTGGCGTCTTTTATGTTGACGCCTGTTCAAGAGCAATGCTTTCTATTAATGGCATGGTTTAGGTTATATAACCAGTAGATATTGGTAATCGCCGTGTTTTTATGTTTTAAAGAGAGCCTGTTGTCTATACTATTTTTAAAAAACCATCACTAAATAACTACACCCGTAATGAACGGAATAAGCAATAAACTAGTAGCCACAATGGCATTTTTGCTGTTATCGGCTTGGTACCTAGTCCCAACGGTACGTTTTCAGCTAGAACAGCGTCACATCGATTCACTTTCTGAAGTGGACAAAGTGATGTATCTGGAAGAAAATAAAGGGAAAATCATTCAACTGAAGGAAGACCGATTAAATCTTGGTTTGGATCTTCAAGGCGGGATGCATGTTATCCTTGAAGTGGGAACAGATCGTCTTTTATTAGAACTGGCTTCTGATTATGCAGATTCGCTTTTAGTTAATGTAATAGCTGAGGCAACTGTTATTTCTAATGATAAAAACACCGATTTAATAGATGAAACTGTCCGTCTGTTCACAGAAAGAGATGGGGAAGCGCGTTTAAGTCGTTACTATCGTTCTGATACGCAAGGCATTACACGTCGTTCAACCAATGAAGAAGTGGCTGATTATCTGAGGTCGCAACGCGATTTGGCCGTTCAGCGTGCAATTGAGATCATTCGTACGCGTGTTGATCGTTATGGTGTAACAGAGCCTTCTATACTGCAACAAGGAAATAACCGTGTAATTGTAGAGTTACCTGGTGTTGATGACGAAGAGCGCGTAAGAAACCTACTTAAAGGTACTGCACGTCTTGAGTTTCGTTTAGCGGCTGATCTACAAGAGTTAAACAGCGCCAAACAAGCGGTTTTTGAGTTTTACAATCAAATTCCAGATAGCTTAGAAGGCGACAGTAGTGCGGTAATGACCAATGCACTAGCTGAGATTATGGACCCGAATTCTGGTAGCCAGTATGCCTTTGGTATTTCTGAAGCGGCTGATACTTCGGCTGTTAATGCCCTATTATCTGTGCCACAAGTGCGTCGTTTAATGCCTCGTGGAACTACAGTATTGTGGTCTGCAAAGCCATTAGCGGTAACAGAAAATGGCGAAAAATTTTTCCAAATGATTGGCGTTCGCACAGAAACGGAATTAACGGGTGAAGTAATTGAGGAAGCAGCTATTAGCTTCGATCCTACTACGAATATTCCTGAGGTTTCTATGAATATGAACGGTGAAGGTGCTCGTAAATGGGCGCGTATTACAGGTTCGAATATTGGTAAACCAATAGCTATTGTATTAGATGGTTATGTGTATTCCTACCCGAATGTACAGAACAAAATTAGCAATGGCCGTTCTTCTATCACTGGCTTAGCCGATGTAAAAGAAGCGGAAGATTTGGTGAATATCCTGCTTTCTGGTGCACTTCCTGCGCCATTGAACATAATTGAAGAACGTACTGTAGGTGCTACACTTGGTGAAGCTTCTATCAAGGCTGGTTTCTACTCAACTATGATTGGTCTGGTACTTGTAGCCATATTCATGATTATGTACTACCGCAAGGCTGGAGCAATTGCCGATTTAGCGCTTATCATTAACATCGTTTTCATTTTGGGAATACTTGCTGCATTTAAAGCCACGTTAACACTGCCTGGTATTGCCGGTATTGTGTTAACCATTGGTATGGCTGTAGATGCAAACGTGCTAATTTTTGATCGTATTCGAGAAGAACAACGCAATGGTCGCCCGTTATTGAGTGCCATCAGTGAAGGTTTTGAGCATGCAAAAAGTGCCATCTTCGATTCAAATATTACCACCTTCTTGGTAGCAGCTATTCTTTATAGCTTTGGTGTAGGCCCAATCAAAGGCTTTGCGGTAACATTAATGGCGGGTATTGCTAGCTCATTATTCTGTGCACTTGTTATCACAAGAATGGTCGTTGATTCATCATCACGTAAAGGTAAATCAAACATCAGCTTTGGTTAATCAGAAAACCTTACGAATCAAACAACAACACAACCATTTTAGTAACGAGTTTAAATACATTTAATCATGAGAATTTTCGAAACACCAACCTTTAATTTTGTAGGAAATCGTAAGATAGCCTACATTTTTTCGATTACACTTTTCGTTTTATCGCTAACAGTAATCTTAGTTAAAGGCCTACAATACGGTATCGATTTTAAAGGCGGAAAAGAGTTCGTCATTAAATTTGAGCAAGCTGTAGTGCCAGGGGAAGCACGTCAATTACTGGCTGTTCCTTTAGGCACTAGCCCAGAAGTGAAAAGATTTGGTAGCGATCGAGAACTATTGATTCGTACCGAAAACGAGGCTTCAATGAATGAAGTGCAAAGCAGCATCATTAAAGCCTTTACTGATGCATACCCGGATAATCCACTAACAGTTGAAAAAACTGATGTTGTTAGTGCCCGTTTTTCAGATGATCTGAAAAAAGGCGCTATGAATGCTGTAGGTTTTGCCATGTTGGTTATTTTTGTCTACATCTTTATTCGATTCAAAACCTGGACCTTCTCTGCTGGCGCTGTAGTAGCCTTGATTCATGACATAGTAATAACTGTGGGCGTTTTCACTTTATTGAGTGATTGGGTTCCTTTTAGCTTACTAATAGATCAAAATATTATTGCGGCATTCTTAACTATTGTTGGGTATTCACTTAACGATACCGTGGTAGTATTTGACCGTATTCGCGAGAATAAAACTACGCTGAAGAAAATGCCATTTAATGATATGATTAATCGCTCATTAAACGACACCTTGAGTAGAACAGTAATCACCTCTTTAACAACCTTGTTCGTAGTACTTGTGTTGTTTATATTCGGTGGCGAGGTATTAAAAGGTCTATCCTTTGCCCTCTTAATTGGTATCGTACTAGGAACCTACAGCTCTCTGTTTGTAGCTAGTGCTATCGTACTTGAACTTGACCCTAACAAAAAGAAAGCTTAAACAGACGGAGCACAAAGAATGGGCTTTAACCTTAATGAAAAATACAACTGCGTTGTCTTAGAATTTAAAGGCGATGTAATGGGCGGACCCGACGCGGTTGCGCTAAACGATAAGCTCCATGAGCTGATTGATGAAGGCAAAAAGAACATTGTCGTTGATCTTGGGGGAGTTAAATTTATGAACTCCTCAGGTTTGGGCATGCTCATTGGCGCGTTAACTACTATGCGTAAAGCTGGTGGCGACCTCAGATTGGCTCGTGCGTCTGAGAAGATCGAAAGTCTTTTGATTGTTACTAAATTAGTAACTGTCTTCAAAAACTATAAAACCTTAGAAGAAGCGACTAATTCATTCACTGAATAACATGCTCCTTTTTTCTTTTACGAGGTGTTTGTTATCTAAACAGACACCTCTTTTTTTGTCCATTTCATTAACATTATATGTCTGCTCGTGTAGTTCTTGGCGCCCAATGGGGCGATGAAGGTAAAGGAAAAATTGTTGATATGTTAAGCAAAGATGCTGACTTTGTAATCCGCTACCAAGGCGGGGCAAATGCAGGGCATACGCTTAAATTCGACGATAAAGAAGTTGTACTTCACTTGGTTCCATCTGGTATTTTCAATGGAGATGCCATTTGTGTGATCGGAAACGGCGTTGTAGTAGATCTTGAAGCCCTGAAAAGTGAACTCGATGAGGTTCGCGGTATGGGCGTAAATTTAGATGGCCGCTTTTTTATCAGTAACGCAGCTCACGTGATTCTGCCTTACCACAAAACAGTAGACAAAGCCAAAGAGCTTCATAGAGGTGCCGCTGCTATCGGCACTACTGGTAGAGGTATTGGCCCAGCTTACAAAGATAAAGTGGGAAGGGTTGGTATCAGAATGATGGATCTTTACGATAAAGAAGCATTAACTGAAAAAGTGCGATTTAATGTGATAGATGCTAATGCTACGCTTCGCGGCTTTGGCCAAGAACCCAACATTGACGCAGAACAAATTATAAACGACACTATTACCATTGCAGAGCTTATTAAACCTTTCGTTACCAACGCTATTGAGCTTGTACACAAAGGCCTAAGTGAAGGGAAGCAAATGCTTTTAGAGGGCGCACAAGGTTGCCTGCTAGATCTAGATTACGGCACATACCCCTTTGTAACGTCCTCTTCACCAACATCAGGCGGCGCTTGTACAGGTAGTGGTTTGCCGCCAACAGCTATATCAAAAGTTATGGGAATTGCTAAGGCTTACACTACTCGTGTGGGAAATGGCCCCTTCCCAACCGAACTTTTTGATCCAATTGGCGAAAAATTGCGCAAAGAAGGCTTTGAGTTTGGTGCTACCACTGGTCGCCCACGTCGTTGTGGTTGGTTAGATTTAGTGGCGCTTAGATACGCTGTTATGATTAATGGAATCAATGAGTTAACCATTACAAAAATGGATATACTAGACTCTTTTGATGAAATTAAGGTATGCACTGAATATGAAATTAATGGCGAACGCACTAAGGTTTTCCCGCTTGACGCAAAAACCTTAGACCAAGTAACGCCTATCTACAAAAGCTTTAAAGGCTGGAAGAGCATTACTCGCGGCTCTACCGATTACAGTGAAATTCCTGCTGAAGCAAAAACCTATCTAGACTATATTCAAGAAGTAATAGGCGTTAAACTAAAAATTCTTTCTACTGGCCCAGGCCGTAAAGAAACGATTGTGATGTATTAACTAGTTCGTTATCTGTATGATAACGTAGTTATTATTACTGTTCTGAAGGACATTCGCACTTAACCTATCGATAAGTGTGAGTGTCCTTTTTTATTTTATAGATAGAATCACTAGTAATGAAAGCGCAACAAACTGTAGTAGTTTATTTATCCAGCTCAAATACACGAACATAATCTATCTCCAATGCAGCGGGAAAGATACTGTCGTCTACACCTTGAGCACCGCCCCAATCACCACCTACCGCCATATTTAGCAAGAAGAAATGTGGTTTATCAAAAGGCCAGTTATCATTGGTCGCATTTTGAGGTTTATCAAATCGAAGTTGAACGGCATTTGGGTTATCAATGTAAAACTCTAAATAATCCTCAGTCCAAGTTAAACCGTAAACATGAAACTCTTCCTCAGCGGTATTGTGACTAATTGCTCCTGAAGTAATTGCTGTGCCTGCTTTATGATTATTTGCTGCAGTGTGTATAGAAAAGTGAATTTTATTAGGGTCGTAGCTTACATATTCCATAATATCAATTTCACCACAATCTGGCCAAGGAGTTCCATTTCGGATACCATCCCCCAACATCCAAATAGCAGGCCATAACCCATTACCCTGAACATTTGGAATTTTTGCTCGAATTTCCATTCGCCCATAAAGAAACGTCTCTTGGGTTAACAAACGTGCAGAAGTATAGTCTCCAACTCGTTGCCCATTTCCTTCAAGTAAAGCGTGGATTTTTAGTGTACCGTTGCTCACTTCAATATTCCTATTGAATGGAGTATAATTCTGCCATTCATTATTGCCCCACCCGTTATCACCGAGCTCGGGATACCACTTGGCTTTGTCCCATGTAACCCCATTAAATTCATCACTCCACACCAAGCCTTCAATACTTGGCAAAGCCTCTTCATTTGAGCTAACATCTTCTTTGCATGAACTAGCCGAGATAGTAAAACACAGTAAAAACAAAATTAGCCATTCATTTCTCATAATAGAGCCAGACTTAGATTAATTATTCCAAAATATAACATGAATAAATACTGAACGTAATACAATATCCAAATCAACTAGCACATTTTTTTAGTGTAAATCAAGAATAATATTGCAATTGCTGTAGTAATTCAACTTTAAACACAAATAACGAGGGTTTCGGGGAATTGCTTTGATCTAGCCAATCTTAATGACAGGAATTACGGGTTCTGGGGCATTTTGATTAATTTGGTCAATGCTAATGACACGAATTACGAGTTCACAGGAAGTTGGATAGAATAAATGACGGAATAACGAACTAGCTAAATCAATATATCCCGAAGAACGGATTATGGGGCACAGCTGTGTATCCACCACCACGGCATGTGCACGGTATTCACGGCCATCCATATTTCCTTGAAAATAAAAAAGACCGCCTTGTGGGCCGTCTTTTTCACTTCAAGAGGTAAACGCATCATTAAATCCTCTTGACCTTATTTTTGGGAGAAGCTACCCCTACCGTTCAAGTAGGTTTAATGGTAG
>Ga0136586_1000030_pt1 | contig 35051 bp, 26 predicted proteins | sample AntRauMFilla1562_FD_104926 | JGI IMG/M metagenome (GOLD analysis project Ga0136586, IMG submission 104926) | Saline lake microbial communities from Rauer Islands, Antarctica - Metagenome Filla 1 #562 | ecosystem: Environmental > Aquatic > Non-marine Saline and Alkaline > Saline | place... | reverse complement strand
TTAAGCTCACCACTATTAGGTTATTTATCAGTTTGAAGGGGATTATAGCCTTCCCTCTTCGCAACTTTTGGAAAGTAAGCGTGTCGGCTACGGCAGACTTAGAGTTGCTTTTGGCTTGAAGAATACCATTCTCCATAAAAACACCAGCCCCTAGTAGTAGGAATGCAAAGGAAATACTTTTAAAGGCTTGAAAAACCCAATTCGTCATCTAAATTATTGTGCTAAATATGTAAGCTGATACGGTATATCGAAGAAATTGCTTGCAATTTGACTAGTACTGAGCGTTTACAAGATTTATATCATCTCTTCACTTAATCATAAATATCTATTAAGCACCAATACATTCCCATAGGAGGTAAATTATGTGAGATTATCACAAAAAACTCTACTTATTCATTAGTGGCCTAGAAAGGCATTGAAATCGAAGTCTATTTTTTACTTTTTACATCAGTAAGACTTGGTTTAGAAAACCTAATGAAAACGATATTTCAAATGAATAAATTCTGTTTTAACTGATTCTCAATTTTACTCGAACACTAATGATTATTTTTTTATTGAATTTTAGTATTTAGAAAAACAGACAAAATTTATCACTTATCACTTATAATTTCTTACCGATTATTTTTAATACCAATAAAACCAGCCAAATCACGAACAATGCTACTTACTTCTTCGGCTTGTGCTGAGAGTTCTTCACTAGCGGCGGCAGACTCTTCAGCTGAAGCTGCATTAGACTGTACTACCCCATCAATTTCGCCCATTGCCTGATTTAATTGCAAAATACCATCTGTTTGCTCAGAGCTTCCACTTTTCACCTGTTCAATCAAGCTTTGTATGGATGCCGTACCTTCTTCCACCGATCTAAACGCTTCTTTAGTCTGATTGAAGTAGTTCATGCCTGATTCAATTTCAAGGGAAGACTCTTCTATGCGTGAAGTTGTTTTAGCAGCGGCCTCTTTTGAACGCTGTGCTAACTTTCTCACCTCATCTGCCACCACCGCAAAACCTGCTCCAGCTTCTCCCGCTCTAGCAGCTTCTACAGCCGCATTCAGGGCTAAAAGATTGGTTTGAAAGGCGATTTCATCAATGGTGCGAATAATATCGCGCGTTTCTTTAGAAGACTTTTCTATACTTGTCATTGAATCCGTTAAGTGATTCAAATTCTGCATAGCCTCAACCATTTTATCGGCATTATTTATACTAAAGGTACTTACCTCCATAGCATGGCCCATATTTGATTTCGTCATAGATGTCATCTCTTCTAATGAGGCTGAAATCTGTTCAATAGAACTTGCCTGGCGGCTTCCGCCCTCAGCTAGAACCTGTGAGGTTTCAGAAAGTTGGAAAGAAGCGCTAGATGTCTGCTCAGAGGCATCCGACAAGCCTTGTACAATAACTTCAAATCGTTTTTTCATGGTGATCAAAATCAGCGTTGAAACCCCGATAATGCTAAATATCACGATAAGAGAAAGAATGTTAGAGCGCACTTTTACTTGATCTAGTAAGGTGATCATTGCGCCAACTCGTGAATCCATTTTATTTTGGTAATTTTGTCTGAACGCATCCAAGTCTGTTTTAAGATTGGCATAGGAAGCGGCGCCCTGAACTTTAGTCACAGTAATGGCTCTAGCAGGATTTTGATTTTGCGCAATAAGATCTTCTGTATTCTCAATCCATTTATCTGTGCTCTGAATTACCTGAGCCATCTTGGCTTGATCGTCTGCATTCTCCAAGTCAATTTCAAGTGTACTCATTAATGATAATAAGATGGTCTTATTGTCATTCATCAATTTGGTATTCTTTTTAATGTCTTCATTGTCATTGGTAGTTGTCAAAACCAACATCGGCATCCGTAGCTCTGCAACAGCTGCGCGAATATCTTGAATACTTTTTTGACGCTCCATATTATTATTAACTATATATCGAATGTCTGTATTTAACACGCCATTAGACCACCAAGCATACACCGAGCTTATTATCACAAAAACCAAAATTATACTAAAGCCGGTTATAAATCGTTGAATTACGTTCATATTGTTTAACATATAGTAAAACCCATTTTTTCCTAAACCAACTTGTGGTTAATTTTTTAATGTATTTAAAACATATTGATAAGGCTAAATACCTTGTCGTCAATTTTGATTCCCGAAATGAATGTAAAATAGTTTTTGGTAATGGAGTACCTAGTTTTTGTTAAATATTGTAAATTTTTAAATCAAAGCGAACTCTACGGAATGAAATTATTGTTATTTAATTTTTTTTTTTTAAAAAACCCTTAATTAAACCACCATTACTATAAGTTAAGCCTACATAGTATAGCTCAAACCTATTCCATTACATTTGACTGCGATAAACACACGTACTAGGGGTTTTATGGTTTATGCTTCTAAATTAACGTAAAATCCTGCAATAGAGCGCTACCTTTCAATTTCCCGATTGGCATTGCTCCATGCTGTAAATCCGCCTGTGAGCCAAATAACACGCTCAAATCCCATATCCAATAAAGAGTCTACGGCTTGGCCACTTCGCCTGCCCGTTCGGCAATAAACATACAAAGGCTGATCTAGGCTTAATTTCATCTTTTCTATATCCTTTTTGAACTTTCTCCCTTCTACATCATTCACTATTGCACCCGGTATTTTCCCAGTTTCTACTTCCCCCAGCGTTCTTACATCTAGTAAAACAGCGTTAGCTGACAATAAGCTTAACCAAAGCTGCTCAATTGGCAACTCTTCTAATTCTATGCAAACTTCAAACCCTTGGGCTTGCACAGTTCTAATAGGCTGAAAAAAGCAGATTAACATCACAACCCAAAGGCTATATTTTGCGTACTGTCGGACTTTTGGAGCAAGTGTTTTCATAGCTAATTGACTTAAGAAATTCTTTAAATGTTCAATTTACTTAAACTAGCTTATTTGCGTTTCATTCACCACTTTCTAGTGTTAATTAGTTTGGCCACTTAAGCCAACTGATCCCTAATTATATCACAAAAACCCAGTTTCTGAATTATGCGAAAAACCCATTATCTACGCGTATTGCTACTTGCATTGGCTTTCTTAATTCCTAGCCAATTCGTAGCAACAATATTAAATGCGCAAAGCACCCAAGCAGAGTGGATACGATACACTGCTATTTCCCCAGATGGTAAAACCATTGCCTTTAGTTATATGGGCGATATTTACACTGCAGATGCACTGACTGGTGGCAATGCAAAAGCCATTACCGCAAATACGTCTTATGATTTTAAACCTGTGTGGTCTAATAAAAGCGATAAATTAGCCTTCGCCAGCGACCGTTACGGTAATTTTGACGTATTTGTTGTTGATGCTAAAGGCGGCATTCCCACACGTTTGACACATCACTCAGCTGCACAAACACCAAACAGTTTTACACCTGATGATTCTGAGGTTTTATTCTCAGCTTCCATAATGGATTTAGCTTCCAATGTGCAATTCCCAAGTGGTACTCTAACAGAATTGTATAAAGTGTCGGTAAATGGCGGACGTGTTCACCAAATTTTATCCGTTCCCGCCTTAGATGCTAAGTACACCAAAGACGGCTCAAAAATCTTGTATTACGACCGCAAAGGTTACGAAAACGATTGGCGTAAGCATCACACCTCTTCTGTAACAAGAGATATTTGGGTGTACGATGTAAAGAATGGCATGCATACCCAATTATCTACTTTTGCTGGGGAAAATCGCGAGCCTGTTTTTGGTGCAAATGAAGACACTTACTACTTCCTAAATGAAGCATCTGGCTCGTTTAATGTGGTGAAATCTAGCCTGAGTAATCCTGCCGAGCAAGTTCAACTAACCAATTTTGAGCTGCATCCGGTTCGCTTTTTAAGTATAGCAAACAATGGCACTTTGGCCTTTACATACAACGGTTTTGCGTACACCATGAAGGAAGGAATGGAGCCTAAGAAATTGGCTATTTCGGTAATTCGTGATCGTACAGAAAACGCCATTGAACGGGAAGTTATGAGTTCGGGTGCATCCGAGATGGCCGTTTCCTCAAATGGAAAAGAAGTAGCTTTTATTGTTCGTGGCGAAGTATTTGTAACCTCGGTTGAGTACGGTACCACTAAACGAATTACGGACACGCCAGAGCAAGAACGCAGTGTAAGCTTCAGCCCAGATGGCAAAAAATTGCTTTATGCTGCTGAGCGCAATAACTCTTGGAATCTCTACGAGGCTATGCTCAGCAATCCAGAGGAAAAATACTTCCACCAAGCAACCTTAATCACAGAAAAAGCTTTATTAATAACCGATAAAGAGACTTTTCAGCCAGCATATTCTCCTGACGGAAAAGAAGTGGCATTCCTTGAAGAGCGTGTTGCTTTGCGTGTTATAAACTTAGATTCTAAGAAAGTGCGTACCGTAATGCCAAGTAAATACAGCTATTCGTACTCAGATGGCGATCAATATTATATGTGGTCTCCTGATGGCAAATGGTTCTTGGTAAATTACTTTGAAGAAGGTGGCTGGAACTACACAGACGCGGGTTTAGTGGCTGCTGATGGCAAAAGCGACCCAATCAATTTGAGCAAAAGTGGCTACACAGATGCTATGCCAAAATGGATGATGGGCGGGAAAGTCATGATATGGGCTTCTGACCGTAATGGACTTCGTTCTCACGGTTCTTGGGGAGCAGACTCAGATATGTATGCTGCATTCTTTGATCCAGAAACCTATGCTGATTTCAAATTGAGCAAAGAAGAAGCTGAATACAAAAAAGAGCTAGAAGACGCTGCTAAGAAGGATGAAGAAAAAGACGATAAAGACAGCGACAAAAAGAAGAAAGATGACGATAAGAAAGAAGAAACTAAGCCTGATTTAAAACTTGAGCTAGATGGTTTAGAAGATCGCATTGAACGCTTAACCATTCATTCCTCCAACTTATCTGACGCCGTTCTAACGCCAGATGGCACCAAATTATACTATTTAGCAAGATTTGAAGGCGGTTATGACCTTTGGATGAATGATCTTCGGGAAGAGAAGACTGAGCTAGTACTAAAGCTAAGTGGCTATAGCGGATCTTTAACCATTGATGAAGATGGCAAAAATCTATACCTCATTTCTGGTGGACAATTAACCAAAATTGAAACGGATGGGAATAAGAAAAAAACCATTTCTTTCGCCGCAGAAATGAACTTAAATCGTACTGCTGAAAGAACCTATATGTTCGAACATGCTTGGCGACAAGTAGTGAAAAAATTCTACGTAGAAGATCTGCATGGCGCTGCTTGGGATAAATTAAGAGCCGATTATGCAAAAAAGCTTCCTCATATTTCAAATAACTATGACTTCGCAGAAATGCTAAGTGAGTTATTGGGTGAACTTAACGCATCGCATACGGGAAGTGGCTACAGAGCAAATCTTGGTGGTGATGAGACCGCAAATCTTGGCGCTTTCTTTGATGAAAAATATAGCGGTAACGGTTTATTGATCAAGGAAATAGTAGCTAAAACCCCAATGGCTTCTGCCGATGTAAACATCAAGAATGGCTACATCATAGAAAGTATTGATGGGGAAACTATCCTGCCAAATACCAATTGGTTTGGCATGTTGAACCACAAAACTGGGAAGAAAGTCTTGCTTGGTCTTTCAGATCCGAAAAGTGGTAAGAAATGGACCGAAACGATCAAGCCAATTTCAAATGGAGCCTTCAACAACTTACTTTATGAGCGTTGGGTAGAAAGCAGACGTGCAGAAGTAGAAAAACTATCTAATGGTCGCATTGGCTATGTACACGTTCGTGGCATGAACAGCCCAAGTTTCCGTGAAGTATATTCTGAGGTATTTGGTCGCCATAGAAATAAAGAAGCCCTAGTGGTAGACACCAGATTCAACGGCGGTGGATGGTTACACGATGATTTAGCCACACTACTGAACGGTGTTGATTATGCGCAATTCGTACCTCGTGGCCAATATGTAGGAAAAGAGCCAATGAATAAATGGAGCAAGCCTTCTGTTGTGGTAATGAGCGAAAGCAATTACTCCGATGCACATGGTTTCCCCTTTGCGTACAAAGCCCTCAATATTGGGAAATTAGTAGGAATGCCTGTACCAGGAACCATGACTGCTGTGTGGTGGGAAACGCTTATTGACCCAACCATCTACTTTGGCATTCCACAAGTTGGCGTAGCCGATATGGATGGTGTGCTGCAAGAAAATACCGAACTCATGCCAGACGTAATGGTTCCACAAACCAAATCGTTAGTGGTACAAGGTCGCGACGAGCAAATCGAAGCTGCTGTAAAAGTACTGCTAGAAGAATTGGATGAATAACAAGAAGGAATAACGCAAAGACGCAAAGAATTTTAATGAATAACGAATAGTGCGATAATAACAGGGACGCTGGAATGTCGCACTACTTCGTCTTCCTGAACCGTTACTCGCGTTGGTAAGGACCGAGATTCAAGATCCATAATAGGTTAAATGACGATGCATGGGGAAATTGCTGATTCAGCCAACAAAGGTATAGAGCGTTCATCGAGTGTTTGCGTTAACAGATATATCGAGATGAATGACACAAATTACGAGAATGAGGCTAGATCTATAAATCTAGTTATACACCCGCATCCCAAATGGGATGCTTTCTGTCTCTTACCAAGATTAATTGCACTCCCCCCGCCCTACTTAATCAAGAGCATACTCCTTCGTTGCACACTTGATCCGGAAATCAATTCATAAAAATATACTCCTGAAGAAAGACCCGAGGCATTAAACATTTGAGAATGTACTCCTTCCGATTTCACTCCAGCTATGAGGGTTGCCACTTCCCTTCCGAGAGAATTAAACACTTTTAGCGTAGTAAAAGCTGAATTTATTAACTCGAAACTGATGGTTGTGCTGGGATTAAATGGATTTGGATAGTTTTGGTTCAGTACAAAACTACTCGGCTTTTCAGCTACATCTTCGATCGAAGTGCTAACTCCTAAGCCTTGAATCCTGATATTGTCTAACCACAGTTCAGTATCTGTTAAGGCGTCATCTTCGGCTACAATTTGGAACCCATCTACTGCTTTCCAATCGAAGTCACCCTGTGGATTAAACCAGGTATTAGCATCATAGCTTCCCATTTCAGTGAATTGCGTTAAGGGAATAACAACCTCTTGCCAGCTTCCATCCCAATTAATATCATTAGGCCCAACTTTGATATTCATTCTCCAAGGACGGTCCCCCACTTCCCCCGTTTTTGTATCTATAAAACGTAAATCAAATGCCCCACTATTTATTCCACGGACATCAAACGCCAATTCGTATGCATTTTCAACTAGTAAAGACATATCCTTGTCTGGTCTAAAATCGAATCCTATATGATTATACTGTGCAGCTCCCGTCCAATAAATACTAAACGCCCCTTCATTAACCGATTCTTTATTGTAAAAATCGAGGTCACCTGTACTGATATTATGTTCTCCAAAAACTCCAGAAGCGGTATAATCAAGATATATTGAAATATCATCCGTTTCTGGTTTGGCTACGTATTCAGATTGTGGAGGAACAGTAAACCCTAGTGCTTCTACTAAAGACACATTGATATCGTAATCAAAAAGTTCATTGGTTCCCGGTTCAAAAAGGCCAAACCCACCTTGATAATCCCAAATCGTCCAGCTATGTCCTGTTTCATTTAGGTATTCCGAAACCACCTTATACCAAATAGCTCTGGATTCATTATCGCTATTTGGCGCATAGACACCAAATTCACCACAAAATACGATAACGCCTCTGGATTCCGCAAAATCAACAGCGATATCCAAATACTCCCTGATCTTTTCTGCGTTTCCTTCATTTATATAATTGTTGAAGGCCCCTTGAACCCAAGTACCCGCCAACGAAACTGGAAGACTTGGCATATTGGAAGCATCGTAAGGAAAGGGGATTCCACCCAAATCAGCCATAGAAGGATCGGTCCAGCTAGCCCCTTGATGTGTCAGCACAAAAGGATCGTAAAAATGAAAGGTGTAAATCAAATTGTCATCTTCATATTCCGGCATAAAGCGTAGACTTCTAATTCCATTATAATCCGAAGGACCAACGATGATGGTGTGTTTGGTATCAACTGTTCTAATGGCGTTGATCACATCCAGTTGAATTGCATTCCATACATCATTTGAAATTCCATGTGGCTCATTTAATACTTCGTAGTAGATCAGCGTTGATCTTGGCTCATAGTGCGCTGCAATTTGTGTCCAAACAGGAACGAGAATGTCACCTATATTTGGGTCGGTTGCTATAATAGGATGAAAAGAATGGTTATCAAGAATTAAATTTATTTCCAGTTCTTCTGCCCAATCAACCACTTGGTCTAAGAAAAAATAGAGTAATGAATCTACTTTGTATTCGGGAGCGGTACCAACCATCGAATGTAAGCGAATGGGTAGTCTGACCGTATTAGCGCCTAAACTCTTAATATTTTCGAAGTCTTCTTTGCTGTATTTGGAAAAATCAATCTGCCTAGTAGATGAGGATTGAAACCAGTTTGTCAGATTCACACCTTTTGAAAATTCAACCCCATTGATTTCAGTACCACCTTTCGCTTGTGCATATACGCTTATAGTGGTGAATACAATTACGGTAAGTAGTAGAATGTTTTTGCGCATAGCAATCCCAATTTTAAATGAATAACAATTCAAGATATTTAATATTCGAAGAATGCTTAAATATTGTTGGTCTTCGAGTAAGGTATATAAAAACTCTGTTTTTTATCTCTTACAAAACAGACTCTATAATGTTATCGAAATCAAATATAGTCGGGAAAACGATAGGTACTTCTTTCCTCAATGATAAATCACAAAGAAATAATCCACAATCTCACCAAAGTCGTTTGAAACAATTAAAGAAGGTGTAGGTAGCTAATAAGCTAATAATAGTAAGAAGATGTTAGAACACCGAATCTAAAAGAGTATGGAGTTTAGTAGTTATTAGGATGAATCATCACTTACCAACAAATTTATATCAACTTGGCTAATAAGTCATATACAGTATATTAAGAACGAACATCAGCATATAACACAAAATTGATATTAAATGACTGAATTGATTTCCATAGAATGGCTAAATGAAAATCTAAATGATAAAGATTTGGTCTTATTAGACGCAAGTTTACCAAAAACAGCAGAAGGAAATATTTCTCCCCATCATTTAAAAACTATTCCTGGAGCAAGGTACTTTGACCTAAAAAATAGTTTTTCAAAAAGCAATAGTCCGTTTCCGAACACACTTCCCTCAGAAGAGCAGTTTGAGACCGAATGTCAAAAACTGGGAATCCATCAAACTTCAAAAATTGTAGTATTTGATAATCTCGGAATCTATTCAAGTCCAAGAGTTTGGTGGATGTTTAAAATAATGGGACATCATAATATTTCAGTCTTAAACGGAGGGCTTCCTGAATGGATAAACAACGGATTTTCAGTAGTGAGCAGAGAAGTCAATCATTATAAACTAGGAAACTTTAAAGCTAAGCCACATAAAGAGTTAGTAAAAAGCTATCAAGACATTTTAGATAATGTAGATACCAAATTGTTCAACCTAATTGACGCTCGTTCAAAAGGGCGTTTTAATGGAACCGAAAAAGAACCAAGAAAACATTTAAAAAGTGGGCATATTCCAAACTCAATTAACATTCCTTACAATTCTGTTCTTGATGAAGGGAAATTTAAACCAGTATGGGAACTAAAAAAGATATTTGACGACAAATGCCCTGACAAAAAGACTTTAGTATACAGTTGCGGTTCAGGGCTAACAGCATGTATCGTAATGCTTGCTGCTGAGATAATCAATAAAAAAGGGAAGCACATTTATGATGGATCTTGGTCTGAGTGGGCTGAACTTCAAAAGTTAATAGAAGATGTTGTGTAACACTGTATAACAAATCATAGCACCCAACGGAATGCTATGCCTGTAATACTCACCCCTATGAATTACCCCAATCTCTATCCCGACCAATTAAATAAGTAATCATTAAATTCTTTAGAAATTATGACGGATTATGCTATCTGAATGAATATTTCTTATAATTTTTGACTATTAATAACACTTCAAATTAATTCTTAAAATACATTCCACCTACTACATAACCATTGATTAAAACAATAGAGAACTCAACATCCTACCGATACTTGGTTATCTTTACGCCCTATGAATGAGTATTTAAAGCTGAATGAACATTTTAAGTCGATTATTCTACAGAGAACTGGAGCTTCTTCTTTATTTGAAAAAGAGACGATTCAAGAATTGTGGAGCGGATATGGGAAAATCATACGAATCGGATTGGAGAATGCCTCTGTCGAAAGTGTAGTTGTGAAACATGTTCAGCTGCCCGTTAATAACAATCACCCCCGTGGGTGGAATACGGATATCAGTCATCAACGAAAACTGAAGTCATATAAAGTAGAAACTACCTGGTATAACACTTACAGTAAAAATAGCGCTGCTCGTCTTCCGCAGTGTTTAGCCATTGGGACGCAAAATGATGAGGTCCTAATTGTACTCGAGGATTTAGATGAAGCGGGCTATCACTTGCGTAAAAAAACGGTCACATGGGAAGAAATAGCTGAGTGTTTGGCCTGGTTGGCAAAATTTCACGCAACATACCTAGGAAAAATTCCTGAAGGGCTTTGGGAAGTAGGAACCTATTGGCATTTGGAAACCCGTCCACAGGAATTAGCCATATTAGATGATCAACGTTTGATGGATGCCGCTCCTGTCATTAATGAAAAATTGAATTCCTGTGCGTTCAAAACCTTCGTTCACGGGGATGCCAAGCTGGCAAACTTCTGTTTTGCAAAGGATGGAAAAGTTGCTGGGGTAGACTTTCAGTATGTAGGTGGCGGATGTGGAATGAAAGATGTAGCGTATTTTATAGGAAGTTGTCTAAACGAAAGTGAGTGTGAACGTTTAGAAACACAAATCTTAGATACCTATTTCAAGTATTTACAAAGTGAGCTCGAAGAAAGAAATGAAGCGCTAGAGACGGAATGGCGATCTTTATATAGAGTAGCTTGGGCTGACTTTCATCGCTTTATAAAAGGTTGGAGCCCAGGTCACTGGAAAATTAATAGTTATAGCGAACGTATAACAAAAGAAGTGATTAAAAGTCTATAGGAATGGATCTGTTAAAACTTACCCACATAGCGATTAAGGCAGCCCTTTCAGCAGGAAAAGTCATTCAGAAGTATATTAATGATGACATTTTAGTGGAGAAAAAGAAAGGAGGAGCAAGCTATGCCTCACAAGTCATAACCTCGGTAGACCTGGAATGTGAAAAAACCATTCGCTCTCATCTACTTCCCACTTGTGATGAATTTGGTTTAGCACTTTTATCGGAAGAGACCATAGACGACGGTGGTAGATTTGAAGAAGATTTTTTTTGGTGCATTGATCCAATGGACGGAACGCTTGCTTTTATCAATAAACAACCGGGTTTTTCTGTATCTATTGCTTTAATGGCAAAAGATGGGACACCATACATTGGTGTAGTATTTGATCCCAGCACGGATACTTTGTACCATGCAATCAAAGGAAATGGAGCTTATAAAAATGGCAGTCCATGGCTAATTAAGCATACAAATGACCATTTAACCTATGTGACAGATCGAAGGCTAAAGCATACCCCTCGGGCAGACGAAATAGAAAGCTTCCTACATGAAAATGTTGAGAAATTGAGTTTGACTGGGATAAAAGAAATTGCTGGAGCGGGAGCCGTATTGAATGGAATTCTTGTACTTGAAAACGGCCCTGCATGTATGTTAAAGCTTCCAAAAAAAGAAAGCGGTGGAGGGAGCGTATGGGACTTTGCAGCTACAGCGTGTATTTACCAAGAATTGGGGTTGCCCGCAACAAACTTTGAAGGCGGGCGGTTGGACTTAAACAGAAAAGATGGCACATTCATGAATCACGAAGGCGTCTTTTATGCTAACTTAATCATAGAGAAATAAGAATAAGTAGTTGGATAGCAAATTGAGTACAAAACAAAGAAACTGACTTTATAAGTATTATCTCCAATCTACTAAGATTTTAAAAATAAGCTCATCTTTGTACCTTGCTATTAAACCTATCCAATCCTTGAACTCGCTATGAGTTTAATTAGATCACAGAAAACACAAACAGCTAAGAATGCATTTAAAATCATAGCTACTCCCTGACGACACGTTGAATAAAACTCTCATCTTTGTTTTCGAAAAATAGCAATCTCACCACTAGGTGAAACTCTTAAGCAAATTAATATTTATCAAAATAGACCTATGGATAACACCAATAGCCTTCCGCCACAAGATGAACGTATCATAATCGTAACCGGAGCAAATGCTGGCTTAGGCTATGAAACAACACTAATGTTGGCCAGAAAAGGTGCAAAAGTCATAATGGCTTGCCGGAATTTATCAAAAGCCAATACAGCTAAAACTGAGATAGAAAAAGTGGCGCCAAATGCAGATTTAGAAGTCATGGAAATCGACTTGAGTAGCTTGAAATCTGTTCGGAATTTTGCAACAACCTTTAAGTCAAAATTCAACCGTTTGGATGTTTTGATAAATAATGCTGGGGTAATGACACCACCTTACACAAAAACTAAAGATGGATTTGAATTACAGTTAGCTGCAAATTACCTAGGTCATTTCTTACTCACGGGCTTATTGCTCGATACCATCCAAAATACCCCTCAATCCAGAGTTGTAACCTTGAGCTCAATTGCTCATAAAGATGGTAAAATCAATTTTGATGACCTACAAAGCGAGAAAAAATACTCTGCATCAGTCGCGTATGCCCAGTCAAAGCTAGCTTGTTTGATGTTTACTTTTGAACTACAAAGAAGGTTGGAAAAACAAGATGGTAATCAAACAATTTCAACGGCCTCTCATCCAGGTATTGCTACCACTGAATTGGGTAGACACATACCCAAGATACTCTATACCCTTTTGAGATATACGATTGCACCATTTTTGATGCATGCTCCGGTAGAAGGTGCAAAACCAACAATTCTTGCTGCTATTGGTGAAGCAAAGGGTGGCGATTATTTTGGACCTACAGGCTTTAAAGAGATGAAAGGGGTAGCAGGTAAGGCGACATCTACAGATTTATCGAAAGATGAAACTATAGCAAAACGTCTTTGGGAAGTGTCAGAAGAATTGGTGGATTTAAAATATTTATGATCTAAAATTGGATCTTGAAAGATGGCTTTAGAACATAAAAGTCACACGCAATTAAGCCTACACATAATTCGTTTAATGACTGAATTCAAGATTCAAAATTGTTGAGCAATACATTATTTGATGAACTGTTTACACAGCAAATAAGCATCACTACTAGGCAACAATTTGGTCCAGATGCCTTGATCGAAACTAAGGAAAATATGGATATCAACTTAGGGCATGGATTAGGTTAGTAACTATTAGCATTGCCCTATGGATATGGAGCTTTTAAGGAAGGACATGCCAAAGGATTTCAACATTACTCCATTATTTTTCCTGAAAAACGTATAGCAATACTACTTCTTTCAAATAGCGACAACGTGGGGAGTGTGTTTAAGGAACTTTTAGAAATCAGCATTGGAGATACTTATATGCCTTGGAAATGGGGAAATTACATCTCTTATGATTATGAGTATTGCTAAGTTAGGCGCTAACCCTCACAACTACCCATTATCGAATAATTACGCCCCACAAAAAATCGGCTCACACAATTAACTAACTAAACCCAATATGCTTAGCTTATTGATTAACTTGTATTCACTTATTTTGATCTAACTAAAAAGCATAGCATGAGAAGAAACACAGAAAAGCCATCTCCAGAAGCAAAAGCCCTTTCTCTTTTTTTGATGGCCTATAAAACCACAAGCCCTATTTTCAAAGAGAAATCTAAACGTATTAATAAGCAGTGGGATCTTGTGCAAAGTGGTGAATTAAGCAAAAGCGATTATATGGAAGAAGTGCAGCAAATGTTAACATCCTTTGGTGGTTATACAGAGGTGGTGGAGAAAACGGTTAGGTTTTACATTAAAACAACCGGTGAATGGAAGTTAGAGGGCAAGGACAAGTATTGCTTAGACGCAAAGCAGATTGCTGATAAAATTATGACTAAGTAGATACTTTGATTAACAGCTAAAGCTAGCTATAGAACAAATATTTTCGAATTACTTTTATTTAAAAAAGGGCTAAGATTAGTTGGTCGTTCTTGATAAGATCGAAAAATGGTGGACAAATAATTGTCTCCAACTCACTTTATACATATAAAAGTAGATATTTCGCACTATTTCTTGACTCGGAAGGAAGTAGAAAAGGCCTGCATTCTCCAAACTATAAAAAAAAACCAAGTCTAAAAATCCCTCACTTTCTTAAACTAATAACACGAAACCCAACTATTAATGAGCAACTAAATACCATTTCAAATGTTCGAAGAACGGAGATTAGTCATAGCTACAAAACACAAAAAGGAAAAAGTGATAGCTTCGCTTATGGAAAAAGCGTTTGGTGTTAGCTGTTTTGTAAATGAAAAATTTGACACTGATTTATTGGGGACATTCTCAGGTGAAATTGAACGAAAGCTTGATCCCATTGCCTCAGCAAGGCAAAAATGTTTGATGGCAATGGAGCTAAGTAATTGCGATTTAGGTATAGCAAGTGAAGGGTCTTTCGGGCCACATCCCTCTATGTATTTTGTAAGTGCAGATGATGAGTTTTTAATTTTTATTGACAAGAAGAATAATTATGAAATTATAGTTAGAGAGTTAAGCACCGATACAAATTTCAATGGAAAAGAGATTAAAACCGAAGAAGAACTTTTAGCATTTGCCAAGGCTATAAACTTCCCATCACATGGGTTAATTCTTCGCAAATCGAAATCAAGTAACGATTCTATTATAAAGGGTATCACCAATAAAAATCGGTTAGAACAAGCTTTTAATGAGTTATTTGATAAGTTCAACTCCGTTTATGTAGAAACAGATATGAGGGCAATGTTTAACCCATCTCGTATGAAGGTGATAGAAGCTGCAACCAAAAAATTGATAACGAAAATAAACTCCTTTTGTCCACAGTGTAGTCAGCCAGGCTTCGGAATTACAGATACTAAAAGTGGCTTAGCATGTGGATTCTGCGGTTCTCCGACCAATTCAACCTTAAGTTACATTTATGTATGTCAGCACTGTTCATACACTAAAGAAGAAAAATATCCTCACAATAAAACAACTGAAGATCCTGTGTATTGCGACTATTGTAACCCTTAAAATAATTAAACACCCTCTTGTACTTTTATTATTAAACTTGTCAATTTGTACTTTTGGGCAACAAATCAAGCCATCAACAACTGGGCTTGACGTGTTGAGCAAGGAAAAAAAATAATGCATTACGACTACATAGCTACATGAGTTTGACGATACTAATTACTGATTTGACAAAAATTTGGCCAAGAATACCTTTCTAGATAAACGAACTGAATTTCAAATTATCCTCGTCTAGCCGTCTTTTCGGACTACATCTATCCTTAAATATCAGATTGCGGATCATGTCTACAGTGATCATTATTAAGATTGTGCTTTATGTTCATAATGGAAATTCTAAATATCATGTCATATAGCTAATGATTAATTAAACAATAATGTGAATGAATTGTACTATTATAATTGTTTGGTGTACATAAAATTGAGTTAATATTTTTACCCTAATAAAAATTGGCTATATATGATAAAGAGAAAGGAAATAGTGCCCTTTATTTTTGATAAAATGCTTTCTGACCATACTCGTGAGAAAGCTGAAAAAATTATACTCAATATAGCTATACTTAGTTTTTTCATGCACTTAGCAGTAATCTACCTTATAAAATTTGGATTAATAGATCTTCCAGCAAACTCAGAATTACTACTAAATCCCATTTCGGCGGCTTACACCCCTTTTTCTTTTATACTTATCTATGAAGTCTATTTACTAATCTACTATTTACCTCAATCCTTCACGACCTACATAACCAAACAGTACGAAATTATTACCCTTATAATTATTCGTAAGCTATTTAATGACCTATCCTATTTAGAACTTACTTCAGATTGGTTTGAAATTAAAGGGGACTTGCAGTTCACTTACGATTTAGTTGCCTCCTTAATCCTCTATTATTTAATCTTCCTATTCCTCAAACAAGGGAAACGAGCCGTTGTTGATCAAGAAAATATTGATCCCACAATCCATAGGTTTATAAATACAAAAAAGCTGATAGCAATTGTTCTTGTTCCACTCTTCTTTGCCATGGCCTTGTACACTCTAATAGATTGGGCAGCAGGTGTTTCCCTATACAATGATGAATCAATTTCATTTGAAAGTATAAACAATCTCTTTTTCGAAGATTTCTTCTTGGTACTCATTCTGGTAGATGTTGTATTACTTCTGATATCCTTTTTCTACACAAATCAGTTCCATAAAATCATGAGGAATTCTGGTTTCATTATATCCACTATTTTAATCCGGATGTCCTTTGGTGTAAGTGGATTAATAAGCACCGTATTGATTGTTGTAGCTGTGCTCTTTGGATTATCAATCTTATATATTCACAATAGGTACGAGAAAGACACTTTAGTTAGTGATGTTTAATAGTTTGACGTAATTATACCTGAATTTTTTAGAAAGCGCTGAATCCTAACACAACTATAGGTTTTAAATTGGCTAAATCAGACAATGTGACCATTGATATGTTTAACTCTGTGGGACAAAAGTGAAAACTATTTTCACAAGGCAAACATAAACTTAGATGCTTCAAATCTTCCTTCAGGAACCTAATTCTATATGCTAAGAAGCAGCGAATTTTCTCGAACTAAGGAAATGATGCTCCACAGAATTCTATTTGATATTTGTTAGATGACCCCCAAACCCTCACTCTTAATCAGAGAGGGGGGTTTTTAATACTTACTAGTTGCATATTGAACAGATAAAAGGAATAAATACATACTAGTGCAGTATCAAAGTAGACTAATAGCAACTAGAACATTAAGCAGTATGTTCTGAATCAAATTGATTTAATTACGGTTTTAAACAAAGTTAGTATATTGAATCACAAACATCAGCATAAGTACCGAATCAGAATTGAACGCGCCATTTTCATGCATTCTCAAACTCTTTGTGAGTAAGCCAATAAATCAATTGCAATGAATGAAAAGCTTAAAAATAATGCCGTAGGATTCTACAAAATGGCATTTAAAGGAAATCCAAGAAGAGCAATAGAACTATATGTTGGCTCTGAATATATTCAGCATAATCCTGACGTTAAAAATGGAACTCAAGGTTTTATTGAATATTTTGAGCGCAGGAAACGAGAATATCCTGACAAATCAATTAAATTCGTGCGGATAATTGCAGAAAATGATCTGGTGGCACTTCATACCCATCAAATTTGGCCTGATAATGATGAATATGTGACTATGGATTTTTTTAGACTCGACACTAATGGAAAAATTGTAGAGCATTAGGATGCTATTCAGCAGATACCAAAATATGCCGCTAACAATAACAAAATGTATTAACAGAAAAATAGAACAAACGAATGGGAAAAACGATATATGCTCTAACTGGTGTTACAGGGCTATTTGGACGAAATGTCTTCTTTGAAATAATTAAAGATAATCTGGAAGAATTAAGCAATATCGAATTTATCATTTTAGGTAGATCTTCAAGGAATGAAAGTCTAAAAAAACGTATAAAAAACATATTTTTCAGTGAAGGAGTAAATTACTTATCAGTTGACGATAGCAATAATCGTAATTTTGACAAGTTTTTTGAAGAAAATATCACATATGTAGATATTAATCTATCTCGAACAGAAATAATATCTAAAACCGAGCGTGAAAAACTTTTAGGGAAATCTATAACGTACTTCATGCACATAGCGGCTGTAACAGATTTCAGAACAGATCCAAAAGTAATTGAGACACTAAATCAACAAAATGTAGTAGGAACAGCTCAAATACTAGAGCTTTGTAAAGGATTAGAGATTCAAGAATTTTGCCACGTGAGTTCTGCTTATGCTTGTGGTGATACCTATGGAGATATTCAACCAGATTACACTAAGTTAGATCAGCCATTTAGAAATCACTATGAGAAGACAAAGTTACAAGGAGAGTTACTCGTAAAGGAATACCAAAAGAGTACGGGTGTTCGATGTAGAATCTTTAGACCTTCTATAATTGTGGGTAAACTTATGGAAAATGTAAAAGGTGAAATATGTAAGTACGATACAATATATGGATGGGCTTATTTTTTCCTTAAATGGAAATTAAAAAATCAATCAGACATCATACATACAGTTTATGACAATAATGTAGAGGTGAATTTAAGGATTGCCGTTAATTCTACAACAGGATTGAATCTAGTTCCTGTAGATTTTGCCGCAAAAATGATGTATCAAGTTTGTAAACAAGACCTTAATGGAGATTATTTTCATTTAGTGAATGCTCAGGAAACAAATAATGCGCTTGTTGCAAGAAAAATTCTTGAATTATTTAATATAACCGGATATGAATTAGTTAAAAATATCCCGAAAAATATGAATATTATTGAAAGTTTTTACTACAAAACTATTGGAAATATCTTTACTGCCTACATTACGCAAGAAGAAATGAATTTTAATACAGATAACTTACAAGAAATCTACACTAAACAGAATCTGCATTGTCCTGAAGTAAACGAGCTTAGTCTTGAAACACTGCTAAATTATGCTAAATCAAAAAATTTCGGGCTAAACTAAACGTGTTTTCACCACAATCGATAGCGTTTTCTAGTTATGTCTTTGCGGACGAAGGAATTGAGATCCTGAATCTCCATGCTGCTTAACTCCTTCTCTTTGATTGCGGGCTATTAGGCAGCTGTTCAAAAAAAATTAGCCCGACAGGATTCAGGGATTTCTAAAAATTCTATCCTCTTCTAACCTACCAATTCGTAATTTATCAAAATGAATACACCCTTTTCCATTGCCATACATGGCGGCGCAGGAACCATCCAGAAAGAATATATGAGCGAGGACAAAGAACTCGCCTACAACAACGCTCTTTCTTCAGCAATCAATGCTGGATTTAACGCCCTAGAGAACAAAAAAACAGCTTTAGATGCTGTTGAACTTGCTGTTTCCATTCTAGAAGATTCCCCCCTTTTTAATGCTGGAAAAGGCTCTGTCTTTACCAACCAAGGTACGCACGAAATGGATGCGTCTATTATGGAAGGAAAAACACTTTTCGGTGGTGCTGTAGCTGGTGTATCTGGAATTAAGAACCCGATCCAATTAGCTAGAAAAATTATGGATCAATCAGGGCATGTTTTTTTAGCTGGCAATGGAGCCTTGGATTTTGCAAAAGAACATGGATTTACTATTCAAGATAAAGACTATTTTTATGACGAACTTCGCTATCAACAATGGCAAGAAGCGCTAAAATCAGGCGTTGTTCAGCTAGATCATTCCCCTCTTAAGGAAAATAAATTTGGTACCGTTGGAGCCGTTGCGCTTGATCAATTTGGAAATCTTGCTGCTGCCACTTCAACTGGCGGCATGACCAATAAGAAATATGGCCGTGTTGGTGATAGCCCCATGCTTGGTGCTGGAAATTACGCCAATAACAAGACTTGTGCGGTTTCCTGTACAGGAAGTGGTGAGTTTTTTATCCGTGCTGTGGTTGCTTACGACGTGAGCTGCTTAATGGAATATAAAGAATGCACGCTTGCTGAAGCTTGTGAAATTGTAGTTCAACAAAGATTGGTTGCCATTAACGGCGATGGTGGGCTTATAGCCGTAGATGCTAAAGGGAATATTTGTCTCGAATTCAATACCGACGGAATGTACAGAGCAATGAAAAAAAGTACAGGCGAAATGTCTATTGGGATTTATAGGTAGCAACTAAAAATTTTGCGGAAGTGGCGGTTATTTCTGCGTTAATCTGCGATATCTGCGAGAGTTAAAAGATTCAGAATTTACTTATACACAGAGGCAAATTAGTGTTCCAGCTATCTATCTGATAGTGATTTAATGAATAACCAATTACTGATAGAAAAAGGTGAGTTGCGAAGCAACCCCTCGCCGTAGCCAAAATACCACGAGCGAAGCGAGAAACGCCGCCTAAATATATTCAGCATCCATTGGTGAAATATTAATTTCTCGGTTGTCTATGGTAAATTTATCGTTATTGGCCAAAATGTGAACCACCAAATTCCCAAGACTTATAGGGGTGCCTTCAGATAATTCGCTATGGGTATTATGAGTAAGTTTACTCGGGTCAAAAACCAGCACCATTCCTGAGCCAATCACTTTAAATTGATTTCTCTGCTCAATTACTATACCCGTATCTTCGGCTAAACCCAAGCCCAATAAATTTGGGTGAATCGCCATTGCTTCTGCAATTCTACCAAATCTCCCTCTTTTTACAAAGTGAGTGTCAATTACTAAACCCGGTAATAAACCCAACCCCTTTCTCATTAGAACCGCACCTTTGTTTAACGATTCCTGACTACTTCCGCCTGCAATCATATACTCGCTCATTGCCATTGCCCCAGCACTAGTTCCAGCAATTACAAAACGTTCGTTCTGGTATCTATCCGATAGAATTTGGTGCGCTTTTGTATTTCCTATAAACTTAGCAATCTTACTTTGATCGCCACCCGAAAACATAATAGCATCTGCCTGTTCGAGTATTCTTATAGTTTCTTTAGTCTCGCTTTGTAACCGATTTCTGATATCAAGAACGTGAAGATTAGAACATCCCAACTTGCTAAATGCTTTTTCGTAATTCCCAGAAACTTCTTTTGGAATACTTGAAGCGGTTGGAATAATCACAATATTCGCACCTGCCCCGCCTGCTTCTTTTACAACATGGCTAAGAATGCTGTCTTCAACAAAATCTACACTGTAACTTTCGCTTTGTTCTAAGCCTTTATCTTCATTTCCACCAATGGGTATCAATATTCCTTTTGCAATCATATACTGAGTTTGACTTATTCTATTATTAAATTATTATTTCGGTCAATGAATTTTATTTACCTTCGGTTAGAAGTATAAGCATAAAGTAATTGTAAAAACTAAGTTATAACCCATGATTATTCGTGAAATTAATGCCATGCGAGGACCAAACTATTGGTCTATTCGTCGAAATAAGCTAATTGTAATGGTTCTTGACCTCGAGGATTTAGAGCAAAAACCTACGAATGCTATTGAGGGTTTTAGAAAACGATTAGAAGCTTTACTGCCTACATTGTATACGCACCGATGTTCAGAAGCTGTAGAAGGTGGTTTCTTTATGCGGGTTGATGAAGGCACCTGGATGGGCCATGTAATTGAACACATAGCTTTAGAAATTCAAACACTTGCTGGCATGGATGTTGGCTTTGGGAGAACTCGAGGCTACGGTGAAGAAGGCGTATATCATGTAGTTTTTTCTTATATGGAAGAAAAAGTTGGCCGATTTGCAGCAACAACATCTGTGCGAATTGCCGAAGCACTGATCGCCGGTGAAGACTATGACCTAGAACCTGACATTCAATATATGCGGGAACTACGTGAAGGCGAGAGGTTGGGTCCGTCAACAGGCAGTATTATTGAGGAAGCAGAATCAAGAGGCATTCCATGGATGCGGTTGAACAAATACTCACTTTGTCAGCTCGGATACGGGAAAAATCAAAAGAGAATTCAAGCAACTGTAAGTAGCCAAACTAGCAGTATTGCTGTAGAATTAGCTTGCGATAAAGAAGATACCAAATATATCCTAGAACAAGCAGAAGTCCCCGTTCCTAAAGGGGAAATCGTACGTACTGAGGCCGGTTTGAAAGAGGCAATACCCTATGTAGGTTACCCATTAGTTATAAAACCGATAAATGGAAATCATGGCCGTGGAATTACCGCAAATCTAACAAATTGGGAAGATACCTTAGTTGCATTTGAAGCTGCCAAAGAGATTTCCAAATCAGTAATTGTAGAACGTTTTATCATTGGTGATGACTACCGTTTATTGGTAATCGATTACAAGTTAGTAGCGGCAGCTAAAAGAACGCCCGCTTTTGTAACTGGTAACGGAACATCCACTATTCAAGAATTAATTGATGAAGTTAATGCTGATGAACGCCGTGGTTATGGCCATGAAAAAGTGTTGACACAAATCACTGTTGATTCCATGACCAAAGCCATCTTAAAAGACAATGGCAAATCCTTAGATTCTATTCTTGAAGAAGGTGAATGGCTGGCTTTGAAGAATACGGCTAATTTAAGCACCGGCGGAACTTCAACCGATGTAACCGATATAGTACATCCATATAATGTTTTTATGGCGGAAAGAATCGCCAGACTTATTGGACTAGATATTTGTGGGATTGATATTATGACCACAAATATTAGTACGCCCCTGCATAAAACTGGAGGCGCTATTTTAGAAGTAAATGCTGGACCTGGTTTTAGAATGCATCTTGCTCCTTCCGAGGGTTTACCACGCAATGTTTCTGGCCATGTAATCGATATGCTCTTCCCACCTGGTTTAGAGTCTAGAATTCCAATTGTTGCCATTACAGGTACAAATGGTAAGACTACAACTACTCGCTTAGTTGCTCACATTATGAGAATGAAAGGGTTTAAAGTTGGCTACACTACAACAGATGGCGTGTATATCCAAAACCGATTAATGATGTCTGGAGATTGTACTGGCCCAGCTAGCGCAGAGTTTGTTCTCAGAGATCCAACAGTAGATTTTGCCGTGCTAGAATCAGCCAGAGGTGGTATACTCCGCGCTGGTCTAGGTTTCAAATCATGTGATGTGGCCATCGTTACAAATATTGCTCCTGATCACCTCGGTTTAAAAGGAATCAATACAATAGAACAATTAGCACGAGTAAAGGGTGTGGTTCCAGAAACCGTACATGCCGGTGGCTATGCCATTCTTAATGCCGACGACGAATTGGTGTATGGAATGAGAAAAAGTGTCTCAGCGAACGTTGCATTATTTTCTATGGATGAGAACAATCCCCATATAAAATCTATTGCTAAAGTAGGTGGCTTATCCGCTATTTACGAAAATGGATTTATTACCATTTGCAGAGGCGAGTGGAAAATGCGAATCACTAAAGCCATAAATGTACCGCTTACTTTTGATGGGAAAGCTTCTTTCATGATTCAAAATGTACTACCCGCGGTACTTGCTGCTTATGTGCAAAGCGTTCCTTTAGAAGACATTAAAGTTGCATTAGAATCCTTTATACCCTCGCCTTCTCAAACCCCTGGACGACTAAATATGTTCGAATTTAAAGACTTTACCGTTCTTCTCGATTATGCACACAACGTTGCGGGTTTGAAAGCTTTGGGTAATATGCTCCAAAAGATGGAAAACACCCCCAAAGTGGGCATCATTGCGGGTATAGGAGATCGTAGAGTTGAAGATAATAATGGCATTGGCGAAGTGGCCGCCGAAATGTTCGATGAGATTATTATCAGGCAAGACAAACATCTACGGGGTAAATCTGAAACCGAATTGATTGATATGCTTTCAGACGGCATTAAAAAAGTGAATCCGAATAAGAAAATCACCATTATTCCTAAAGAAAGTGAAGCTATTGAGTTCGCCATCAAAAATGCAAAAAAGGGCAGCATGATTGTAATTTGCAGTGATGTAGTTCCAGATGCGCTTGCTTTAGTTAGTAAATTCAAGGAAGAAGAAGCAAAAAACTTGTATGCATTTACTCATGATGACATCCCTAATTTGTAGCTGAAATCTGACGCTAAATGATAAATTGGGCTAACTATTTTGAGATTATAGCTGAGAAGCGGAATCTCTGTAGTGTAGACTTCCCAGACGAATCAAGTGAGATCCGCAATCTACCTGCACTACCCCTGTTTCTAGATTTCGGATCAATTCTTCAATAATCAAATAGCACTAATTCTTTCTGCATCATATATTATTGAATAGATTCAAAACGTATTATACAGTATGATTATTAGCGCAAATAATGAAAAATGAAAAAAACCCTCCTACTTATAATGGCAGTATTCGGAATGAGCCAAATTACGCATGCACAACAAGAAGATAAATACCAATGGCTTGAAGAAGTTGATAGCGAAAAAGCTTTAGAATTTGTGAATGACTTAAGCAAAACTACCTTTGAAAAGCTTAGTGCAGAAAAAGACTATCAGTCAATTTTTGACAAGGGTTTGGCCATTTACAATTCTTCTGAACGTATTGCCTATCCAAGTATTCGAGGCAATTACGTCTACAATTTTTGGAAGGACAAAGACCACATAAGAGGTATTTGGCGTAGATGCCTTCTAACCAATTATATAAGTGGAGACTTAGTGTGGGAAACCCTTCTTGACATAGATCAGCTATCTGAAAAAGACAATATTAAATGGGTTTATAAGGGAAGTAGCGGACTTTACCCTGATTATAATCGTTTCCTAATTCAGTTGTCTAATGGCGGTGGTGATGCGGTTATTATCAAAGAGTTTGATGTAAATAAGAAGGAATTCATAGATGATGGTTTTTTTATTGATGAATCTAAAGGCGGTGCCAGCTACTTAGATGAAAATACCTTGATTGTATCTACCAACTTTGGAGAAGGCAGCATGACTACTTCTGGTTATCCAAGTCAAACAAAAATTTGGAAACGTGGTACTTCCTTAAAAGATGCTCAACTCATTTATGAGGGTAAAGCAACTGATGTGGGAACTTGGGGTGGTGTTATGCGCGATGGCTCAAAAACTTATACCATGATTAGCCGAGCTATGACGTTCTATTCAAGTAAAAGCTTGATTTGGCAGGATGATAAAATCATCGAGTTAGCTATTCCTGAAGATGCAAGAGCTAGCGGCATTTTGGGTAACCAGTTGATTGTTCAATTAAAATCAGATTGGATCATAAACTCAAAGACCTATAAAACTGGAACACTTATAAGCCTAGATTTTCAAGAACTGCTAAAAGGGAATAAAAAAATTGAAGTGATCATAGAACCAGATGAATTTTCAAGCATTTCTGGAGTCTCTACTACCAAAAATAAATTACTGATTAACCTTTTAACAAATGTTACTAGTCAGTTGCATATTTCCACCTTTAATAATGGCTCCTGGACTAACGAAATAGTTGGCGCTCCCGAATATGGCTCTATCTCAATTGTTGCTACTAACGATATAGATGACCAATATTTCTTTGATTTTGAAAACTTCATTACCCCTTCCACCTTGTATTATGCCAATGCAAGTACTAACACTTTCGAAGCCTACAAATCACTTCCTGCATTTTTTGATGCAACTGAACTTGAGGTAACACAGTTCAAGGCAAAGTCAAAAGACGGTACCATGGTTCCTTATTTTATGGTGTCTAGGAAAGAGCTAAAAATGGATGGGACTAACCCAACTTTAGTCTATGCTTACGGTGGATTTGAAATTTCTATTTCCCCTTTTTATGCTGCAACTTATGGCGTTTCTTGGCTTGAAAAAGGTGGCGTTATGGTTCTAGCTAATATCCGTGGTGGTGGTGAATTTGGTCCAAAATGGCATCAAGAGGGAATGAAAGAAAACCGCCAAAATGTGTTTGATGATTTATATGCCGTAACGGAAGACCTAATTGCCAAAAAGGTTAGCTCTCCTAGACATTTAGGCGTAATGGGTGGAAGTAATGGCGGCTTATTGGTTGGTGTTGCCTTTACACAGCGTCCAGATTTATACAATGCTATAGTTTGTCAAGTGCCTTTACTGGATATGCAGCGCTACAACAAACTATTGGCTGGCGCTAGCTGGATGGGTGAATACGGAAACCCTGATATCCCCGAAGAATGGGAATACATCAAAAAATACTCTCCTTACCATAATGTTAGCGAAGATAACGACTATGCTGAAGTGTATTTCTACACCTCAACACGCGATGATAGAGTTCACCCGGGTCATGCCCGAAAAATGGCGGCAAAAATGACTGATATGGGCTATAAAATCTATTACTATGAAAATACCGAAGGCGGACATGCGGGTTCTTCCACCAACGAACAAAGTGCCAAATCAAACGCTATGACTTTCTCCTATTTGTTAATGAAATTGAGGTGAAATTGAAATGACCTCAAGTTCGTCATTCCATGAGCTTGCGAGTGGAAATGACTGGTTTGGTATTAGTAATCCGAATGCTTTACGATTAAGTTATCTTCGCATAGTTAAACCTCAAAACTAAGCAAATCACCACCTTAAACTCTCATTCTCCGTGTCATTGTGCCTCCGTGTCAAATTACTGAATTCCATATTTACGTTATATTCAGTAAATTGGTTACTAAATGACCGTACCTAAAATATACAATCCCATACATTTAAATATATGTTAGACTTTATAGACGTTAAAGTAATTGAAACAATTATTGCAGTAAGTACATTTTTTATTTTAAGGTTTGTGACTGTCAAATCATTAATGAAAATTCAGAATAAATACAATTATTCTAAATATAGAATAAGACCTATTTTAAAATTCGTAAACTTATTAATTTTCACCATATTAATTATTCTAATAATAGCAATTTGGGGAGTTGAGAAGTCAAAACTCTTGACCTTCATTACTTCTGTGTTAACCGTAGTTGGTATAGCACTATTTGCTCAATGGTCAATACTTTCAAATATATCTTCAGCACTTATCATATTTGTAAGCCATCCAGTAAAACTAGGCGAATCCGTAACAATACTAGACAAAGAGTTTGATATCAAAGGACAAGTAGCCGACATTGGCCTGTTCTATGTGATTTTGAAGATTGATACAAATGAAAGAATTATGATTCCCAATAATATATTTTTGCAAAAGGCAACAAAGATTGAATGAGTTATAGTTTAACTCTCGGATCTTTCAAATTTCTTGTAATTTGACAAAATTACCACGAATTGAAATAGTTTACTATGAATAGCTGATTCTAATGATCATTAGTATAGTATTAACAAATTGAGCATTAACATCAGCTTAAGTTTCTCTAAACCTTTGGCAATACTTGCATCTTAAGACTGAATTATTATATTATGTGAAGTAATTTTCTGCTCACCTCAACCAGTGTAGTAAGTAGAATCAATAAAAAGATGTTATAAATTATACTATTATGCAATCTGACTCTGTTGAAATAGGAACAAAAGTAACGAATCTTAATTGGAAAACTCAAATTCAATTATCAATCCTAACGGGCTTATTATTTATCACCTTTTTTAGTATTCTTGATTATTTATTTGATGGACAGTTAAAAAGTTTGACTCGTTATGCAGTTATTGGTGTAAGTTTTGGATTAATAATGGGTTTAGCTTTACCTTATTTTTTGAAAAAATATGGGGCTAAAATTGCAACAAAAATTGGAAAGACCATTATACCAGAATTAACAGAAAATGAAAGAGTCGAAATCAAAGGTCCTGCAAATGTGTTTCGTGGAATGGAAAGTGTTGGTGGATATCTATTTTTGACTAATAAAAAGATGATTTTCAAATCTCACAAAATTAATATACAAACTGGACAAACTGACATCGATTATGAAAGTATTGAGGATCTTTCAGAAAGAAAGACGGCTAAATTAATTGATAATGGTATTAGAGTTAAAACAAAAGATGGTATAGAATTTGACTTTATTGTTAATCAACGTGAAATCTGGATTAATAAAATTAGTGAAAGAATTGTAGCTGTATAGCATGGTATTCAATCTAACAGCCCTTTTCAAGTTTAAGCATATTCTCCATATCTATATAATGTCTGATAGCACCATATGATGGTATCACAGAAAGAAATGAATGAAATACTAAATCAGCAATTTATTTGAATCGTTGATAATCAGATCAATGAAAACCACCCTCCTGAGACCAAAGAAACTTACCAAAGGCTACAAAAATTGGGTTTTAGTGAAGGAGACTCAAAGAAGCTTATTGCTCAATGTGTTGGTTATGAGATGTTTGAAATTATGAAGAACAAAAACATATTCAACGAAAAACGTTTTATTAAGAATTTGAAGAACCTTCCAACAGAGCCTTAAAATCACTGTCAGGTTCTTTCTTCATGGCTTCATTCTATAGCGAATATAGCAGGCAATTTTGGGAATTTGAGGGAATGTTGGATGTGGTACTTTGCGCCGTCAAAGCTCGCTCACCAAAGAATAAATGCAAACTGAAGCAGAGCTCCAACTAGCTGACATATACCAATTAGTCTGTGAAATTATGAATGCAAAAGAGGCAAAGCGCTAGATTATTCCGTGTATAAGACGAAATAGCTATAATTACAGTGCAGGAAGCGTTATGACCTTGCTTGATAACTATAATAATAACCTATATTCCTAAGAGCGTTATAACGTCCTAAGAAACTATTTATGATTCGTGACTACTTATTGGAATTTATACCATTCTCTGATGAAGAGTTAAACGACATACTTTCCCATTTTGAAAAAGAATGTGTACAGAAAAACGATGTGCTTATAGTTGGAGGGCAGATTTGCAAGAAATTATACTTTGTAGAACAAGGTATTGGAAGAAGTTATTACTTGAAACAAGATGGGAAAGATATCACACAATGGTTTTTTGGAGATGGTAAATTTATGACAAGTGCTGACAGCTTCTTCCAGCATACTCCTAGTATATACTATTTAGAAATTTTAGAAGATTCAGTTTTACATAGTATATCTAAAGAAAAATTAGATATACTCTTAGGTAAATATCATAAAGTAGAGAAACTTATAAGATTGGTGTTTTTAGAAATACTAACCCAAGTATTTCATAAACTAAATGCTATTCAATTTCATACAGCAAAAGAACGGTACGATTATATGCTTGCTGAACTTCCTGATATATCATATCGCATTCCATTAGGTCATATTGCTTCATATCTCGGCATAACTCAAGAAACTCTTAGTCGCATCAGAAAGTAACAATTCCATTCACCTATTTACTTCAAATAATTTGATATAGGTCAAAGGAAAACTAGCCTATTCTGTGCAGTTTAGCATCGTAACTATAATTCAAATACAATGCAAAATTCAAAATTCAGTTCAAACATCCTTTTTCTAGTAGTTATTGTATGCTTCCTTCCAGCAATAGTACAAGCACAGCAGTTGGATTCGGCGCTAAAAGAGCTTATAAGCAAAGGACTTGAAAAAAGTCATAGTTTAAATATATACGATTTTGATATAGAACAAACAAAGGTAGATCAACAATTAGCAAAATCTATCTTTCTGCCTAAAATAACACTGAATGCAAGTTATACAAGGTTAGATGATGACATCACCTTTGATAATGCAACCAAAGACCTGTTAATTGCTACACAAAAACTTCTCATCAAAGAGGCAGTTGGAGTTCCCTTTAATAATGTTTCCCCAACAAATATCCCATTAGAACCTATTCCTAATTTGCAAGATAAAAGCATCTTGAAATCATCGATGGACGTAAATTGGGTGCTGTTTAGCGGATTAGAAGCAACTAATGCAATAAAAGCGAGTAAACACAAAGAAGCCTCTTTAAATTACTTGACTAGAGTTGAAGCAGACAAAATTGTTTTAGAAATTATAGAGGTATATGATAGGCTGGCCTTGGTAAATGCCTCAAAAAAAGTATTGCAAACCACTGAAAATTACTTAGCTGAACAAGAGTATTACGTAAATACAGCCATAAAGAATGGTTTAGCAACGCCTATAGATCGTAAGAGGATAGAACTTGCTAAACAACAATTAGCAAGTAAATTATTAGAATTTGAGCACAGCAAAACATTATTGGTTGAAGTATTACACCAACTCACCAATGAAAATAGAAGAAATTTACGTTTGCTTGATCCAGCGTTACAATCATTCGCATTCGACTCCGTAACCACTGCAAAAAAACGAAGTGAACTAAAAGCATTAGAGGAAGCAAAGAAAGCAACACTTTTTAAAGTGAAAATGGAAAAAAGTAATTTCATACCTAAGCTTGCCTTCAAGGGGCATTATGAATTTATTGAAGATGATTTATCATTATTCGATCCACAATGGTTTGCTGGTATTGGTATTAAATGGAATGTATTTGATGGAAACCAATCACGTCTAAAAAGTAAAAAAACGATACTGGAAAGTCAGAAATATCAAGAGCAAATTGATGATGCCAATGAGATGATCAATTTAAACATTATCAAGACCGAATTGACTTATGAATCTACTATACAAAATATAGAGATGGTTCAAAAAGAAATTGAAATTTCAAGAGATACTTACGATATGATTAATAAGCACTATAAAAATAATTTGTCCTCAATAAATGATGTTCTGGACGCACTAAACGAATTTGAAAAATCAAATTTCAAGTTACAGCAGTCTTATTTCAATCAACGACGAGCTGTAACGGCATTGCTTCATGCAAAAGGCATACTTAAATATTAATTAAAAAAAAATGAAAGTAAAATCTATACTAATCATACTTATATCCAGCTTTTTAATTATCAGTTTAAGCTCTTGTAGGAATGAAAAGCCCCTATCAAATTTTAGAGGGAAGGTCAAATATGAGACTATATCAGTAAGTAGTAAACTGGCAGGGAGAGTTAGTAATATTTATGTGCAAGAAGGAGACGAAGTAAAGCAAGGTGATACACTAGCCACAATATTTATTCCTGAAGTTAATGCACGAATAATGCAGACAGAAGGTGCTATTGAAGCCGCTAAAGGTCAATTAAATATGGCACTTAATGGCGCTACTGCAGAAGAACTAATACAGATTAAAGGTAAAATTGATGCTGCAACGGCAGAACTACATTTCGCCCAGGAAACGTACAATAGATTTCAAGCCATGTACCAAGATTCACTGATTAGTTTACAACAGTTTGATGAGATAAAAATGAAGGTTAATATGGCTAAAGCACAAGTTTCTGCTCTTGAAGCTAGACGTAACCAAGTGAGTAAAAGCGCTCGAAATGAGCTATTAAAGCAAGCTGAAGGCCAGTTAAAGAGAGCAGTTGGTGCCAATGAAGAAGTACTTTCAGCTGCAAATGAGAAATATATGATTGCTCCTGTAGACATGTCTATTGAAACTATAAATCTTCAAGAGGGCGAATTATTAACTCCTGGCTTTGCACTTTTTAATGGATACGATAAAAATAGCCTTTATTTTCGCTTTACAGTGCCAGAATCAAAAGTGTATTCATTTAAAATTAACCAAGAATTGCAATTAATAAATCCATACATAGAACAAGAGACACTTGCAAAAATTGTAGCCATTAAACAGCTAGCACAATATGCTGACATTAGTAGTACTTCACCAATATATACGCTTTCAGAATCTATTTATGAGTTGAAAGTTGTACCAATCTCAAATGTATCCAATCAATCTTTTTTTCTAAATGCCACCATTCTTATTAAAGAGTAACTATAATGAACGAATTCATAAGCTTAATCAAAGTAGAGTTTAAACGAATTTTCTCAAATGGTGTATTAGTTGCTATTTTAATTGGCGCGCCTATCTTTTATGGTCTTTTACTTGGTACCGTTTATCAAGGAGCAAAAGTAATAGACTTACCTATAATTATTGTAGATCAAGATAATAGTCCAACTACTGATAAGATAATTGATGCATTTTTTGATAATGAGGTATTGCTGGTAACTGACGTTCGATATATACCGGGTAACCTACTATTGGAAATGCCTATAAATGAATATGTAGCAGTTATTACATTCCCCGCTCAATTTGAAGCTGATATTCTACAGAAAAGGCATCCAGAAATAAGAATTGATTTGAACATGGCTAATATTTTAAATGCAAACACCGCAAGTAAAAATATTCAGTCTGTTTTAATGACCATAAATGCAGCTATTGAAATTGAAGGACTCAAAAAAAGTGGTGTACCTGAAGTTAAAGCCATACAAAGCTATGAAAGTTTTAAAATTAACTTCAATAAGCTTTATAATTCTACTGGAAACTATGTCACATTTATGCTTCCAGGTTTATTAGCTACTATTATGCAGCAAGTTATATTTTTGGCACTAGCTTTAGTTTTTGCTCGAGATTTTGAAGACGGATATTTTAAGATTTTAGTAAAAAAGAACAACTTTTCATTATATCATATTGCCTTGAAAGCAATTCCATTTTTCTTGATTTTACCATTAATATGGATGGCTATAAGTTTGTTCATCCCCTATTTTAAAATCGATGCAGATATATTTAATGTACCAATGTTAGTAATGGCTACGCTATTGTCGCTGTCCTCTATGTGTATTGGGATATTCTTCTCTATCGCTATTCCAAGCCAGCTGAAGGCTACAGAGATCTTAATGGTCATATCTACACCTGCCTTTATACTTAGTGGTTTCACTTGGCCAACTCTAGCCTTTCCAGATACCATAAGCCGTTTAGCAGAATTTATACCTCTTACACAATTTTTAAGCGCTTTTAGAAAAATAGCCTTTTATGGAGGAGATTTGTCATCAGTACGATCTGAAGTAAATATGTTATTATTGATAACCCTTGTATTCTTTATTTTAATGACGCTATTGCTTCAATACAAAATATATTCTGCAGAAAAACTAAACATCCCAGAATAACTAAGTATTACTATTTATACTATTCTAAATGAATAAACGCTAGATTTACTAATGACAACACGCCTAGTACTACTACTCTATAGTGCTATCCTATTTTCGTGTACCGAAGTTAAAGAAGAGCGGTATATTTTCTTTCTTCATAACCGCTTTATAGAAGAGCACACCTTAGATGAACTACATCCAGAATATGGGCAGACGGAATACAACGAAATCATTGCCGAATTTGAAAATAATGGATTTATCGTAATAAGCGAGCAAAGAAGTGGGAATGTCAACGCTAGAGAGTATGCGGTGGGAATAGTAGCCCAAATTGACAGCTTACTAAATAATGAAGTCGATGCACAAATGATAACGATAGTTGGAACATCAAAAGGTGGATACATCGCTCAATATGTCTCGACATTGGCAAATAACCCAAACCTGAATTTTGTATTTATTGCTAGTTTTCGGGAAAGCGACATGCAAAACATCCCTGAAATCAATTACTGCGGGAATATATTAACGATTTACGATCAATCTGATCCTTTTGGCGTTTCGGCATTAGCCAGAAAGGAATCTTCCACTTCTGAAATTCGACATTTCAAAGAAATTGAACTCAATACAGGTTTAGGCCATGGTTTCTTGTTCAAACCGCTAAAGGAATGGATAGAGCCATCAGTTAAATGGGCAAATGGCCATTTTGAACGATTGGAACCTAAGTAGTTCATAATCTAGAGACAATACTAATTAGAGAATATTGCACTAGCTCGTCTTTCAATACGCTGGATTTCGATAGCAGTGTGCCATTCGACGCAGCGAATAATAGAGTAATAACCTAAAGCTAGCTCAAGTATCTTCTAACGTTTACAAAATGAATACTTTTTATCATATATCTATTATATTATATGATAAAAATTAAATAATTAATTAATATAAGTTTTTCATAAATAGTTCCAATTTATTTACAATAATATTTCGAATTTCAGATCTTATATTATTGTAAATAACTTGCTCTTAGGCAAAATTAGTTGGAACTAAAGAATATGTACATTAACAGTTAATTTACCAATGTAACTAAAAATGACTTTAGCTCTTTTCATGCTCCAAAACGCTCAACAAAATTGATATAATAACGTAAATAGAAACAAATTTTGCTCAATTCCTTGAAGATTGGATAATTGAGTTCTTTGCAGTAGGACAAGATCAGGCGCAAGTGCTAAAAATGATACTTCTAATTGCTATCACAGCAGTTGTAGCATTCTTACTTTGGAAAATAGCACACCTTGTACTCGACAAATTCATTACACGAATTGTTAACAAGAGATCCGCTCGATGGAGCAACTTATTGTTAGAAAAGACTTTTGTCAAGCTGTCCTATATTATTCTTGCTATTTACATCACCACAGCCCCCCCATTGGTTTTTCCGATTATCCTGCATGGATTCCGGCTATTAAAACCCTTACACTGGCATACATAGCTTTGGTGGTTATGCAGATCATGATTTCGGCCATATCGGCTACTAATATTTATTTGATTACCGCTACCAAATTCAAAGGCAAGCCCATGGCAAGTTTTACACAACTAGCTAAAATAGTAGTATGGATCCTTGGTAGCATTTACGTAATCTCCATTTTAATTTATAAGAATCCGTTAACTCTTTTTGGTACTCATGGTACAGTGTCCGCTGTTTTTCTCTTAATTTTCAAAAATACTATTCTTGGTTTTAAAGCGAGTATCCAACTTACGATCAATGACATGATACGAATTGGCGATTGGGTTTCTGTGCCCAATTATGGCGCTGATGGAGACGTGATAGCCGTTTTACTCACAACCATAAAAGTGAGAAACTGGGACAAAACCATTTCTACTATTCCCACTTATTCCTTTGTAAGTGAAAGCTTTAAAAACTGGAGTGGAATGGAAGAAAGTGGTGGGCGACGAATAATGCGATCCATTAATTTCAAAATATCTTCCGTACGGTTTTGTGATGAAGAAATGCTAAAGCGATATGCAAAAATGGATCTAGTTAAAGACCATATCCAAAAGTGAACAAAAGAAATTTCAGCTTACAATGCAAAAAATAACATCAATGCTGAGAAGTCATACCTCAGCAAACTTAGGATGACCAAAATCGGTATTTTCCGGATTTATATTCTGAATACCCTGATAAAAAATCCTAATATTAACTTGGATATGACTCACGTGGTGCGACATTTAGAGCCTACAAAAACGAGTATTCCGCTTGAGGTCTACTGTTTTTCCCGCATTAAAAGCTGGATTAAATATGAGGGCATTCAAGCAGATATTTTTGATCATATTATGGCGATATCTAGGCATTTTGATCTTGACCTATTCCGAATCCTAGTAAGTTAAGATTTACAGCGTACAGTGTTCAAGAATACTACTGCATAAATAAAACTATTGGCGAAGGCTTCTTTAACAAAGTAGATTTTATAGTTCTTTAAGCTGTTCTTTCAAATCCATTAGTATCAGCTTTAATAATGAATAAATCTCTACTCTTAATCATAGCCTTATTTTCCTGTATTTTTCAAGTCAAGGCACAGAATGTTGAGCTTTTTGAATCTGACAG